>Ga0134126_10003553_pt1 | contig 19519 bp, 11 predicted proteins | sample KB31752_FD_96881 | JGI IMG/M metagenome (GOLD analysis project Ga0134126, IMG submission 96881) | Terrestrial soil microbial communities with excess Nitrogen fertilizer from Kellogg Biological Station, Michigan, USA - KB3-175-2 | ecosystem: Environmental > Terrestrial > Soil > Unclassified ...
GGCGTGCAGAAGTAGTTGCCTTCCATGTGGCCGATGGGAATCTGAAGCACCTCGCCGGGAACCAACTCGCTGGTAAATGGGCTTTTGGTGGTTTCGGTGCGGAGGTAGACCTGTTTGCAGATGTATTTGAGGCCCGCGTTGCGCAGGAGCGCTCCGGGCAGCAGGCCGGATTCTGTCAGGATCTGGAAGCCGTTGCAGATGCCGAGGACGAGGCCGCCGGAGGCAGCGAACTTTTTCACGGATTCCATGACGGGCGAGAAGCGCGCGATGGCGCCGGTGCGGAGGTAGTCGCCGTAGGCGAAGCCGCCGGGAATGAGGATGGCGTCGACGCCCTGGAGGTCGGCGGAGTCGTGCCAGAGGAACGTAACCGGCTGGTGGGCGATGGTCTCGATCACGTTGTAGGTGTCGTGGTCGCAGTTGGAGCCGGGAAAGACAGGCACGCCGAATTTCATGAGTCTAGGGTATCAAGGCCGGCGGGGGACGGGACAACTAGCGTGGTCTGCAGGTTTTCGTCATCGGCTCGCGCTGTCTCCGCATGTGCGAGTGCGCGGACAAGAAGCAACCGCAGATCCTTCGACTCCGCAGGTGCAAAATGCCGCACCTGCTCCGCTCAGGAAGACATTGCATTTATTTATCGAGCATTTGCGGCGCTATCCAGCATTTGCGGAGCGAGCATTTCTGGTTGAGCATTTGCGGCGCTCTCATCTTGAGCGCTCATTTATCTCATGCATCGATGCTGCTTATTCCATGAGTTTGCGGAGGGCGGCGGCGTAGTCGTGGGGGAGGGGCTGGCGCTGCATGTCTTCGTCGCAGACTACGTGGGTGGTTTCGCCTTCGGCCAGCAGGAAAGGGTCGGCGCCATGCGTGTCTTTGCGCAGGATGCGGTAGGCAAACTTGAGGACCGAACCGCGCAGCATGGCGGGGCGCGTCTCGATCAGAATTTCGTCGTCGTAGCGGGCGGGCGCGCGGTAGCGGCAGTTGGCCTCGACCACGGGCAGGATCAGCTTGTGCTCTTTTTCGAGCTGGCTATAGGCCTTGCCGAGGGAGCGCAGCAGTTCCACGCGGCCGATTTCAAACCAGACAAGATAGTTGGCGTAGTAGACGACGCCCATCTGGTCGGTTTCGGCGTAGCGGACGCGGACGTGAGAGGTGACGGACATAAGAGCAGGGAACAGGCAACAGGGAACAGGCAACAAGGCGGATTTGTGCGGTCTTTCTGATGCCTGTTGCCTAATCCCTGTCTTTCACGGTTTGACGTGGTTGAACCACGGGAGCTTGGTGACGTCGTTGAAGATGACGAAGGCGAAGAAGACGACCAGAACCACGAAGGCTGCCTGATAGATTCGTTCCTTTACGGCAATGCTTATGTCGTGGCGCAGCATGCTCTCGATGAGGAGCAGGAGGATGAGTCCGCCGTCGAGGATGGGGAAGGGCATCAGGTTGAGGATGCCGAGGTTCAGGCTGATGGCCGCGGCGGTGTAGAACTTGGGCAGCCAGGTGTCAGTCTGTGCGGCCTCGCCGGCCATGCGTGCGATGCCCACCGGACCGGAAAGCTGCGAGACGGCCACGCGACGGGTGAAGAGGCGGCCGACCACTTCCACAATCAGCGTGGAGTTGTTCACGCTGAAGTTCTTCGATTTGACGGCGGCTGCGCGGAGGGGCATGGGGGCGCGCTTCATGGGTGGAATGATCGCGCCGAAACCCAACCTCCAGCTCGAGTCGGGCTGTTTTTCGGGCGTGGCCTGCAGCGTGAGGTTCTTTCCGTTGCGCAGCACATCCATGGTGAGGGTCTTGCCGGGATAGGCCTTCATGTAGGCCTGCAGCGTGCCGACATAGTGAAACTGGTGGCCGTCGATGGAGACGATCTGGTCACCTGCGTGAAGGCCGGCCTTGTCGGCGGGGGTGCCGGGACTGACTTCGTGCACAGGGATGGGTCCGGGCAGGAATTGCGGCTCAATGCCGGCATCGGTGACGTCCACTCCGTCTTCGCCTTTGGGAGCCGGCGGAATGTGGAGCGAGAGCTGGATGGAGCGGCCATTGCGGTCGACCGTGACGGGCACGTTCTGGTTCAGGTTGAGCTGGGCCTGATTGCCCACCTGCATCCAGTCAGGGTTCTTCACTCCGTCAAAGCTGGTGACGATGTCGCCGGTCTGCAAGCCGGCATTGGCGGCGTCGGAACCGGGAACTACCCATTCGATATTGGCGGAATTGATCTGATGCTGGGGAACCTCGTTGATGAAGGCGTAGTAAACCCACATCAAAACGAACGCCAGAATGAAATTGGCGATGGGCCCGGCGACGCCGATAAGCATGCGTTGCCATCGGGGATGATTGGTGAAGGAGCCGGCGTCGTATGCGGCGGAGACAGCTTCGTCGGGAGTGTCGCCCGTTTGAAGCCCGTCGGGTGTTTCGCCGGTCATCTTGACGTAGCCGCCGAGGGGCAGAAGGCAGACCTTGTAGTCGGTGTCGCCGTATTTCACTCCGAAGAGCCGCGGACCGAAGCCGACGGAGAATGCTTCGACCCGGACGCGGCAGAGCTTGGCTACCGCAAAGTGGCCGAATTCGTGGACCACCACCATGACGCCAATGAGGATGATGAAGGCAATGATGGCAACCACGACGGTGTGAAGATCATGCATACGGGCTGATGAATTCCTTTTGGAGCGGTATCGGTTAGCTCATTCAGAGTTGGTGCATTTACAAACGTTCCGGATGAACTCGTGATTGCGACCAGGCCGAGGCAACAAACCTCAGGGCTAAAGCCCAAACCCTTTCTTTGGGCGGCTGGCGGCTGGACTGAAGTCCCGCCCTTACGCGAAGTCGTGCCGTGCTACAAGACCTACGTTCGACATTCCAACTCAGAAACTGCCCTGATTCACGAGCTCACGGGCCCTTTGACGCGCTTCGCGGTCCGCGGCGAGCACTTCGGCGATGGTGTCCGGGTGCGACTCTGGAGTGGAAGCGAGCACTCGTTCCATTGTATCTGCTATGCCGGTAAATGGGATGCGGCGATCGAGGAAGGCCTCGACGGCGATTTCGTCGGCGGCGTTGAGCGCGATGCAGTGGGCGCCGCCTTTTTCCGCAGCCTCGAATGCGAGGCGCAGGCAGGGAAAGCGCTGAAAATCCGGCTCTTCGAATTCGAGGTGGCGCAGAGCGGCGAGATCGAAGGTCAGGTTGGAAGCGGGTCGCTCAGGCCAGGCGAGGGCATACAGGATGGGCAGGCGCATGTCAGTGACGGAGATCTGCGCCAGGATGGAGCCGTCGACGTATTCGACGAGCGAATGGACCGTGGACTGCGGGTGGACGGTGACGCGGACTTTCGATGGAGGCACGTCGAAGAGGCGGCAAGCCTCGATGACTTCCAGACCCTTGTTGAGCATGGTGGCCGAATCGATGGTGATGCGCCGGCCCATGACCCAGGTGGGATGCTTGAGCGCCTGCTCGGGGGTGATGGAGGCGAACTGATCGAGCGGTGTGCGGCGGAAGGGGCCTCCGGATGCGGTGAGCCAGATGGTCTTGACTTCATTGTGGGCGCCGACGCGCATGCACTGGTGGACCGCGTTGTGCTCGCTGTCGATGGGAAGGATGGGGACGTTGCGCCGGCGCGCGGCGGCGGTGAGGATTTCGCCGGCGGCCACCATGCACTCCTTATTGGCGAGGCCGACGGGTTTTCCGGCGAGGATGGCGGCGTGAGTGGCTTCGAGGCCAGCGACGCCGACGATGGCGGAGACAACGAAATCCGCTTCGGGATGCGTGGAGCAGGCGACTGTGCCTTCGGTGCCATGGACCACGTCGATGCCGGTAATCGAGGCGTCACGAAGACGGGCGGCAAGCTCGGCCGCCGATTCTTCGCTGGCCATGGAGACGACTTTGGGCCGCCAGCGGGAGGCCTGGGCGAAAGCTTCGTCCACGTTGCGGCCGGCGGCGAGGGCCGTGACGGAGTAGCGGTCAGGAAACTGCTCGACGATGGAGAGGGTGCTCTGGCCGATGGAGCCGGTGGAACCGAGGATGGCGAGTCGTTTCAAAAGGCAGCCTTGAGCTTTTAGCTTTTAGCTTCTAGCTCATGATCCAAGCTGAAAGCTAGAGGCTAAGAGCTAGAAGCTATGGTGGATGAGTTGAGCATACCAGAGCGTAGGGGCGGCTAGGAGGAGCGCATCGATGCGGTCGAGGACGCCGCCATGGCCGGGGAGGATGGAGCCGGAATCCTTGACTCCGGCGGAGCGTTTGAGGGCGGACTCGGCCAGGTCGCCGACCTGGGCTGCGATGTTGAGCAGGACCGCCATGGCGATCCAATACCAGACGGGGTCTTCGGAATAGGAGAGGACGACGGTGTTGAAGCGAGTGGTGAGGGAGTCGGCGAGCCAGAGCAGGCCGGCGACTACCAGGACGCTGCCGAGGACGGAGGCGATGGAGCCTTCCCAGGATTTGTTGGGGCTGATGGAGGGGGCGAGCTTGTGGCGTCCCCAGGTGCGGCCGATGTAGAGGGCGGCGATGTCGCCGGCCCAGACGGCGCAGAAGAGGAAGACGATGAGCGAGGGGCCGTTCGATTGCTGGCGAAGGGCGGGCAGCGAGACGAGGGTGAAGCCGGTATAGAGCAGTGCGAAGACGGAGGCGGCGGCGTCAGGAAGGACGCGGTCAATGCGGCTGCCGAAGGTGCAGTAGAGCAGGAGAATCAGGGAGAGGATTCCGAGGATGGATGCGGTCTGGTCAGGCCACTGGTAGGTGGCGGCGAAGAGCGCGAGGATGGCGACTGCGACGGCCATGCGGGGCGGATCGGAGCCGATGCGCTGCGCCAGGCCGAGGTATTCCCATGCGGCCATTGCGGCGACGATGGCGGTAGCGGCGACGAACAAGGGCTGCCAGTGCGCGGGCAGAAACACGAGCACGAACACGATGGGGATAAGGACCAGAGCGGTGAGAACTCGTTTCATCGATGGGTTGAGGATACAGCACGCGAATCGGGAGTGGTTGAAGGTGGAATCCGGAAAATTCCAATTGCCTTGGGATGAGATTGTGGTTTAATTGCTCAGCCTTGGGTATCCAATTCCGGGCGACTTCGCAGTCGCCAACGGAGCCCGCAGATGACTCTCCCCTCATTCTGTCTTCCCCACCGCGGGGATGATCACGCACGTACATCGATTGCCCGTTTGCCGCGACGGTTTTTAGCCGGATGGGTCGCGCTGGCGGCGCTGACGGTTTCGCCGGCTGCGGGCCACGCACAGAGTCGGTTTGCTCCGCTCGCGATTCAGTCGAAGTCCGGGGCGCAGGCAGTTACGGTGAAGGCAACGGCAGGCGGCACGGTGACGAGCGTCCAGGTGCTGACGGCCGGAAGCCCCAAGGGCGATTTTGCCGAGGCATCCGGGTCTTCCACGTGCGCGGGCGCAACACTTTCCGCAGGTGGATCGTGCACCGAGCTGGTCACGTTTACTCCTGCGGTGCCGGGGTTGCGGACGGGCGCGGTGGTGCTGCTGGATAGCGGCCACCAGGTGGTGGGCGAGACGTTGATCTCAGGTACCGGCGTGGGCGGCCTTGGGGTTCTGGTGCCAGGGAACATGATTACAGTTGCGGGCTTCCAGGGGCTGTTTACAGGCGTTTACGACGGGAAGCCGGCGGTGGTGGCGGCCCTCAATCTACCCTCAGGCATCACCATGGACGGCGCTGGGAATATGTACATTGCAGACAGCGCGCACAACCGTGTGCGCATGGTCTGCGGCGCCACGACCACGGCGACGATCGCGAATACGACGTGTACGACAGCGGGGATCATTTCCACTGTCGCCGGCGACGACGACCCTGCGTACACCGGTGACGGTGGCCGGGCGGCAGACGCAACCCTGAATTCGCCGAACGCCGTGACGGTGGACGGCGCCGGAAATTTGTACATTGCCGATACGGGGAACAATGTTATCCGCATGGTGTCGGCCGCGACCGGCAGGATCTCAACGGTTGCGGGAGGCGCAGCGACGGTGTGCGCCGGCAGCACCGATTCGGTGGGCGATGGCTGTCCGGCGACGCGGGCGACGCTCTACCAGCCGTGGGGCGTCACGGTGGATGCAGCCGGGAACCTGTATATCGCGGATACGTTCAACCATCGTATTCGCGCGGTGAGCTCGGCAACGGGCACCATTACAACGGTTGCGGGAAAGGGTGACACGCAGGCCGATGGCAGCGGAGGATACAACGGCGACGGTATTCCGGCCAATACGGCGGAGCTGAATTTCCCCTATGGCGTTGCATTCGATCCGCAGGGCAACATGTACATTCCGGATTCCGGCAACCAGCGGGTACGCAGAGTGCTGGCGGTTGGGGGTGCGATCACCGCGGCGAGCACGATCGAGACCTTTGCGGGAACGGGCGAGGAGGGATTCGATACTGCATGCAACACCGATCCTCTGCCGGCCACCCAGGTGAATCTTGCATGGCCTGAGGGCGTGGCGTCGGATGCTGCGGGCAATGTGTATATCGCAGACACGCAAGGTAACGGCATCCGCAAGGCGAATGCGAAAACGGGCAACCTCGCCACGCTCATCCAGGCAGATTGCGGACTCAATTACACGTTCGGGAACTTCAATTCCAACGTGCTGTACGGCCCGAAAGGGCTTTACGTGGATGGGCTGGGGAATGTCTATATCGCCGATTCCTTCGACATGGTGGTTGACGAGGTGCAGAGCAATTATGTGGCGATCGATGACATCACGGATCACTATGTTCGGCAAGGATTAACGTTTGGTGACACTCTTCAGATGGTGGAGAACGACGGCAACGCTCCGGTGGATCTGACTTCAATCACTGCCGGGAAAAATTCGGCGATCGACGGGACGGTGGCGAACGCCTGTTCGATCGGCGCGATGGCGACGGAGGCGGACTGCAACATTGGTGCTGAGTTTGCGCCGGCCAACGATCCGGTCCTTCTCGTACCGCAGATTGAAAGTGGCATCATCACGATCGACGAGGACACTCAGCCTTCCATCCCGGCGGCGAACAATCCGCTCAAGATCGAGGTGGTGGGTAATGCGGGGCCGGGATATGGAAGCGTCACAACGATTACATCGAATCCCAATCCTTCGGCATATTCGCAGGATGTAACTTTTGTTGCGCTGGTTCAGACCGGTTACGGGGACCTGGATGGCTCGGTGACATTCACCGACACGTTCAATGGCCAGACTACGGACCTGGCCGATGTGCCACTGGACTACAACACCTCGGGATCCGGGCGGACGGCCACGTTTCACATTTCAACGCTCGGAGTGGGGCGGCACTCGATTGTGGCGGCGTTTAGCGGCGACGCCGTCCACTACAAAAGCAAGTCGACGGATGATGGCGCAGCGCCGCTGATCCAGGTGGTGCAGGAGGCGAGCATCACGACGCTGACATCAAGCTTGAATCCTTCGACGCTTGGAGCGCCGATTACGTTTACGGCGGTGGTGACGGGCAACCCGTCGGATGTGACGCCGCATGGCACTGTCACATTCGAGGACGGCATCAACGCGATCGGTTCCGTCGCGCTGACCACGGTGAAGGGAGCGCAGCAGGCTGCGCTGACCACGAGTGGGCTGAGCAATGGGCCGCACCAGATCATCGCTGTATACGGCGGGGATCCGTCGATTCCGGTGGTTGGCAGCACTTCAGATCCGATCGCCGAGGATGTGCTGGCGCCGGCAACGTTGTCACTCACGTCGAACCTGAATCCCGCATACCAGGGAAACAACATTACGTTTACGGCAACGATTACGTCGAAGGCCACGCAACCGGCCAGCGGCACAGTCTTGTTTTTCGACAACGGCGCGCAGATTGGAAGCGCATCGCTGGCGGGCAATCCCGCGGTGGCGAAGTTCGACATTTCGACGCTGGCGCTGGGGACGCATCCGATCACCGCAACCTATGCGGGGGACAGCTACAACACGGCAGCGCAAACCGGCGTTCTGAACCAGGTGGTGACGCTGGACGCGTTCAGCGTGACCGTCACGCCGGCCAAGCTGAGCCTGAAGACGGGCGCGAATGCGACGTTAACGGTAGTGGTGAACTCGATTGGCGGATACAGCGATTCGATCATCCTGGGCTGCGCCTCGCTGCCTCGGCAGGTGACGTGCGAGTTCAATCCGCTGAATTCAAAGCTGCCGGCAAGCGGCCGAGTGACGGCGCAACTGACGATCGACACGAACAATCCGCTGAGCGGCGGCCCTTCCGCGATGAATCGCCCGACAGGAATTCGCGGCACGGCCCTGGCAGGGCTGTTGCCGTTTTCAGGAGCAATCTTTGGCTGGATCTTCTGGCGGCAGCGGCGCAAGTTCGGCGCGCTGACGATGGTGCTGGCGATTGGCGTGTCCGCTGCTTTGCTGACAGCGACCGGCTGCGGCAACGGCATCAGCCTGAGCAGGGCGGCGCCGGGAACTTACACGATCCAGGTGAGCGGCACGGGAGGGACAAGCTACTTCACGCGCTACCAGGATGTGAATCTCACGATCACGCAGTGAGGGCGGATTGATGGTACGCAGCATGAGATGGCCCTTGCCGATTCCCTTCTTGTGATTCCTCATGCAAGATGGCTATCCACGCGGATAGACGGGGGCAGCTTGTTCATTGCTTCTTCTCGTCGGGCGGAGAGTCGCCTGATTCGCTGACTATGCGCATATCCGAGCGGAACACATGGTATTCGATGAATGACGCTTCGTTGATGGCGTTGACCCGGGAGAACTCCATCAGCGCCAGAGCTTTTTTCGCCGCCTTGGCGCCCTCCGCTTTGGACATGTTCTCTTTCACGGGCCCCTGTGAGCCCAGCGTCCAGGAGGTCATCGCCGAGACGGAGCGCTGCGGGCAAACATATTTCTTGCCTCGGATGTCGACTGCCCCGTACTCCATCAGCACATCGGAGCGCAGAACAGGGTTCCTGCTCTGCTGGTCCGGTTGCGCGGCGCGGGGTTTAAGGTCCGCCATGAGCACGAGGCGGAGAACTGCGCCGGACGCGGGATCGATCGCAAGCTCACCATGGTAGCCCGGCTTTGCGGCGAAGCTCGATGCCGATCCGTCGTCGGCCAGATAGCAGCAGAAGTGGACGGCGTAGTGCGAAGCATCCTGGGGAACGGCGTAGCGAAACACGGCAAGTGCGCCGGTGGGGCCGTTCTCCCAGTGACTCCATCCGATCTTGGAGTTCAACACGTCTTTCATGACCATTTCGAGAATGGGCCCGAAGGTGCCCCACGTGTCCAATCCCATTTCAGACAATGGCTGGCGAACGCCCTTCGATTCCGTTTCGACGACCTCACGGCCTTCCCTGAACTGGACCGTGCCGCTGGACTGGTCGACCATCACGAGCGGTTTGACTTCTGTCGAGGGCGGTTGAACGACTCCCCGCACCACCTCGATGTCCTCGAACCGCGCCAGTTGCCGGGCAGCGAACAGGTCCGGCATCTTGTGGGTTGCGGCGGCCACAAATTGCACTGCGCTTCTGAGGATGTCGCCCTGCTGCTTCGCGTCCGGAGTGGCGCCGTGGGCAACATCGGTGGGTGGAAGATCGGCAAACGCCGAGAGGTCATAAAGCGCTCGTAGAGCGTCGGCCGATGATTTGCCCGGGAGCAGTTGCCGCAGCCGGTCGTATCGCTCAGAGGTGAGCCGCTGTGCGAGTTCGAGGCGGCCGAGGCGGTCGGCAATGTCGGTATCGGCGTGATCGCGAACCTCATGGAGCAGCTTCTCGAGCTGGTCCACCGTAACGCGCTCGCGTTTGACTTGCATGGCCGTGGCAAGGAAGCCGCGATCGCCTGCCGCCGCAGCGTTCGACAAGCCCATTCGATAGTCGGTGAACTCCACGTCGATGATGTGCGTGACCGGCCGAATGTCGGCATTGGAGTGCATGGAACCACCCACCAGAAGCGTCCGCGACACGCCGACGGTAATTGCCCTGAGCGGCGCGAGAAAGGACTTGCCCTCTACGTTGGCGGCCGCGAATTCTGCCGCAACATCCGCCCGCGTAACCGGGAGATGCGAATTGAGCGCGGCGCTGATTCGGAAGCGATGGAGCGCGCCCGTCGCGGGATCCAGCGCGATCTCCGCGCGGTAGCCGGAGTTGGCGGTGAAGTTTCCCCATGCCGGGTATGGCACTTGCGGATCGATCACGGTATGAACAGGCAGATGCGCATTTGCTTCGGTAATGGAAAACTCGAACACCGCGAGGTTGCCCGATGGCTCCTTCTCCCAGCGCACCCATTTTGGTTGGGCGTTGCGCAGGTCATGCAACAGGTTGGACCTGAGGGTGTGCAGGCCTTCCCAGTCATCGGCGCCGGCGCTGATGGCCGCGCCCGGAGCCCACGCCTGGCGCGGGTGCGTGACGATGAGGCGGCCCTGGCGGACTGCGATGCGATCGGTGCCGCTGCTCACTTCAAGAGGCACAGGAACCACCACGGCCATCGGATTTACCCGTTGCATGTCGAGAGATTGAGTACAGAGGCGGCAATCCAGGTCGGCCGGGTCAGCTCCGATGAACTTCACATTGCGAAATCGGGTGATCTCCGCCGTGGCGTCGAAGTCTGGGAGCGGGCCGCCCGCCGGATCTTCCGCCAGGGCACGGCTTAGGATTTGCTGCTGCTCTGTCGCCGTGGGCGCCGCATCCGATGAGATTTCGCCGGCAGGCGGATCGAGGAACTCGGCGAGATCGGCCACGGCCTGCAGCGCAGTGCGCGATTCGGGGCCGGGAAGTGCGGACTCGAGCTTCTGCAGCCGCGAGGTGCTGAGGCGCCGAGTGAGCTGAACATTCTGGAGTCGATGCGCCAGATCCTTGTCGGCGCGACCGCTGTCGTGCGCCATGCGCTGCTCAAGCTGGTCAGCCGTGACGCGGTTCTGCCCCGTAGCAGAAATCACTGAAGCGAACAGGAATACGAGCAGAGCGAACTTTCTCATGTGCGGGCCCCGAAAATCGCGTGTGGAGCTCAGCAGATATTGTTCCGCGGAGAGCGCAAGGTCCTTCGGTGTTGCCGGCCACACGTGTGTCTCTCAGGATAGAGCGATGAGTTGGCCGAGAAGTTAGGCAGTGTGTTTGAGGCGAGTGGGGCCAGGGCGGGCCTCAGTCTCAAGCGCACCCACGAAGAGATTGGAAAACGTGAGCCGCTAGCTAACGGCGATTTTGTAGCGGTCGGCTTCTTCGTCGGTGTGGAGGACGTTGTCGCCGAGGCCGCCGAAGCGGCGCTCGCGGCGCTGGAAGTCGGCGATGGCTTCGAGCAGGTGCAGGCCGCGGAAGTCGGGCCAGAGGCGATCGGTGACGAAGATCTCGGCGTAGGCGATCTGCCACAGGAGATAGTTCGAGATGCGCATTTCGCCGGAGGTGCGGATGAGCAGATCGGGGTCGGGCATGTGCGCCGTGTAGAGGTGGCGGTGGATGTCCTCTTCGGTGATGTGGCTGGCAGGGATGTGTTTCTGACGCATCTCCGCGGCGAGGGCGCGGAAGGCGTCGACCATCTCGGAGCGGCCGCCGTAGTTGAGAGCGAGCGTGAGCGTGGTGCCGGTGTTGGCGGCGGTGGTTTCGGCGGCCCACTGCATTTTGTCCTGCACTTCGGATGGCAGCTCGTGGATGCGGCCGATGTAGCGGATGCGGACGTTGTTGTCCATCATGCGCTGCACGTTGCCTTCGAGATAACTCTTGAGCAGGCGCATGAGGAAGTTGACTTCGGCCTTGGGGCGGCGGAGGTTGTTCTCGAGCGAGAAGGCGTAGAGGGTGAGCCAGGGGAGGCCGATGCGGGACGCGGTTTCGGTGACGAGCTGGACGCTCTTGGCGCCCTGCTGGTGGCCGAGGAAGCGCTTGAGCGAGCGGCGGCCGGCCCAGCGGCCGTTGCCGTCCATGATGATGGCGACGTGCTCGGGCAGGCTCTCGGGCTTGAGCGTGGCATAGACGGCACGCTCTTCGGGCGTGAGCTCATGTATGCGCAACGTGCCTGCATGCTGCAACTGGAGTGTGCCTCGAATTGGCGGTGGCCGCGTGAAGGGGCGTCAGCGAAAAATGCGCCCACATCAGTGTAACGTCCGGCAGCAGATGCGGGGAGGGGTGGCGGAGGAAATCGCTTGAGACTTGAACCATTTGTGATGAAGGCGGATTCCGGGTAGAGGAATGGTGCGGTGCGCCGGGGGCTCGATGGAAGCGACAACGGTTCGGGAAAAGGGGGGCGAGTTGGCGGCGCTAGGCGACCTGGCGGGTTGTCACGCTGGCGGGCGTTGCGGCGGCAGGCGGCGCAGAAGGCGCGGACGGCTCGGACGGCGCGGAACGGGGCGCTCGCGTTTTACCGTTTTGGGGGTTGTTTTCGGATTCAGGGGCGACGTTCGGTGGTGCCGGGGAGGGGGTGGGGTATTTGTTTTCGGGCTGCGAAGGTGGAGCGGAGATTTCGCGCTGATCTGCAGCTCGCGGAGAGCAGTCGGCCGGGTTGGGGCTGGGGCTGGATTCGGCGGCGGGCGCGGCGGTTTGGACGGGCGCCGGGTGGGCTGGGGAGGGGGTGGGGGTATTTTTTTCGGATTGCGGAGCCAGGGGCTCCGGCCGAGGGGAGGCGGATTTGGGTGGGCGGCCGGCGGGGCGGATTTCGCGAGGCAGAGCGGAGCGGGCGACCTGGGCAGCGTACAAGAGCTTGGCGCCGTCTTGCATATGGATGGCGCCGATGAGCATGCCATGACCGACGCAGGCGATGAAGGCGCGAATGTTTTCGGCATCGGAGAGGAACGGGATGTGCCGGAAGTAGGCTGCGCGGAGGTGATCGAAATTGCGCTTCATGACTGGCTTTGCCATTTGTTCAGAGACGGCGGTGTAGTAGGAGCTGCAGCAGAGCTGTACGGATTCAGAGATGGATGGCATGGAGGTGTGGCCTTTCGGGTGGTCAGTTTTCAGTTGTCAGTGGTCAGTGGTCAGTAAGTTTTCAGTTGAAGAAAAAGGAAAGGCAATAGCAGACGCTGGTACCGCCTGCGGCCAGGATGACGAGGTTTTTGCGAGGAGTTTCGTGGAAAAGAAAATGCCCGCCGGACCGGTCAGGGTCGGCGGGCTTGTTTTTTCTGTCCTATAGATGAGGCTAGCAGATTCGGAGAGAAAACCGGCAATTCTGGGCAGAAATCTTCTGTTGATTCGAAAGGGAGTTACAGACTTTTTTGGGGTGAGGGGGCTTGACAGGGTTCAGAGAGAAGGCGTTCCCGGGCGACGCGCATGCCGCCCCTGTCTCCGAAAGCGGGGGACCTGGGCACCGGAGAACAGCAGATCCTGGGCTGCGCCGAGGATGACGGTAAAAAAAGCAAGGGCACGGTGCACCCGGCGGGGGACCGGGGGCACGCGTCAGAAGCAGACTCTCGGCTTATTGGCGGGTGAACTGGAGATGGGCGCGGACGCCGGCGTGGTCAGAGGGCCAGAGGCCGCCGACCTTGCTTTGCGGGTCAGTGCCAGCCTGGCTGAGATTGAGCGGGCGGATCGGGCCTTTGGTCCAGATGTAGTCGATGCGCTGGAAGGCGGAGGCGCTGGTGGGGCTGGAGTCGAGCAGGGGCCAGGTTGGCGCTGCGACGTTCGGGTATCGCGCTGCCCATGCATCCGTGAATCCGAGGGTCTGCATGAGCTGCCAGGTCAGCAGGCTCTGATCGCCGCCGAGGGCATCGGCATTGAAGTCACCGGCGATGATGACGGGGCGGTCGGAGATGCCGGCAGGGCCGCTGGCCAGTTGCTGCACCTGGGATTGCTGGATGTAGAGGGTGTAGGCGGCTGCCGGAGCGAGGAAGTTCTCGATGTGGGTGACGATGAAGCGGAAGTTCTGGCCATGCAGCGATACGTCAGCCGATCCCCAGCCACGCTGAATGGTTACGGCAGGAAGCGGCGCCGGCAAGGGAAGCTGGAGCAGGGTGTTGTAAGTGCCCGAGTTCACATTGGAGAGGGAGAGGTCGCCCTTGTCGCTGCGCGCGAGCATGACGTCGGTGTCCTGGACGATGACGTAGTTGGTGAAATCGGGGAGAGGGCCGGCGAGCTGGAATTCCGGCACGACGACGACCACTTTGTAGTGCTGGCCCTGTGCGGCGAGTGCGGCCATGAGTTCCTGGAGCATGTCATAGCGGACGGTGGGGGCTGCCGGATTTCCGGTGAGCCAGGTGGAGACTTCCTGGAGGCCGACGAGGTCGGGCTGGTCGATGGCGATCTGGTGGGCGACGGCCTGCATGCGAAGTGGCGGGTTGCTGGCGTCGACTTCATTCAATGTGATCTGAACGGCCTGCACGAAATCGGTAACGGACTGGGCGGACAGGACCTCGACGAAGTCGGAGCCTTCGTTGACGTTGTAAGTCATTACCTTGACGGTTCCGCTGGTGGCTCCGGCCTGTGCCGGTGCGGGGCTGATGAGGAGAGCGGCGAGAGCAAGCAGCGCTGAGCTGCAGATCCATCTGGAAAGCCGGTGCATTGAATCCTCCTGAGGGGAAGAGGGGCGTTCCCCGGGGCCGATGGCTTTACGTTTGGCTACCTATAAGAGGAGCGCACCTCCCCCGGAGCCTGTGTAATCCCGGTCAGGGTTGCCGTATGTACCGGGCGTCACCCAAGAGCGTGACTTGAGGTGCGGGCAGGCATAAACCGGGTGGCAGAAGTGTACGCCGGTTTCGTTCGTTGCAGGTGAAAAAGTGGGTTTGTGGGGGTGGTTTCGCACCGAGTCGGCAAAGGGGCTCGCCGAGGATGACAGTCAGAACGGCAAGGGCAAAAGCAACAGCGGGTCCTTCGCTCAACACCCCAGCGACGAAGACCTGTCGCTGGGGACCCCGTGCGCTCAGGATGACAAAGGCTTTTTAGCTGACGGCGATTTTGTACCGAGCAGCAGCGAGTCCTTCGCTCAACACCCCAGCGACGAAGACCTGTCGCTGGGGACCCCGTGCGCTCAGGATGACAAGGAAAGACAGACAGAAAAGCAAGGGCAAAAGCGTCGGCGCGGGGTGCGGGAAGAGAGACGGTGTATCGTGATGCGGGAATGGCGGGGGTGGCGGCGGGTGTGCCGGGAGGGACGGCGAAGCTTGGAGGTGACTATAATCACTTAGGAGCACATCGCACTCTCCGCTTCGAATCTCATCGGAAGGAATCCCGCCCAAATGGCGACTGGAGACCTGGTCCTGGGTCAAGAACAGGGCCTCAAAGCCGCGCGCCAGCGCGTAGTGAACGACTTCAGCATCAACGTAGCAACGGTGAACGGGTCCGGCTCGCAATCCGCCAACAGCGTGCTGCTGAAGAGCATCTTCGGAATGGGCGTTCCTGTAAGTGGCAAGAACCTGTTTCCGTCGAACATTGCCGGTCTTCCCACGTGGTACACGATTCGCGCGAGCAAGGACGGGTATGTGGCGCGGAAGCGCGATACCGAGATCCTGGTGGCGCTGAACCCGGAGACGGCCAAGGACGACATGGTGAGCCTGCCGGCGGGGGCGGTGGCCATTTACGAAGAGAACATGAACCTGAGGCAGTATCGCGAGGACGTGATCTGCTATCCGGTGCCGTTCGACAAGATTACGGCCGCGGTGTGTTCCGAAGCCAAGCTGCGCAAGCTGGTGAAGAACATGGTGTACGTGGGCGTGGTGGCGCAGCTTCTCTCCATCGATCTGGAAGTGGTGGAGAAGTCGGTAAAGAAGCAGTTTGCGCGGAAGCAGAAGGTGTTCGATCTCAACTTTGGCGCGGTGAAGGCCGGATGGGATTTCGCCGCGGAGAAGCTGGTAAAGCTCGATCCTTATGTGATTGAGCCCATGAACGAGACGGCGGGGAAGATCATCATCGACGGCAACGCGGCGTGCGGCATGGGCGCGGTGTTTGCGGGCGTGACGGTGGTGGCGTGGTATCCCATTACGCCTTCGACGTCGCTGATTGAAGCCACGACCGACCTGTTGAAGAAGTTCCGCGTGACGCCGGAAGGCAAGGCGACGTTTGCGGTGATTCAGGCCGAGGACGAACTGGCTGCGATCGGCATGGTGCTGGGCGCGGGCTGGGCGGGGGCGCGGTCGATGACGTCGACTTCAGGACCGGGAATTTCGCTGATGGCGGAGTTTTCAGGGCTGGGATATTACGCCGAGATTCCGGGCGTGATCTTCGATGTGCAGCGGACGGGCCCGTCGACGGGCATGCCGACGCGCACGCAGCAGGCCGACATTCTTTCGACGGCGTTTTTGTCGCACGGGGACAGCAAGCACGTGATGCTGCTTCCGGCGACGGTGAGGGAATGCTTTGAATTGAGCGGCCAGGCGTTCGACCTGGCGGAGCGGCTGCAGACGCCGGTGTTCGTGCTGACGGATCTGGACCTGGGCATGAATAACTGGATGAGCGAGCCGTTCGAGTATCCGGAGAAGCCGCTGGATCGCGGCAAGGTGCTGACGAAGGAAGATCTGGACAAGCTGGGCGGGTTTGCGCGGTATAAGGACGTGGACGGGGACGGGATCGGGTGGCGCACGCTGCCGGGCACCGATCACCCGAAGGCCTCGTATTTCACGCGCGGATCGGGGCATAACGAGAAGGCCGGCTATACGGAGAAGCCGGACGAGTACACGTACATTGTGGACCGGCTGAACAAGAAGTTTGAGCATGCGCGGACGCTGGTGCCGGCGCCGGTGGTGACCAAGAATGGAACGTCGAAGGTGGGGTTCATCGCGTTTGGCACTTCGGATTTTGCGGTGCGCGAGAGCCTGGACCAGATCAAGAACGAGTACAAGGCCGATGTGGATTATCTGAGGATTCGGGCGTATCCGTTCACGCACGAGGTGCATGACTTCATCGCGTCGCATGAGCGGGTGTACGTAATCGAGCAGAATCGGGATGCGCAGATGGAGAGCCTGCTGAAGCTGGATCTTCCAGCGGACCAGGTGGTGAAGTTGCGGTCGATACTGCACTACAACGGGTTGCCGATTGATGCGCGCAGCGTGACGGAAGAGTTTGTGACGAAGGAAGGGCTGTGAGAGCAGTTCGCAGTTCACAGTTCACAGTTCACAGTTCACAGTTCATAGTTTTCAGTTGTCAGTTTTCAGTTGTCAGTTGACGAGTGACAGGTTTCAGGTTGGGAGCGTTTAAGAACATGGCAACAGCTACAGCAACACCGAATCCTAAAGTGAATCGCCTGGGGCTTCCGATCCTGGAGTATCGCGGGGGGAAGTCGACGCTTTGCGCGGGTTGCGGACACAACGCGATCAGCGAGCGCATTGTGGACGCGATGTATGAGATGGGAGTGCAGCCGGAGCGGGTGATGAAGATGAGCGGCATTGGCTGCTCGTCGAAGAGCCCCGCTTATTTCATGAGCCGCGCGCACAGTTTCAACAGCGTGCACGGGCGTATGCCGTCGGTGTCGACGGGCGCGATTCTGGCCAATCACACGATGACGACGATTGGCGTGAGCGGCGATGGGGACACGGCGTCGATCGGCATGGGGCAGTTTGTTCACCTGCTGCGGCGGAATCTTCCGATGATTTACATCATTGAAGACAACGGCGTGTACGGGCTGACGAAGGGGCAGTTTTCGGCGACGGCGGATATTGGTTCGAAGCTGAAGACGGGTGTGATCAACGATCTTCCGGCGATCGACACGTGCGCGCTGGCGATTCAGTTGGGCGCGACGTTTGTAGGGCGCTCGTTCTCGGGCGACAAGAAGCAGTTGAGCGCGATGCTGAAGGCGGCGATTGCACACAAGGGCACGGTGATGCTGGACGTGATCAGCCCCTGCGTGACGTTTAACGATCACGAGGGATCGACGAAGAGCTACAAGTTCATGCAGGATCACGACGAGCCGGTGAACGAGATCGGGTTCGTGGCGAGCTTCGACGACATCGAAGTGGACTACGATTCGGGGCAGGTGTACGACGTGCAGATGCACGATGGATCGAGCCTGCGGTTGCGCAAGCTGAAGGAAGACTACGATCCGACGAACAAGGCGGAGGCTGTGCGTACGTTGATGGAATCGCACGCGAGCGGCGAGATCTTGACGGGCGTGTTCTACATCAACACGGAGAAGCCGACGTTCATCGATTTGCTGAACGTGGTAGACCAGCCGCTGGGGCAGTTGCCGCAGGAGGTGGTGCGGCCGCCGAAGGCTGCGCTGGAGCAGTTGATGGGGAACTTGCAGTAAAGCAGGGAACAGGGAACAGGCATTAGGGAACAGGCATTAGGGATTAGGCATTAGGGAACAGGCATTAAGGAAAGCCCCGCGGTGGACGCGGGGCTTTTTGCGTTGGTATCGATCGACAGGCACGGTGGATCGAGGAGATAGAGGTTTCCCACCCTTTTCACGATGAAGCTGTGAAAAGGATGGGGCACGGCTATTTTGTGAGCGAGTAGTGGACGTTGATGGTGGTTTCGACTTCGACGGGCTGGCCGTTGAAGAGGAATGGCTTGTAGGTCCACTGGCGGACGGCGTCGAGTGAGGATTGTTGCAGGGGCGCGGGGCCGGAGAGGACGGAGAGGCGATCGACAGCGCCGTCTTTTCCGATGATGGCCTTGAGGGTGACGACGCCCTGGATGCGGGCCTTTTTTGCGTCTTCAGGATATTTGGGGGTCACTTTTGTGAGGATCTGTGCCGCCATGATATCTGGCCGCACGTGAACCAGTTGCGGATTGGGTTTTGAGCTTTCTGCTTTCGCTCCCTTCACGCTCATGTGCAGGGTGAGCGCGGAGGTGCAGGTGGCGAGGGCGAGCAGGGCGCAGGCGGTGATGAGGACGAGGCGGCGCGCGCCGGGTGGGATGGTGGGGTTCTGTTTGAGTCGCATAAGTCTCCTTTCGAGGGTGTGGGAATCGAAGATTCCGATGGCGTGAAGTTTGGGGCCGGGCCGCCCGGTGACGAGCAGGGAAGCGAGGCGGAGGAGGGAGCGGCCATACTCGATGGCGCCGGTGTGCTGGGCGGCGAGCTGGTCGCAGATCATTTCGCGAGTTTCCGCAATGCGTTCGCGGGTGAGGCGGAGCAGGGGGTGATAGGAGATGGGCAGGGAGAGCAATTCATAGCCGAGGTTTCGCGCGAAGTCGCGGCGGCGGATGTGGGCGCACTCGTGTTCAATGACGGTGCGGAAATCGGAGTCAGAGAGAGCGGGTGCGAGGGCGGCGGGCAAGAGGATGACGCTGCGAGCGAGTCCGAGGGTGACGGGAACGGCGAGATGCTGCGATGCGCGGAGAGAAACATGGGGAACTGCGAAAGTGCGTTGCGCGCGTGCGAGGCAGACGGATTGCGATGGGGATAAAGCGAGCTGGGTGGAGTTGCGCCGGATGGACGCGAGGCGCAGGCAGCGCCACGCAAAGCGCGCAAGGAAATAGAGGATGCCGAGCGCGTAAGCGATGGCTGCGATGGCGAGCAGAGTCGCGGGCAGATGAAAGCCGCCCAATGCGGCGCCGGGGCCGAAGACGACAGAAACGTTTCCATCCGCTGCAGGATGAGCGGGCGGGGCTATCCATGAGAGGACGGCGTGCAGCCATCCCGCGGGTAGCGTGGAGATCGCGGGGAGCAGGGCCTGCAGGACCAGCACAGCGACCCATGTGCGATGCTCGGCGGCGGCGCCTACGGGACGGAGCGCACGCGCGGCGAGCCATCCC
>Ga0134126_10003554_pt1 | contig 19519 bp, 18 predicted proteins | sample KB31752_FD_96881 | JGI IMG/M metagenome (GOLD analysis project Ga0134126, IMG submission 96881) | Terrestrial soil microbial communities with excess Nitrogen fertilizer from Kellogg Biological Station, Michigan, USA - KB3-175-2 | ecosystem: Environmental > Terrestrial > Soil > Unclassified ...
CGCGGTGCGCCGTGATCGGCAGGGCTGGATCGAAATGGATCGGCCGCAGAGCGGCCGTCGGGGCATTGCCCCCCGGCGCAGGCCGTGTCATATAAGATTGCGCGGGCGCGCGTCTGCGCCTGCAATCCGCCCGAAAGAGGGGAATTTTCGATGATGACCGTAGTCAAGGGCCGCGCTGCGGCTCGCCGGGGCCTCGCCGCCGCACCCCGCGTGCGAGCGAGCATCGCCGTGCTCGGGGCCGGCGTGCTGGGCCTCGGCTTTGCGGGAGCCGCTTCGGCTCATCACTCGTTCGCTCTGTTCGATCATGTCAATCGTGTCACCGTGACGGGCACGGTCACGAAGTTCGACTGGACGAATCCCCACGTCTACGTCTATCTCGATGTCCCCGGTGCGGGTAGCGTCAAGCATTACACAGTCGAGTGTGCGAGCCCGAACGTGCTCACGCGCGTCGGCTGGAAGTGGAACGACATCAAGAAGGGCGACAAGGTGACGTTGCTTCTCAATCCTTTCAAGAGCGGCCAGCTCGGCGGCATGCTGGAGAAGGCGACCTTCGCGGACGGCCGCACGATGGGCGATGGCAACCCGCCCGGCGGGGTCTTCCCCCGCGGACGGCAGCAGCAAGCCGAGTAAAGAGGAGCCGCGCGCCATGAGGTTCGCTTCGTATCTACCGGCTGCGGCGCTCACCGCCGCCGCGGCGCTGCCGCTCGTCTCAGGCGCGGGCCCCGCGAGCTCGCACGCCGAGGCCGCATCGTGGGCGGGCCAGCCCGTCGACCTTACCGGCACGTGGCAGCGCTACGGGTTCATCTCGCGCCCCGGGGTCGATCCGCGATATGCCGCCCCACCCGAGGGGAAGTTGATTCTGAGGCCGGCCTACGCTAAGCCCTACAACGCGCGCACCAAAGCCGAGGAGGCTTCCGATGCGGCCGGCCAACCGATTGCCGGCCCCGGGGTCGACTGCAGGCCGTACGGCATGCCGGAGATGATGTCGGCCATCTATCCGCTCGAGATCCTGCAAACGCCCGGGCAGATCACGATCATCGCCGAGGCGTTCAGCGAGGTGCGCTCCATCTATCTGAAGGAGCCGCAGAAGAAGATCGACAATGTGCCCCCGGGGTATTACGGGCACTCCGTCGGGCACTGGGACGGAGACACGCTCGTCGTCGACACGATCGGCGTCAAAGACTCGGTGGTCGGCCACGAGGAGATGCCGCACAGCAATCAGATGCGCATCACCGAGCGCTTCCATCTCGTCGCACCCGACATCCTGCACGATGACATCACCGTCTCCGATCCGGTGACGCTCGAGAAGCCCTGGCATTTCAGCTTCGCCTACAAGCGCATGAAGGACTACCAGCTGCAGGAGTACGTGTGCGAGAACAACCACGAGTACATCGACGACAACGGCGCCACGCACGTCCGCCTGCACGACCTGCCGCAGTGACCCGCTCGGCGGCCCCCTGATCATCGAGGAGCACAAACATGAATGCCGTCGTCAAGCCCGAGCTTCAAGCCCGCACCGCCTCATTCCTCGCGCAGCGGCACAAACTCTTCATCAACAACGAGTGGGTCGAGGCCGAATCAGGCAGCACCATCGATGTGGTGAATCCCGCAACCGGCAAGGCCTTCGCGAAGGCCGCCGCGGGCGGCGCTGCGGATATCGACCGCGCGGTGCGCGCCGCGCGCGCGGCGTTCGAGAGCGGACCATGGCCTGCCATGCCGCCGGTCGAGCGCGCGCGGCTCATCTGGAAGCTGGCCGACGCGGTCGAGGCGGCGGCGGATGAGATCGCCTACGTCCTGAGCCTCGACAACGGCATGCCGATGGCGATGGCGAAATTTGCGGGCGCCTTCGGCACCGCCCGCAATCTTCGCTACCTGGCGGGCTGGTGCGGCAAGATCGATGGCGCCGTGCCGACGTGCTCGGAGCCGGGCAAATTCGCGTACACGCTCAAGGAGCCGGTTGGCGTCGTGGGCGCCATTACGCCGTGGAACTTCCCGTTCGCGATGGAAGCGGACAAGGTCGGCCAGGCGATGGCGGCCGGCTGCACACTCGTACTGAAGCCGGCGGAGCTCACCCCGCTCGGCGCCATTCTGCTCGGACGTCTCGTCGAGGAGGCGGGCGTGCCCCCGGGCGTCATCAACATCGTGACCGGCTATGGCGATCCCGCCGGCAAGGCGCTCGTCGAGCATCCCGACGTCGACAAGATCGCGTTCACCGGCTCGACTGCGACGGGCAAATGGATCGTGCAGGCCGCTGCGGCGACACTGAAGCGCGTGACGCTCGAGCTCGGAGGCAAGTCGCCGACGTTCATCTTTCCGGATGCCGATCTCGAGCGCGCGATCCCCGGCGCGGCGATGGCCGTGTTTGCGAATGCCGGTCAGATCTGCGTTGCCGGTTCACGTCTCTACGTCCATAAGAAAGTGTTCGATCGAGTGGTCGAGGGTGTCACGGGCATGGCGAAGGCGCTCAAAGTCGGCTCGGGTCTCGAGCCCGACAGCCAGATGGGACCGCTCATCTCCCAGAAGCAGCTCGAGCGGGTGACGGGCTACATTGACTCGGGTAAATCGGACGGAGCGCAGGTCGTGGTGGGAGGTGGACGCAAGCCCGGCGAGGGTTACTTCCTGGAACCGACTGTGCTTGCGGAGACTCACCGCAACATGCGCGTCATGCGCGAGGAGATCTTCGGTCCCGTCATCTGCGCCATGCCGATCGATGACGATGATCTCGACCGCATCGCGAAAGTCGCGAACGACACGACCTACGGACTTTCCGCGTACATCTGGAGCCGCGACGTGAGCGTCGTGCACAAGCTCGCCCGGCGAATCAAAGCCGGCACAGTCCAGGTGAACGGCGGCGTCGGCCTCGATCCGGCCGTGCCCTTCGGCGGGTACAAGCAATCGGGCTGGGGCCGCGAGCGCGGCCGCGATGGCGTCGAGAGCCTGATGGAGACCAAGGCGATCGGATTGTCCCTGTGACACGCGTCGGCTTCGCCGGCATCGGCAACATGGGCTGGCCGATGGCCGCTAATCTTGCCCGGAAGGGCTTCGCGGTCACTGCGTACGACAAGGACGCGAGCCGGGCCGAGCGCTTCGCGCGCGAGCACGGAGCCGGATGCACAGCCGCTTCGACTCCGCGCGATCTCGCCTCGGTCGAGGCTCTCATCACCATGTTGCCGACGGGAGCCGACGTGCGGCAGGCGCTGCTCGAGGATGGCGGCGGCATTGCCGCGCATCTCGCTCGTGGGACGCTCGTGATCGACATGAGCTCGTCCGATCCCGTCGGCACGCGCTCGCTCGGGCGCGAGCTCGAGTCCCGGGGACTCGTATTCATGGATGCGCCGGTCTCCGGCGCCGTGCCGCGTGCGCGCACGGGCACGCTCGCGATCATGATCGGCTCGCTGGACCGGGCGGCGATCGAGCGCGCCCGCCCCATCCTTCTCGCAATGGGAGAGCGGCTGTTCGAAGTCGGACCGCTCGGGGCCGGTCACGCGATGAAGGGGCTCAACAACTTTCTCGCCGGCACCGGATTCGCCGCCGCGTGCGAGGTGTTGCTCGCCGGCCGGCGTTTCGGTCTCGACCCGGCGACCATGATCGACGTGCTCAATGTCTCGAGCGGACGCAGCTGGGTGACGGAGCTCGTGATGAAGGAGCAGGTCATCGATGGCAAGCACTCGAGCGGCTTCACGCTAGGCCTGCTCGCGAAGGACGTGAAGATCGCCGCCGATCTCGCCGCCGCCATGCATCTCGATGCGCCCGTCATGCAGCTCGTTTCCAAGCGCTGGGCCGAAGCGCGGGACGAGCTCGGTTACGGGACCGACAACACGGAGGCGATCCGCGCCTGGGATCGCGATCTCTAATCCTGCGTCCCCCCGACCGCCAGGTTGCGCCCCATCTGGATCGCGTCCTCGAGGCGCTGATAGTAGCCGGCGACCCGGCCGGTCTCGCGATACCCCCGCGACTCGTAGAACGCGCGCGCGGCGGCGTTCGATGCCCGGAGCTCGAGCTGGATCAGGAAGGTACCGGCGACGAGGGCGGTCTCCTCGAGCCAGCCGAGCAGCGCGCGGCCGATGCCGCGCCGCTGGCTCGCAACCTCCACCGCGAGAAGGTTGAGGTGCGCGGCGGCGTCGCCGTACTGCATGATCGCAAAGCCGAGCAGGCGTCCCGAGTGCCGGGAGGTCAGCACGACGCTGTCGGGGTTGCGGATGTGGCGCGCCACGCGCTCGGCCGGCCAAGACGGCGTGAGCCCCGCCTCGATGAGCCTGGACGACATCCCGGCGATCATTGGCGCGTCGGCGAGGCGAGCGAGCTCGAGGTGATGCTCCCGAGTCTTCATGGAGCCGAGATTCCGCTCCCGGCGGGCGCACGTCAATCGCTGTAGAATCCGCCCCCCATGCAAGGAGCCCGCCCCACCCTGAGCGTCGTCGTGCCCGTTTTCAACGAGGAGGCTTCGCTGCCGACGCTGTTCGGCAGGCTCTATGCCGCCCTCGATCGTCTCGAGGTGCCGTATGAGTGCATCTTCGTCGATGACGGCAGCCGCGATCGTTCGGTGGCCCTGCTGCGAGGCCAGCAGCAGGCCCGGCCGCGGGAGACGCGGGTGGTGCTATTCCAGCGTAATTTCGGCCAGCATGCCGCGATCCTCGCCGGGTTCGAGCACACCGAGGGAGAGCTCGTCGTCACGCTCGATGCCGACCTGCAGAATCCTCCGGAGGAGATCGGCCGGCTTCTCGAGGCAGCGCGTGCCGGGCACGACTATGTCGGTACCGTCCGGCGCGGCCGCAGGGACCCGCTCGCGCGGCGGTGGATGTCGCGCCTCATCAATCTCATCCGCGAGCGCACGACACCTATCCGCATCACCGACCAGGGCTGCATGCTGCGGGCGTATTCCCGGGGAATCGTCGATGCGATCAACGCCTCCCCGGAGATGAATACCTTCATTCCCGCGCTCGGGTATCTCTACGCCCGCGATCCGATCGAGATCGAGGTCGCGCACGAGGCGCGGCACGCCGGTACGTCGAAGTATTCGCTTTACAAGCTCATCCGTCTCAACTTCGATCTGATGACCGGCTTCAGCGTCGTGCCGCTGCAACTGTTCTCGATGCTCGGGCTCATCGTGTCGCTGCTTTCCGGGGCGCTCTTCGCGTACCTCATCTACGACCGCATCGTGCATGGACCCGACGTCCAGGGTGTGTTCACACTGTTCGCGATCGTCTTCTTTCTGCTCGGCATTGCGCTCTCCGGTATCGGGCTCATGGGCGAGTACGTCGGACGCATCTATGAGCAGGTGCGCGGCCGTCCCCGTTACGTGATCGCAGCGGTGCTCGATGAGACCACGGCGCAATCCGAGCGGCAACCCGCCCGCACGAGCGCCACTGCGTCGGTGTCCGAGGCGGTGCGTGTTTAGAGAGGCGGAGTATGTTTAGAGCGGCGGAGTATGTTTAGAGCGGTCGTCTTCGCGTACAGCGAAGTCGGCTACAGGTGCTTGCAGACGCTTCTAGACTCCGGGGTGGACGTTCCGATCGTCCTCACCCACGAGGACTCCCCGGGAGAGCAGCAGTGGTTCCGGAGCGTCGCACGGCTTGCGGCGGAGCGGGGCATCGAGTCTGCCACCCCGCCGGATCCCGCGGCGCCCGAGTGGCTCGCGCGAGTCGCAGCGCTCGCACCCGAGTATCTCTTCTCCTTCTATTACCGGCGGATGCTCGATCCGCGCCTTACCGCGTGCGCCCGCTGGGCCGCGCTCAATCTGCACGGCTCGCTCCTGCCGAAGTATCGGGGCCGCGCGCCCGTCAACTGGGCGATCCTGAACGGTGAGACCGAGACGGGCGCGACGCTGCATTACATGGTAGCGAAGCCCGATGCAGGCCCGATCGTCGCACAGGAGCGCGTGCCGATCGGCATCGACGATACGGCTCTCGCCGTCTCGCTCGCGGTCGCGGAGGCCGCAGCGCGGCTCATCCGGCGCGAGCTGCCGAGGCTCGCCGCGGGCGCCCCGGCGGGGCGCGAGATGGAGCTCTCGCGGGGATCGTATTTCGGTGGCCGCCGCCCCGAGGACGGCCGCATCGACTGGGCCAAGCCGGCGTCGAGCGTGCATAATTTGATCCGCGCGGTCGCGCCGCCGTTTCCGGGTGGCTTCACCGAGCTCGGGGGGCGTCGCCTGACCTTCGCGGGCTCGCGCTGGCTCGGAGAGCCGGCGCACCATCCGGGGTTGGCGCCGTGTCTCTACGAGGAAGGGGAGGCGCTCTTCCTCGACTGTGCCGACCGCGTGCGGCTTAAGCTCACCGGGCTCGTGCTCGACGGCGAGCCGGCCGGCGGCGCGGCGCTTCGGCGGATCGTCGGGCCCGGCCCCGTCCGCCTCGATTCCTAGGCCGATTCCCAGGCTGTTTGAAAGGTCCCCACGGCGCAACCATGAAAAAGCTGCTCATTCTCGGCGTCAACGGATTCATCGGGCATCACCTCTCGGAAGCGGTGATGCGCGATACGGACTGGGACGTGTACGGCATGGACCTCGAGTGCGACCGCCTCGCAGGCCTCATGGGTAATCCGCGCTTTCACTTTTTCGAGGGCGACATCACGATCAATCGCGAGTGGGTGGAGTATCACATCCGCAAATGCGACGTCGTGCTGCCGCTCGTCGCAATCGCGACCCCGGCGACCTACATCAGCGCTCCGCTCAGGGTCTTCGAGCTCGACTTCGAGGCGAACCTGCCGCTCATCCGTGCGTGCGTGAAGCACAAGAAGCGCGTGATCTTTCCTTCGACGTCCGAGCTCTACGGCATGTGCGCCGATGCCGAGTTCCATCCCTACGAGTCGCCGCTCGTGCTCGGCCCGGTCCCGAAATCACGCTGGATCTACTCCTGCAGCAAGCAGCTCCTCGACCGCGTGATCTGGGCCTACGGCTCCGAGGGGCTCGATTTCACCCTGTTCCGGCCCTTCAACTGGATCGGTCCGGGGCTCGATCGCATGACGACGCCGAAGGAGGGCAGCTCGCGCGTGCTCACGCAGTTCCTCGGCAACATCGTACGCGGCGAGAACATCCAGCTCGTCGACGGCGGCACGCAGCGGCGCTGCTTCACGTTCATTTCCGAGGGCATCGACTGCCTGATGCGCATCATCGCCAATCGAGGCGGAGTGGCTTCCGGGAAGATCTACAACGTCGGCAACCCTCGCAATGACCTCTCGGTCCGCGAGCTCGCCGAGCTGATGCTGCGCGTGGCGAAGTCCATCGACGCATACGCGGAGACCGCCGCGCGCGTCGAGCTCGTCGAAGTGTCCGCCGAACGCTATTACGGCGCGGGCTACCAGGACGTGCGAAGCCGCGTGCCGTGGATCGAGAACACGACGGCCGAACTCCTCTGGGCACCGCGGATCGACATGCCGGCGGCGGTACGCAGCATCTTCGAGTCGTACCGCGCGGACCTGCCCTCAGCCCGCGCGCTCGTCGAGGCGGGATGAGCGCACGCCGCATCGCGCTCAAGGTCGACGTGGATACGCTGCGCGGCACGCTCGAGGGCGTGCCGGCACTCGCCGCGCTTCTCAAGCGACTCAATCTGCCGGGGACCTTCTACTTCAGCGTCGGTCCCGATCATACCGGCCGGGCGTTGAGGCGCGTCTTTCGACGCGGCTTCCTCGGCAAGGTGCGGCGCACTTCCGTCGCTTCGCACTACGGCGTGCGCACCCTGCTCTACGGCACGCTCCTGCCGGGACCGCAGATCGGCGTGCGCGGAGGCGCGGCGATGCGCGCGGTACGGGACGCGGGCTTCGAGGTCGGCGTGCACTGCCACGATCACATCCGCTGGCAGGACGGCGTCGCCGCAGCCGATGCAGCCTGGACCCGCCGGGAGCTCTCGCGAGCGGTCGAGACATTCGCGTCCGTGTTCGGTGAGCCGCCGCACTCGCATGCAGCAGCCGGCTGGCAAATCAATCCGCATGCGCTCGTGCTCGAGGAGGAGCTGGGCTTCGCGTTTGCGAGCGATGCACGCGGCCCCGGACCGTTCCTTCCGTCGATGGACGGCATCGAAGGACGCTGCATGCAGCTGCCGACGACGCTGCCGACGTTCGACGAGCTGATCGGGGTCGAGGAGCGCGATCCGGCGGGCGCGGCCGCAGAGGTGCTGCGCCTCACGCGCACGGACCCGTCTCGCGACCATGTCTTCACGCTGCACGCCGAGCTCGAAGGCGGCAAGCTTCTGCCGCAGTTCGAGTGGTTGGTGAGACGCTGGCAGGAGGACGGCCGCGCGCTTGTCGCAATGCGCGATCTCGCCGCGGGCCTCGATGCGCACGCTCTGCCGCGGCACGAAGTGCGGATGGGGACGGTGGCGGGCCGCTCGGGTGTGCTCGCGGTGCAAGGCGAGCGCCTCGAGACGGCGCGGCAAGACGCACCGGCGGCATGATGGACCGCTTGCTCACGGGCGTGCCCGGCGCGACGCACCGCGCGAGCCTCGCGAGGCGGGTGTGGCTCTGGGTGGCGCTCGCTGGCATCGCGGCTTCCTGGCTCGCGCTCAGCGGGTTTCGCGGCCTCTACAACCCCGACGAGGGCCGCTATGCCGAGATTCCCCGCGAGATGCTCGCGACGGGCGACTGGGTGATCCCACATCTCAACGGCCTCGTCTACATCGAGAAGCCGCCGCTACAGTACTGGGCGACCGCGGTGGGCTACGAGGTCTTCGGCCTCGGGAATTGGTCCGCGCGGTTGTACACGGCTCTGTGTGGACTCGCGACGGTTCTCGTCGTGATGGCGCTCGCCCGGCGCCTCTGGGGCGCAGCCGCCGCCTGGCGCAGCGGAATCGTGCTCGCGAGCTCGCTGCTCATGCTCCTCATGAGCCACCAGCTCACTGTCGACATGAGCCTGACGTTGTTCATGACGTTGACGCTCGGCGGTTTTTGCGTGGCGCACCATGAGCGCACGCCGCCGCGCGCGCGGCGCGGCTGGATGCTCGCCGTCTGGGCGAGCGCCGCATGCGCCTTTCTCACGAAAGGACTCCTCGCGGGCGTGCTCCCCATACTGACGCTCATCGTGTACTCCGCACTCAATCGCGATCTCGCTCCGTGGCGGCGCTTGCACCCGCGGAGCGGCATGGCGCTTTTCCTCGCGATCGTGCTGCCGTGGCTCATCCTCATTCAGCATCGGCTGCCCGCGTTCTTCAATTTCTTCTTCATCCGCGAGCACTTCCAGCGCTACCTGACGCTCGTCGAGCGTCGATACCAGCCCTGGTGGTTCTTCGGCGAGGTGCTCGCGGCGGGCTCCCTGCCGTGGATCGTGCCGATGGTACGCGCGCTCCTCACCGGTTGGCGTGCGAGCGAGCCTCGAGGGCGGTTCGATGCGCGCCGGCTCCTGTGGGCCTGGAGCGTGGTCGTCCTCGTCTTCTTCTCCGCCTCCGATTCGAAGCTCATCCCGTACATCCTGCCGATGTTCCCGTCGCTCGCAGTGCTCGTCGGCACGGCGGAGGAACGGCGACTTGCAGCGGACCTGCGCATCACGGCCGCTGGCCTCATCGTTCTCGGGGCCGCGGTCGCGGCAGGCGCCGCGCTACTCCCGCAGCTGCTGCATGATCCGGCGACGGCGACTTATTTCCTCGGCATCCGCGGTCCGCTCGCGCTCATCGCCTTCGCGTTCGTGGCAGGAGGAGTTGCGGCTTTGGCACGCGGTCGCGGACGGCACTCGCAGCCAGCGGACGGTGAGGCGCGAGCGCCCGATCGGGCGGTCGACAGGCCCGCGCGCGCCATGCCGCTCGTCGCGGCGGTGGGCGCGGCCGGATACGTGAGCTTCATCGGGGTCCTGTGGGCGGCGAGCGCGCTCGCACCGCTTTACTCGGGCGAGCCGCTCGTCAAACAGCTTTCGCCGGCGCTCCGCGAAACGCCGGTGGTATATGGTGTGCGCCTGTATGATCAGAGTCTGCCGTTCTATCTGCGCCGCACGATGACGCTCGTGGACTACCGCGGCGAGCTCGACTTCGGCCTCACGCTCGAGCCACACAAGGGGATCGATACGCTCGCCGCGTTCGAGCCGCGCTGGCGGGAGGGCGGGCAGGCGCTCGCGGTGATGTCGCCGGACACCTACGGGGCGCTCGCTGCTCGAGGGTTGCCGATGACGGTGCGCGCGCGCACGCCGAAAGAGCTGATCGTGAGCCGATATTGACGGTTCGCGGCACCGAGCATCATTCGTTTCAAATGAGTCTTCTCCAATGACCCTGCAACGTTCCGTTCTGACGAGTCACACGGAGGCCCTCACCGCGATCACCTGGACGCTGCTGCTCGGCGGCGTCGCGCTCAATGCGAGTGCGCAGCTTTTTCTCAAGGCGGCGACGCGTGCGAGCGGCGTGCTCGTTGCGGATACGGGCGGCATCTCCTGGATCGCAGCGGCGCATCTGCTCAAACAGGCGCCGCTCTGGGCCGGACTCGCTTGCTACGGCATCAGCGTATTCCTCTGGGTGGGGGCGCTGTCGCGCGTGCCCGTGAGCATCGCGTATCCTTTGCTCTCGATCGGCTACGTCGTGAACGCCTTCGCGGCCGCCGCTCTCTTCGGCGAGGCGCTGTCCGCGACGAAGCTCGCCGGCATCGGCCTCATCGTCGCGGGGGTGCTGCTCCTCACGCGGGTCCCGCAGTGAGGAATCCGCCATGAGCGACTTCCTGCCGTTCACGAGACCGAGCGTCGACGAGGAGACGATCGCGGGCGTCGCGGAGGTGCTGCGCTCGGGCTGGATCAGCTCCGGTCCTCAGGTCAAGGCATTCGAGGCACGGCTCTCCGAGTACCTGGGCGGCCGTCCCGTGCGCGCATTCAACTCCGGTACCTGCACGATGGAGGTGGCGCTGCGCATCGCGGGGATCGGCGCCGGGCATGAGGTCATCACGACCCCGCTGTCGTGGGTCGCAACGAGTAACGTCGTGCTCGCGGTCGGGGCGAGGCCCGTGTTCGTGGACATCGACCCCGCGACGCGAAACATCGATCTCGAGTGCATCGAGACGGCGATCACGCGCGCGACGCGCGCGCTTCTCCCCGTGGATCTCGCGGGACTGCCGGTCGACCGCGACCGGCTGCACGCACTCGCTCGGAAGCACTCGCTGCGAGTGATCGAGGATGCCGCCCAGGCGCTCGGCAGCACGTGGGGGGGCAAGCGGATCGGCTCGTTCGGGGATCTCGTCTCGTTCAGCTTCCATCCAAACAAAAATGTCACCACGATCGAGGGCGGCTGCCTCGTGATGAACGATGAGCGCGAGGCGGCACTCGCGGAGCAATACCGGCTGCAGGGCGTCGTGCGCAGCGGGCTCGATGGCATGGAGGTCGAGGTCGCGGGAGGCAAGTTCAATCTCACCGACGTGGCCGCGCGCGTGGGGCTTGGCCAGCTTCCGCATCTGGAAGCCTTCAACGCCCGCCGTCGCGAGCTCGCGCGCGCCTACTTCCGGGCTTTCGCCGAGCGCGGCGCAGCGGAGCTCGGCCTGCGGCTCCCGATCGCCGATTTCGAGCACGGCAACTGGCACATGTTCCAGGTCGTGCTGCCGGAGGAGCGGCTCTCGATTCCGCGCGCGGACGTCATGGCTCGCCTGCGGGACCTCGGGATCGGCACCGGCGTGCACTATCCCGCGATTCACCTTTTCGCACTCTATCGCCACCTCGGTTGGCGTCCGGGCGACTTCCCCCATGCGGAGTATGTTGGGCGCAACATCCTTACGCTGCCGCTCTTTCCGGCGATGCGCGACGAGGACATCGTCCGCGTAACCGAAGCACTCTCCGCAGTGTTGCGCGCACACATCAGCTAGCGCTAGCGCTGGCACGTCGCATGCAAGCGTCACCTGGGCCGCGGGAAAAGCGGCAAGAGGGATGACGCCCATGCGAATACATCGCGAAAGATCTTCAACTTCGAGCGCAGATGTGCTTGACGGCCCGCACCCGGCGGGGACGAGGGCCCGAACGAACCGCGTAATCGACCTCACGCTGCGCCGCTGCGTTCCCAGCCTCGGGGTCGACCGCCGCTGGCTGCGGGAGCGCCTCGTGGAGCTCGACGTGCGAACCCACCTGTGCGAGGGATGTCTGCAAGAGCTCGTGCACGACGCCGACGTAGCGACCTGGCGCAGGCTCGCCGCCTCGGGCCCCGGGCTGCGCTATCTCGATGTGCTGCGGGAGGAGATCGTCGCCCGGGCCGATTTCGTCCACCGCTGGACGGGCTCCGACGAGCGGATTGATTCGAGTGCCGAGGGCCTCGCGACGCTTGTAAGAATTGCGCGTAAGTACGCGCTTCCACGCCCCTGGAAGGTTCCCGAGCCCGTCGCCGCCCAGTGCACGCGCCGCGCGCCTTCGTACTGGCGCTGGGCGAGCACCGCGGAGAGCGAGAGCGCCCGGCCGTTCAGTGCCGGGGCGGTTTGAGCAGGAAGTCGTTTCGGTCCGCCGAGGGTATCCGCACGCTGACGGTGCCCTCACCCCGCTCGAGCGTCAGGTCCACGTCCGACCCGGCAGGTCCGACGCTCCAGATGCCGCGGAATAGCTGCGCGAGGCTCGAGACGGGCGCGCCGGCGACTTCGATGACCACATCCCCGAGCCGCACACCGGCGCGATGCGCCGGTCCGCCTTGTGTGAGACCGCCGATGACGAGCCGGTCCTGAAGCTCGGTCGCGTACAAACCGAGCCAGGGCCGAGGCGGGATTGCGGGCCGGCCGAGCCGCACCATGTCCGTGAGGATCGGCTCGAGCAGGTGGATTGGAACGAACATGTTCGCATCGAACGCCTCGCCGCTCGAACGCTCCTGCGTGAGGAGCGAGCCGATGCCCAGTAGGCGGCCGTCCGGGCCGAGGAGCGCGGTGCCGCCCCACTCCGGGTGAGGCGGCGCGGTGAACAAGGCCTCATCGAGCACGTATTCCCAGTAGCCCGCGAACTCCCGCACGGCGATGACCCGAGCATTGAGGGAATGCTTGAGGCCTCCGTGCCCCATGACGATCACCTCGTCGCCCACGCCGAGCGAGGCGCTCGAGCCGCGTTCGACCGGGGGGGCACCGAGGCTCCCGAGCGGAAGCACGAGACCGAACCCGCTCGTCTGATCGTACGCAAGAGCATGGCCCGGTACGACGCGGCCGTCATGCGTGGTGAGCCAGATCGTGGTCGCTTCGGTGATCAGATAGCCGATGGTGAGCACGAGTCCGTCGGCGCCGATGACGACCCCGCTGCCAATACGCTCGGTGCCGAGAACGGAAGCCGTGAACGCGCGCTCCGGAATCTCGGCGTGCACCATGACCACGGAGCGGAGCGTCGAGTCGAGATCGAAGCCGACCGCACCAGGCGTCGGCTGCAGCGCCGCGGGGAATGCCCACTCGGTCTGAAGAGGCATGCGACTCAATTTACCAGGGTCGGGCACGGGCCGATACGCGGCTTTCCGAGGGCTATAATGCCGCGCGCTGCGCTCGCGAGTTTCGATTGCGCGCCCCAAAGGACTTGAATCGTGGGAAGACTGCTCAATGTTTTCTTGATCATGACTCTCGTTGCAACAGCGGCGAATGCCGCGGACCTGCCCAATGCGGCACCGATCTCGACGCATCGCGCCGGCATCGATCTGGCGGGGATGGACCATGCCGTCCGGGCGCAGGATGACTTCTACGCATACGCGAACGGCGGCTGGCTCGCACACGCGACCATTCCTCCCGACAAGTCCTCCTACTCGATGCTCACCGAGCTTTCGGATCGGACGCTCGACCAGCTCCACGGCATCGTCGATGAGGCTTCACGCTCGAGCGCCGCCCCGGGCTCGGAGAGGCGCAAGGTCGGCGATCTGTACGCGAGCTTCATGGACGAGGCGGCGATCGAGGCGGCGGGATTGAAACCGTTGCGTGGGGAGCTTGCGCGAATCGACACGCTGAAATCCAATGCGGAGCTGCCCGAGCTCATCGCGCACTACTCGCGCATCGGTGTGACGGCACCCTACGACATCGGGGTGGGGCCGGACGCGCGCGATTCGACGAAGTACGCGGTCGGCATCGATCAGAGCGGCCTCGGCCTGCCGGACCGCGACTATTACCTGCGTGACGACGACGCGCGCCTGAAGGCGGCGCGCATCAAGTACGAGACGCACATCGCGCGGATGCTCGAGCTCGCAGGCGATTCGAGCGCGCGCGCCAAGCGCGCGGCGGCCGACATTCTCGCGCTCGAGACCGCGATCGCGCGGGCCCAGTGGACCAGGGTCGAGCTGCGGGATCCGGTGAAGACGTACAACAAGACACCGTTCTCGAAGCTGCCGGGAGTGATGCCGGGCTGGGGATGGAGCGGCTATCTCGAGGCCGCGGGCATCGCGAACAAGGTCGACTACGTCATCGTCGGGGAGCCGAGCTACTTCGAGGCGCTCGACCACATCGTTCGCGACACCCCGCTCGCAGTCTGGAAGAGCTACTTCCGCTATCACCTGCTGTCGACGTTCGCGCCGCTGCTGCCGAGCGCGTTTGTTGAGGAAAACTTCGCCTTCAATGGCGGGGTGCTGCGTGGAACGCCGCAGAACCAGCCGCGCTGGAAGCGCGGCATCCGCCTCGTCGACGGGGCGATCGGGGAGGGGCTCGGCAAGCTCTACGTCGCGAAGTACTTCCCGCCGCAGTCGAAGGCCCGCATGCAGAGGCTCGTCGGCAATCTCCTTGCCGCGTACCGCCATGACATCGACGCACTCGACTGGATGGGCCCGCAGACGAAGAAGGAGGCGCAGGCGAAGCTCTCGCGGATGCAGACCAAGATCGGCTATCCGAACCGCTGGCGCGATTACAGCGCGCTCTCGATCGTTCGCGGCGATCTCGTCGGTAACGTGATTCGCGCGAACGAATTCGAGTACAACCGGCAGATCGGCAAGCTCGGCAAGCCCATCGACCGCGAAGAGTGGGAGATGACCCCGCAGACGATCAACGCCTACTACCGGCCGGATCTCAACGAGATCGTCTTCCCTGCCGCGATCCTGCAACCGCCGTTTTTCAATCCGCAGGCGGACGATGCGGCGAACTACGGGGCCATCGGTGCGGTGATCGGCCACGAGATGAGCCACGGTTTCGACGATCAGGGGAGTCAGTTCGACGCGAGCGGAAACCTTCGCGACTGGTGGACGAAGGCCGATCACGAGCGCTTCGCCGCGAAGACCGCCGCGCTCGTCGCGCAATACGACGCGGCCGAGCCGCTCAAGGGCTATCACGTGAACGGCAAGCTCACGCTCGGGGAGAACATCGCGGACAACTCGGGGCTCGCGATTTCGTACAAGGCATACCGGATCGCGCTCAACGGCGCGCCCGCGCCGGTCATCGACGGCTTCACCGGCGATCAGCGTTTCTATCTCGCGTTCTCGCAGGTCTGGCGCGGCAAGGATCGCGAGGAGATGCTGGTGCTGCTGCTGAAAGCCGACCCGCACTCCCCGAACAATGTGCGCGGCTTGCTGCCGCTCAAGAATCAGCCGGCGTTCTACACGGCATTCGAGGTGAAGGCCGGCGATGGGATGTATCTGCCGCCCGAGAAGCGGGTACTCATCTGGTGAGGCTTGCGGGGGTTTTTGCCGCGGCAGTTGCCGCTGCGCTCGCCGTGGGTGTCGGCATGGGCCTCGGCGTCACGGCCTCGGCGGCTGTGCGAGCCGGACCCAGTTCGGCCCAGCCCGGCGCGACGCAGCCCCGCATCCGCCACGTCTTTCTCATCCTCCTCGAGAACGAGTCGTTCGGAACGAGTTTCGGATCGGCCTCACCCGCGCAGTATCTTGCCCGCACCCTTCCGTCCCAGGGCCTGCTCCTCACACGCTACTACGCGATCGGCCACAACAGCCTCGGCAACTACATTGCGCTCGTGAGCGGCCAGGCCCCAAACGAAGACACGCAGGGCGACTGCCTGCGCTACAGCGATTTCGCCCCTGCGCGGCCCCGCATCGATGCGCACGGGCAGGCGCTCGGCCGCGGCTGCGTGTATCCGCGCTCCGTGGCGTCGCTCCCGGATCAGCTCGAGGCGGCGGGCTTCACGTGGAAGGGCTACATGGAGGACATGGGCAAGGATCCCGCGCGTGAGCGCCGCACGTGCGGCCACGGCGTGCTCGGCGAGCCCGACCCGCTGCAATTCGCGACGCGCACCGATCAGTACGCCTCGAAGCACGACCCGTTCATCTATTTTCATTCGATCATCGACGATCGCGCGCGCTGCGACGCGCATGTCGTGCCGCTCGAGGATCTTGCCCGCGATCTGCGCACGGCGCAGTCGACGCCCAACTATGTCTTCATCACGCCGAACCTCTGCCATGACGGGCACGACGGGCCGTGCGTGGACGGGGAGCCGGGCAGGCTCACTTCCTCGGACGAGTTCCTGCGCAAATGGGTGCCGATCATCACGGGCTCGGCTGCATTCCGCCGGGACGGACTGCTCATCGTAACGTTCGATGAGTCGAGCGCGCTCGGCGCGGACATGGCCGAGGCCTGCTGCGGCGAGCAGCCGCTTCCAGGAGCGCGCTTTCCGCCGGGTCTGGTCGGCCCCGGTGGCGGGCGTATCGGCGCCGTCGCCCTGTCGCCTTTCATCGAGCCGGGCACGACCTCGGAGGTGCCCTGCAATCACTACTCGCTGCTCGCGACGGTTGAGGCGATCTTCGGCCTCCCTCCGCTCGGCTATGCGGCGGACCGGGAGCTCAGTCTCCTGCCAGTCCTTCGGCGACCTGGCGCCACAGCGCCTCCTTCAGCAGCTCGAGCCTCTTCCCGCTGAAATTGGGCCATCCGAGCGCGCGCAGCAGGATGGGGCGCGCGCGGCGCACGAGCGCCGTGTGGCCGATGATGGCGAGCGCCCGGATCATGACCTCGGGATCGTCCGGCGCGCGGCGCAAGAGACGCGCCACGATCTCCGCGGTCAAGCCGATGATCCGGCCCGCCACGCGCTCGAAGAGCACGTCGAAAGCCGCGCTGCGCTCGCTCTGCGCGCGCGTGAAGAACAGCACCCAGCTCTCCGGACGCTCGGTCGCCATACCCTCGATGAACGGATCGATCACTCGTCTCAACAGCTCGAGCAGCTCGCGTCTCGAGAGCCGGGCCCGGCCGAGCTCGGCTGCGACGTGGGCTGCGGCAGGCTCGAGGCGTGCATGGACATCGCCCACGATGTACTCGGCGCACGCGCGCTGCAGACCCTCCTTGCCGCCGAAGTAGTACGTGAGCGCGGGCAGGCTCACCGCGGCGCGCCGCGCGATCGCGCGCGTCGCCGTGCGCTCGAACCCGAGGCTGCCGAACATGTCGATCGCCGTCTCGATAATTTTCCGCCGCGTGCGCTCGCCGCGGGCGTAGCCCCCTGCCGGCGGGTGCCGCCGCGGCCGCGATGAGGTGCGGCGCGTGGGCCGAGGCGTGACGGGAGGGCGCATCGATGTGTCGGATCGCACAATGTCTATCGATTGACAGATATCTATCGTACGACAGACAATCTTCGGAGTCACGGGCGGAGGGCAGGCGGTGAAGCGCTGGATTGCGGTCGTGATCGGGGTCGCGGTAGCGGCCGGGCTCGTGCTGTGGCTCACACACCGCCACAGCGAGCGCACGCAGATCGTCCTCTACGGCAATATCGACCTGCGCCAGGTCGATCTCGCTTTCAACAACAGTGAGCGCATGGTGGCCGTCTATGCTCGCGAGGGCGACCGCGTTCAGCGCGGGCAGATTCTCGCGCGGCTCGACGAAAGCCGGCTCCTGCCGCAGCTCGAGCAGGCGCAGGCCGTGGCCGCGGCGCAGCGCGCGGTGGTCGATCGGATGCACAACGGCAGCCGGCCGGAGGAGGTTGCCCAGGCGCGCGCCAACGTCGCACTTGCCCAGGCCGATGCGCGTTCGGCCGCCGTGAAGTACCAGCGGCTGCTCGGGCTCTGGAAAGCATCGGGCGGCCGGGCCGTGAGCCGGCAGGACATCGATGACGCGCAGGCTGCCGCGGATGTGGCAGAAGCGCGTCTCAACGTCAATCGCAAGTCGCTCGCGCTCTCCGTCGCAGGTCCTCGTCGCGAGGACGTCGCGCAAGCGGAGGCGCAGTTCCGGGGCGAGCAGGCGCAGGTCGCACTCCTCTGCCGGACGGTCTCGGACTCCGAGCTCCGCGCGCCGCTCAACGCCGTCGTGCGCTCGCGCGTCGCCGAGCCGGGCGACATGGCATCGCCTCAGAAGACCGTGTTCACGCTCGCGATTACCGAACCGAAGTGGGTGCGGGCGTACGTCTCCGGACAGGATCTCGGGTTTGTCAGAAACGGCATGCGCGGGAGCATCGCCGTCGATTCGTTCCCGCATCGGCGCTTTGACGGTTGGGTCGGTTTCATATCCTCGGTCGCCGAGTTCACCCCGAAGACGGTCGAGACACAGGAGTTGCGCTCGAGCCTCGTGTATGAGGTGCGCTTCTTCGTACATGACCCGGGCGATGTACTGCGGCTCGGGATGCCGGCAACCGTGTACCTGCCGATTGACAACGCCGAAGGCAACGGCCCGGCGATGAGCAGAGGCGCGTCGGCGGTTAGTGTTCCTGCGGAGTCGGGCGCATCCGAGAGCGAGACCGGGGAAGGGCTTCCGCCTCCACAGCCCGCGAGTGTGCCGCCCGGGTGCTCCCCGAGCGAGCTTTCAGCAGGTCCGACCTCGTGACCGTCTCGGGCGCTCAAACCGCGGCCGTCCCGGGGAAGAGCGCGCCCGTCGCGAGCGCGCGCGACGTTCACAAGTCATTCCGCCGGAAAGGGCAGGGCAGGCGCGAGAGTGCCGGGAATGGCTCGATCCGCGCGCTCGACGGCGTCTCGATCGATGTCGCCGCGGGCGAGCTCACGGCACTCGTCGGCCCGGACGGCGCTGGCAAGACCACGCTGATCCGCCTCCTCGCGGGCCTCCTCGTTGCGGATTCGGGCAAGCTCGACGTGCTCGGCATCGATCCCGCGATCGATCCGCAGGGCGTGCAGGACCGCGTCGGCTACATGCCGCAGAAGTTCGGCCTGTACGAGGACCTCACCGTGCAGGAGAACCTCGATCTATACGCCGACCTGCACGGCGTGACGGGCGAGGAGCGCAGCCGGCGCTATCCGCAGCTCATGCAGATGACGAATCTCGGCGCCTTCACGAGTCGTCTGTCAGGACGGCTTTCCGGCGGTATGAAGCAGAAGCTCGGGCTCGCCTGCACGCTCGTGCGCTCCCCGCATCTGCTCCTGCTCGATGAGCCGACGGTCGGCGTCGATCCGCTCTCGCGGCGCGAGCTGTGGGAGATCGTGCAGCATCTCGTGCACGGAGAAGGCCTGACCGTGCTCGTGAGCACCTCATATCTCGATGAGGCCGAGCGCGCGAGCCGTGTGGTCGTGCTCAACAGCGGCCGAGTGCTCGCGCAGGGCGCACCAGAGGAGGTAACGAGGCTCGCCGAGAATCGCACGTACATCGCAGACCCCCAAGGCGAGACCGCGCGGCGGATGCAGGCGCGACTGCTCGATGATCCCGGCGTGATCGATGCGGTGCCCGACGGCGGGCGTGTGAGGTGGGTCCTCGCCGAGCATCAAGCGGCAGGAGCCGTCGCCCCGCGAGGAACAGCCGTGCCGCCCCAATTCGTGGACGGCTTCATGGTGCTGCTGCA
>Ga0134126_10003556_pt1 | contig 19515 bp, 18 predicted proteins | sample KB31752_FD_96881 | JGI IMG/M metagenome (GOLD analysis project Ga0134126, IMG submission 96881) | Terrestrial soil microbial communities with excess Nitrogen fertilizer from Kellogg Biological Station, Michigan, USA - KB3-175-2 | ecosystem: Environmental > Terrestrial > Soil > Unclassified ...
CCCGTCGACAGCGAATTCAAAACCGTTTCGATATAGTTGCGGCGCTCTTCCAGTGCCTGGTTCTTTTCTTTCAAAGTTGCGGCGCCGGCGTCGAGCCGCCGCCGGTTCTCTTCCAACTCAGCCGTCATCTGATTGAACGAATCGGCCAGCAACGCCAGTTCGTCATCCGCCGGTGTGCTGACACGATGCGAAAGATTGCCCCGGGCCACTTCTCTTGAAGCTTCGGCCAGCGACTTGATGGGCGCTGCCAATCCGCGCGCGAGATGAATCGCCACCCAGGTAGACGCAAAGATGAGCAGCAGCGTCATCAATCCCAGGGTAGACAGACCGAGCAGACGCACCTTGCGTTGGCGTTGGACCAAATGCTGGTACTCGCTTTGTGATCCGGCGATGATGTCGTTCGCGTCTGCCTCGCTAAACCGGCGCGGCACGAGGATCAGACGTGTTGAGTCAGTCAGCTGCGCGGACGCCAGGTCGAATCCCTTCGCATCGGACAGACGCGCGTCCGTCGGGTTCGCTGAATGACGACCGGCTTCCAACACCCGCGCCAGTTCAGGCTCGTTGACGCTGGGAATTTCTGATCGACTCGCCGCGATTACTTCACCTGAATTGGATACGATTTCGATCGCGGTAACTTCACCGGTGTTTTGCAATTCATCAAGGGTGGCTTGCCACTCAGCTTGCGGCTTGGCACGGATCGCGGTGGCGAGCAGCGTCGCTGTCTCATGCAATCGATGGTTCTGGGTTGAGACAATTTCGCGCTGTTGTTCCCGCACGCGTTCGACCACGTTCTCTGGCAAGCGGCCCATCCATTTCTCCACCGACCGATTGAGGAAAAGATACGAGAAGGCAGCCATTGCCGTGATGGGCAACAGACTTAGGCCGATGAAGTAGGCGAGCAGACGCGTCTGGATTCGTGAGCCGGCTTGCCGCGCGCGTCGCTCGCGCCGCAACCGCACCAGCGTCCGCAGCAGAATGAATGTGAAGACAAAAAATGCAGCAAAATTGAGAGTAGAAATCGCGTACAGCAGCAGAGTGTCCGATCCGGTTTCCGCGGGAACGAACGCCCACAAGTTGAACAGTCCCTGGGCCGCAATCAAACCCAGCAGGACGACGACTATCGCTCCGAGCACCCACGCGCGCGCGCGTCGCTGCCGGGACGGGTTCAGCGATGCTTTCTGATGTTCCGTGGATTCTGCCACCGGGAATCTTCTCCGCTTGGACGGGGAAAAACTGGGGCAAAGTTTAGCACAGGCGGCGACGCGGCCCACTCAGGCTGCCAGATGAGCGAAATGCTAGAATGGCCGCTCGCAAATGGGTGCACACAACTTTTTTACCGGCCAGGATGGCCATCTGCGCAGCGGATGGCGCGCAACTTTCTTCTGCGTCGCGTTTCTCGTCTGCGCCCGATTGTTCGAAGCGGCCGCGTCTGTTCTTTTGCATTTCGCGGGGGGATTGCCCGGCGGTTTCTGGGGTGATGTTCTGCCGTTTCTGATCGGCGCTGTTGTGCTCCTCAGTTCTGCGACCCTGGTGGGCTGGGGTTGCGGCGCAATTTTTGAAGAACTCCCGTTCAGGGCAGTCGGCTGGTGGCCGCATCGCGGTTGGCTGAAGAACGTGGCGATTGGTTCGCTAGTCGGAGCGGCTTCGTTACTCCTGGCCGCAGGATTCACAGCGCTCAAGCGAGGCATCAGATTCACCTTCAATGCGAGTCCAGGATCGACGATCGGAAAGACAGCGCTCGTGTCACTCGTAATTTTTGTGATCGCCGGAGCGGCCGAAGAATCTTTGTTCCGCGGTTATCCACTGCAAACATTTACGCGCGCGAAGCTCGCGTGGGTTGGAGTCTTGCTAACGTCTGTACCGTTCGCGGCCGTGCATCTCGCCAATCCGAACGTGAGCCGCGGTTTCACTTTCATCAATACCGCGGTCGCCGGAGTATGGTTGGCAGTGGCTTACCTGCGCACCCGCAGTTTATGGTTTCCCCTGGGACTGCATTGGGCTTGGAACTGGACCCAAGCATCGTTGCTTGGTTTACCCGTCAGCGGCATTCAACGCATTGCACCCGCGCCATTACTGCATGCGATGAATGCTGGACCTGACTGGTTGACGGGCGGCGCTTACGGAATCGAAGGCGGCGCCGCATGCACCGTGGCGCTGCTGATTTCCACGCTCGTCATTTGGCGGATCAAATTCCTGGGTGAGGCTCCAGTGGCATCGACTGCATCCAAACAGTAGAATCAACACGTCTCATAAACTTCAATGAAGCTATTTACTGTAGAAGAAGCAAATTCCCTGCTGCCGGACGTACGCCCCATTGTGCACAAGATTCAACGCGCGCATCGGCGCCTGGTCACACTGCAGAGCGCTGCGAAGCATGCCGCGGATGGCGCCGAGCATGGCGGCGGCGGATTGCCGAACGGTCAGCGCTACGCGGCACTACTCATCGATTTATCGATCGGGGCCAGTGAATTGGAAGTGCTGGGCATTCAAATCAAAGACTATGGGCACGGCTTGATCGATTTTCCATCAATGCGCGAAGGGCGTGTCGTGCTTCTCTGTTGGAAAGCTGACGAAGGCGACAATATCGAATGGTGGCATGACGTTGAAGCCGGCTTCGCCGGTCGCCAGCCGCTCTGACACTCGCTTCCCAACCTTTCCCAGACGTCAAAACCAGCCTTGGTCAACTCCAACGCCTGCTATATTTTCTCGTTGACGCGTTAAAGTATTACTGATACTATCGGCGGCGAATTGAGCAGCGAGTTTGGGCGAGATTCGCCCGACTTGAACAATGTGGAGTTGCGTTGCCGGTCTCGGCTCAAAGGCTTGCAGCGCTTGGATTGAGGAGTTTCGTTCCTGCCCCGTAACGTCTCTGGTTCCCTCAATGCGTACAACTCTAACTGAATCCACGAATTCCGAAAGCCTTGCTGCGGCTCACCGCAGCATTCAAGCAACGTCCAACGAGCAGAGCCAGGAATCGCAATCGGCATCGACGCTGATTGAATTCCCCGGCGGACGCAATGTGCCCGAATGGCGCAAGCGCCTAAGCCAGCGCGTGCGAGAAGTCCAGGAGCAGAAAGCCCGCGAAGCTGCCGAGGCTGACGCCGCAACGCGCGCGGCGGAAACAGTTTCTTGCGCCTTGCCATCAGGACAATTAGAACTGGTGCCCGAGCCCGAACAAGCGCCCCGCAACCCGATCGTCTCGAAGGCACTCGAGCGCGTTGAGCGCGCACGTCGGGGGGAACATCAATCGGCAACACCGGCTGCGACAGCCGCGGCTCCGGCATTGGCTGCCGTTCCCAAAGCTCCACAAGAGATTCCGCTGCCGCTGGAGGCCACTTCCGAAATAACCGAGGCTGAGGCCGTCACTGAGAGCAAGCCCAGACTCTCGATCGTTACGCAGGTGGCGACGCCCGAGCCGCAGACCATCACTTCAGATGATGTTGAGCAACCTACCGAGAAGCCAAAGCGGGTTCGGGTAATTTCCGACAGCGTGGAAGACGCCGCACTTTCTTACCTTGAAACTTGTCTGTCCGTGCCGGTGCTTTCGTGCGAGACACGCGGCGATGTCGCCGGCTTAGCGCGCCGCACATTCGTAGGACTTTTGGATCTGATGCTAATCGCGTTGATGGTCTCGCCGGTCGCAATAGGTGTCGAAGCAACGTCGAGCAACTGGTCTGATCCGCGCGTGCTCAGTTTGCTGGCCGGTGTCGCGACGGCAGTAATGCTCGCGTACTTCACAATCTCGATCGCACTTACGGGACGAACGTTGGCCATGCGCCTGCTCTCAGTCAAGACTATTGATGCTCGCACCGGATTGATACCGACGGGGGGCCAGTCAATCAAGCGCGCCCTGGGCTATGTCTTTTCTGTGGCGCTGGCAGGCCTGGGCTTCGCCTTTGCTTTCATCGATCGCGACCACCGCACCCTTCACGACCGTTTCTCGCGAACCATCGTCGTTCACAACTAACCCTCCTTCGACTTGCCGTGGCGCGCTGCGCTGCCTCTTGCGGCTTGCGTCTGTGTTACTTTTTCAAACGGAGTATGGACGATGCAACTATTGCTGCTGTTGTCGCTGAAATAGCGCCGCTTCTGGTCGGGCGTGCTCCGGGAAAAATCTTTCAACTCAGTCCACATTCGCTGGCGATAGATTTTGGGCTGCGCAGCGATGGTTATCTCTTCCTGAGCGTCGAACCTGCACGTCCGCGACTGTATTTGATTAAGCGGCGCGTGCGTGATTTGGAAAAGCAATCGATCCACCTCGCACAGTTTGGTTTGTCGCTGCGCAAGGAACTCTCGCAAACCACAGTGTCTTCCGTGGAAAAGAACCCTGCGGATCGTATTGTCGAGCTCAAGTTCAGCGGAGTAGACGAAGTTGGCGAAAGTAAACAAAGAACCCTGATCGCCCAGTTGACCGGCCGTTCGTCGAACCTGCTGCTGCTCGACGAACAGAATCAGATTCTCGCGCACTTGCGCGAAGGCCACGGCGCGGGGCAAACCGTCGGCGAAACCTATCAGCCTCCGCCGGCGAAGCACGCCGGCGCGAAACGAGGCAGTGTTCTGGCCGCAGGACAGAAATCAATTTCCGAATCGCTCGACGAACACTATCTCGCATTGCTGGCAAAGCAGGCGACCGAGTCGAGACTGGCTGCCGCCAGGGCAAAATTGCACAAAGAAATTTCGCGGCGGAAGAAACTGCTAAAGCAACTTGAAAGCGATCTCAGCACACACACAAACGCCGAGGATGAGAAACGAATCGGTGACTTATTGCTGGCCAATGTCGGGACTGCAAAGCGACACGGAACCAAGGCCGCGTTGATTGACTATTTCGCCGAAGGCGCGCCTGTGATTGAAGTCGAGATCGACGAAAAACACACGATTGCCGAAGAAGCTTCCCGACGATTCGAATCGTATTCCCGCTCAAAGCGCGCGCGCAAACAGATCGCCAGTCGGGTGGAGCAAGTGCGGGCGGAATTAGCGAATTTGGAAACTCAGGTTTCTGAGTTGGAACGCAACCCGCCATCCGATGTGCCCGAACTGTCGACCAAGCCATCCGAAGCGAAACGAACGGCCTCCGATGCGGGACGCGAAAAAAGAATTCCCGGAACTCGCCGGTACATTTCTGCTGATGGTTACGACATGCTGGTAGGCCGCGCCGCTCGTGACAATGACAACCTCACTTTCAAGGTCGCCAAACCGAGTGATCTTTGGCTGCACGCCGCTGATTATTCCGGGTCGCACGTGGTGGTGCGTAATCCCACGCGCAAAGAAATTCCGCACCGCACTCTAATCGAGGCGGCACAACTGGCTGCCTATTTCTCGCAGGCGAACAAAGATCCGAAAGTAGATGTTCATTACACGCTACGGAAATTTTTGTCGAAGCCAAAAGGAGCGGCTCCCGGCCTGGTGCGTCTGCTGCGTTTTAAGAGCATCACGGTTGCGCCCACAGAAGCGGGCGAACGCATCAAGTGAAGCTATTCAGCGGCAGCTCAATCGTAAACGTAGTCCCCTTGCCCCGTTCACTCTGCGCGTCGATGCTCCCACCATGCAAGTCGATGATCTGACGCACAATTGAGAGTCCCAATCCCGTCCCGCGCTTCTTGGTGGTAAAGAACGGTTCGAAGAGACGAGCCACTGTCTTTTCGTCCATGCCGGCGCCTTCATCAACGATTTGGATTCGAGCGCGTGGCTTATCATTCGCGGCATCCGCCGCTGCTGGTGAGGTTGGAGTCGCAACCAACTCCGTGCTGATTCTTAATGGCGATCGTGGTTCGCTGGCGTCGATCGCATTTCCGATCAGGTTCATGAACACTTCCCGCAATTGCTCGTCGTCCCACAGGCCGCGAATTTCTGCCGCAGCGTAGTTCTTTTCAATCGGCGTTTCTTTTTCGCGGACTCGATCGGTAACCAGGTCGAGACTCGAGTCAATCAACTCATGAAGATCGACCTCTGAGCGCTCCAATTGTCGCTGGCGCGAAAACTGAGTTACGTCAACGACCAGCTTGTTCAGATGGTGGATGCCGCGTTCAACCAGGGTGATTGTCCTTTGCGCTTCTTCCGCCTTGGCATGTTCGCGCAACATCTCGACGCCCAGACGAATGCTTCCGAGCGGGTTCTTGATCTCGTGCGCGAGTTGCGCCGCTGCTTCTCCGACCGCGGCCAGCGATTCACTCCGGCGCATTGCGATTTCAGCTTTCGCGGCCTCTGTCACATCAACCAAAGTCAGTATCTGTCCGTGCTGGTTGTCGATCTCGAGCGGCGAGGAATAAACGTCAAACGTGCGCGTCGCGCCGTTTTCGTTCAGTTGATGACGTCCCCGGTACGTCGCCGAGGTGACATGCGAGGCGGTGGCCGCCTCCAGCACCTTCATGCCTTGCGAGGCCGCGTCCTCGTCATGAATCGACGCGCCAATCGCGAGACCGGGGAAGATCTCAAAGAACGCATTGTTTGCGCTGCGAATGCGATCATGACGATCGATAGCAGCAATCGCGCTGACCATTCCTTCCAGCATTTGATTGCTGAACTCGCGCTCGCGCCGGGCTACTGCGGCGCTTTCCCGTGTCTGCCGATAACGCCTCTGTGCTTCCCAAACTGTGGCGGCGGTAACAAACAATCCGGCGAGAATTGCGATTAGTGACCAAATTCTGATCGACCGCGATGCCGAACGCGCAAGTTGTTCGCTCTGCTGACTAACTTCGTTCTGCTCGGACCAATTTTGCTGGATCAATTCATCCAGTTCGGCATCGGCGCGCTGGAATTGCTCGAAACCGCGAAGGTTGTAAGCATTGGAATCCTTGGTTGTTTCAATGTAGGTGATGAGATCGTCATGAAAAGTCCGCCATTGCGGCACTTGTGCCAGAGGCGGCCGATCCAGTGGTGGAATCAACTTCACAAGTTCACTGCGCGCGGTGCCCAGGCGCATGTCAAAAGGCGGCCGCAATTCATGCCGCGATTTTGCCTGCTCCTTGTCGCGTGCTTCGTGATCGAGTTGCGTCAGCGCAATTCGTAATCGCAACAGGAAAGCAGCCCGCGCGGTATATTGCTGTTCGAGATCGAGTACTTCTCGACTCGTGCTTTCAACGCGGCTAACGCTGAGGTTTCCGAGCACGATTACGAAACCCAGCAAGAGCGCACAACCCACCAACAGCGGCATCAGGGTCGGATCGAGCCGCTGCGGGTTAGGACCGCGCGGCGTCGATGTGTCCCCGCCGCTTACGACGCGGCGATAAACAACCTCGCCGTCAGGAGTTGTGGTAGGTGCTTTCTCTGGTTCCACACTCATCGAGAAATTAGAAACTTGAAAATTAGAAATTGAAAAATGAAAATTGCAAGTTCCTTCTAACTGCCCACGCTGGAGCCGCTCGCTACGATCGCTGGGATCGTTTTCTACTCACTGCCACGCTTGAAGGGACGCTCGGCGCGAAACACCCCTTAATCGACTCCCCTTTTCACTTTTCACTGTGCACTTTTCACTTTGCAATTTCTCTCAGTGGCTCTAACTGCTTTCTGCTTTCTGCTTTCTGCTTTCTGCTTACTGCTTACTGCCCATCGCTCTTAGTGTTTCGCTGACATCCAGTCATCTCCGATTCCTGTCTCCGCCACCAGCGGGACATCCAGTTCGACGGCGTTCTCCATTTCGCGCTTGAGAGTGGCGGCGACTCTATCAGCATCTGCGGCCGCGCACTCGACCAGAAGCTCGTCGTGCACCTGCATCAGCATCTGGGCGTTCAATTTCTCACGCTGAAACGCTTCATCGACGCGTAGCATTGCCATCTTCACAATGTCGCTCGCGGTTCCCTGGATTGGCATGTTAATGGCTTCGCGTTCAGCCGCGCGGCGAATGTTTCCGTTGCGGTCGTTGATTCCGGGCAGCGGCCGAATCCGGCCATACAGCGACCGCACGTATCCATGTTCGCGGGCCTGGACAGGAATTTCATCCATGTATCGCCGCACGCCCTTGTAAGTGGCGTAGTAGTCGTCGATCACTTTGCGCGCTTCCTGCCGCGAAATGCCGACCCGCTGTGACAAGCCCCATGGCTCGATCGCATACGCGATCGCGAAGTTCACAATCTTCGAGAATCGCCGCGCCTCTTTCAGCTCGGCGTCGGTCTTGGCGTTGAATACCAGACGCGAGGTGCGGTTGTGAACGTCTTCCCCTTTTTGGAAAGCGTCGAGCATGACTTCGTCGCGCGTGATGTGCGCGAGCAGTCGCAGCTCCAATTGCGAATAGTCGGCCGAAATCAGCTTGTTCCCTTTTTCGGCGATGAACGCGCGACGAATCTGCCGCCCCAACTCAGTTCGGATCGGAATGTTTTGCAGATTCGGATCGCTCGACGAGAGACGGCCAGTCGCCGCGACCGTCTGGTTTAGCTGTCCATGCACTCGGCCGTCTCTCGCCACCTGATGCGGCAACGCGTCGGTATAGACACTCTTCAATTTTTCCAGCTCGCGATACTCGATGATTAAGCGTGGCAATTCATGCGTGAGCGCCAGTTCTTCCAGCACGGCTTTGCTGGTCGAAACGCGTCCGGTGGATGTCTTGCGGCCGGAGACGATGTTCATCGCTTCGAAGCATTCCGCAACCTGTTTCGGCGAATTAATGTTGAACTCACGACCGGCCATCTGACAGATCCTGTCCGTCAGCTTAGCGAGCTGTTCGCCGAGATTTCGCGAGAGTTCAGATAAAACCTCCGTATCTATGCGCATCCCGGCACGCTCCATGCGATAGAGCAAAGGCGCCAGCGGCAATTCCACTTCACGATAAATACTGCCGAGGTCCTTTTCGTCGATGCGCTCGCGCAGCACCTCAGCGACCTGCGCGGTAAGGTCGGCCACTTCGACGGCTTGCCACCCGCTTTCGCTCCAACTGTCGTGCGGTGGCCCGCCGCCTTCGACGCCGACAGCGTCGCGCGCCAAATCGTTTAGATCGTATCGACTGCGCGTCGGGTCGAGCACATAGGCCGCCAGCAACGTATCGTCAGCGACGCCTGCGAGCTCGAGCCCGAGCGGCGCTAGCAAGGCAGTCGCGCGCTTGTAATCGTGAACGGACTTGTCCAGTAGCCCATTCGCAAACAGCTCGCGGACAGACGCGACCGCCACGTCCTTACCGTCGGCAAATCCATCGAGATCGATGAATGCGGCCTTCCCCGCCGACGTCGAAAAAGCCACACCCGTCGCCGCGTGATCGTCCCGGGTGCTCTGTTGCTGGCCGGCGCCGGCGGGCGTCGTATTCGAAACTGCAAAGCCAACCGTTTCCGCTTCCCACAGTTGCTTGATCAGCTCATCCAGTTCGCTGTGAGTGCGAATCTGTTTGTATTCTCGCGCCGCGCTCACTCGCGCGCTTACGACCGCGCCATCCGCAAACTCCTGTGTCAGATTCGCGAATTCAAGTTCGCGAAACAACTCGTACGCAGCAGCGCGATCGGGAGGTTTAGCCTCCAGCGCGTCGAGGTCCAACTCGATCTCGAGGTCGGTTTTGATTTGCGCCAGTTCGCGTGATTTACGAATCAAATCTGCATTGTCTCGAAGCGATTCGCGGTATCGTTTGTTCTTGATCTCTTCCCAGTGTTGCAGCGCATTCTCGACCGAACCAAATTGCTCAATGATTTGCACGGCGCCTTTCGGCCCGACGCCTGGCGCGCCCGGAATGTTGTCGATCGAATCGCCCATCAGCCCGAGTAGATCAACCAGCTTGCAAGCCGGCACGCCAAACTTTTTTTGCACCCAGGCTTCGTTGCACCACTCGATCGGGGGTACCGGTTCTTTGCGCTTGACCACTTGCGAATTCTGCCGCATCGAAACTATCCACGGGTCGCGCACCAGCTGGCACATGTCCTTGTCATTCGAAACTATGACGGCTTGCAGTCCCCGGCTCGCGGCTTTGACGGACAGTGTGCCGATGACGTCGTCGGCTTCATAGCCTGACCTGCTGATCATCGGTACGTTGTACGCCTCGCATAGCCGCCGAATGTAAGGCAGCTGCGACGCCAATTCGTCAGGCATCTCTGTGCGTGTGGCTTTGTACTCAGCAAATGCTTCATGCCGAAAAGTTTTTTCTTTCGACTCGAAAATGGCCGCGATATATTTCGGTTTTTCGTCCTGAATCAGCTTGCGCAGCATGTTGGTGAAGATGTAGATGGCCTGCGTCACCTGCCCTTTTGAAGTCATCAAAGGCGCGTCGCGCATGATCGGAGCGTAGAACGCACGAAAGATATGGGACATCGAGTCGATGAGAAAGACTCGTTCCGCCGGTTGTTCACCGGAGGGAATTTCAGTTTTCGGCATGATCGATTCGATCATAGAGTTCGGCTTTTGCTAACGCAAGCGACGTTTCCTCGAAACGATGAAGTGACCGTTGCGTGTTGTCGTCATCCAACGTGACGAAGCGTGGTCTCGATGCCACAAACCCAAAGCGATGCTCCTGTTTTTGGTTGCCAATAGTCAGGCACGAACATTGCTCCATTAAAATGCTCGCAGAAAAAATTAACTAACAACTGACGCGATTCGAATGAAGCAAACAACTCTAGCCTCATCAATTTCCACAAAGGGCATAGGACTTCACACCGCGGTTCCAGTAACACTGAGTTTGTCGCCGGCCCCGCCCGATACGGGTTACGTTTTCCGGCGGACCGACCTCGGCGGGTTCGAAATTCCGGCCACCGTAGAATCGGTCGCTCATTGCAGCTACGCCACGACGTTGATGCGCACCGGCGTCATGTTATCAACCGTCGAACATCTGCTCTCCGCGTTGCGCGGCTGTGGGGTCGATAACGCTTACATCGAAGTCGATAATCTCGAGATTCCGATCATGGATGGCTCGGCTGAAACGTTCGCTGAGATGATCGAGAGCGCCGGCGTGGCGGAGCAATCGGCCGCGCGGCGCGCGTTGATGGTCCGGGAAAGAGTCAGTGTGGAGACGGGGAATCGCCGCATCAGCCTCGAGCCCTCGGATGCGTACGAAATCGACTGCCTGATCGACTTCGCTCATCCACTCATTGGCGTCCAGCACCGGCGCGTGGTTTTGGACAACGGTTCGTTCGGCCGCGATATCGCATCGGCGCGGACGTTCGGTTTTATCGAAGAAGTCGAAGCGTTGCGCCGGGCCAACCTCATTCGCGGCGGGTCACTCGATAACGCAATTGTCTTAACCCGAAACGGCATGCTGAACGAAACAGGTCTGCGCTTTGCAGATGAATTCGTGCGCCACAAGATTCTGGACATCATCGGGGACTTTGCTTTGCTCGGCATGACTCTGCTCGGCCGGGTGAAGGCAGAGCGAAGTGGGCACTTGCTGCATGCCGCGCTCATGTCTTCCCTTCTTAGAAATCGCAACGCATGGGAAATTGTCGATTTGCCGGCGTTAGAACCCGCGGCTGTCGCGGCGGGCTGACTGCTCTCCGGCCGCAAATTCAACCGGCCGCGGCCACGGGCGCTTCCGGACTCTCCTCTGCTAAAATCAATTTTCCTTAGACGCCGGGCAAATTTCCGGCATCTAATTCTGCTATTTTGAGATTCGAGGGGTTCTTCAAACAGCATGAAACAAAAGTTAATTCTCGCAGGCTTGTTCGCCGCAGCTCTTCTGTTTACGCAGCCACAACTCGGCCGCGCCCAGCAACCTTACACCACGGACGACGAAGTCAAGGTTAAAACTTACAAGAAGTTCGTGGACAATCGCGTGTCGAATCCACTGGTCGCCTACCAGGCGGCGCGTGACTACATGCAGCGATACGGCAAAGAAGACGACCAGTACACGAAATACCTCAAGGTGTGGATCGCCGCGTACGAGGCAGACGAACGCGCCGCGCGTCTGGCGGCCGAACGAGCTGATCGCGAACAGCAACTGCTCGGCAGTTTTACAACCAAGGACTATGCGAAGTCGTATGGCCTCGCCAAACAAGTCTTAACCGACAGTCCGGATAATTTGCGGGTGCTGATCGCACTTGGCTATGGCGCTGTCGCCGCGAGCACTGAAGCGCGCAACGAAGCCTTCAATGCTGATGCCGCGAAGTACGCCGAGCGAGCGATTGAACTGGTGAACTCAGGCAAGACGCCCGAAACGTGGGCGCCATTCAAGGGCAAGGAAGATGTTCTTGGTTCGCTGCACTACGCACTCGGGTTTTACAACTTGAAGACCGCGCCCGACATTGCGGCCACGCATTTCATTAAAGCCACCCAGGTCGATGCCGATCGCCGTAATGCGCCCTCGACTTACTATTACCTGGCAGCTTCATATCAAACCGGACCGTACAAGCGGTTGTCGGAGGACTACAGCAAGCGATTTGCCAACCAGGCCGAGTCTCCAGAGAGCAAGGCGGCGATCGATAACATCAACAAGGTCGTCGACAAGATGATTGACGCGTACGCGCGCGCCGTGGCTTTGGCGGGAACCAATCCGCAGAATCAGACAGCAAAGGCGCAGTGGATGACGCAACTCACCAACTTCTGGAAGTTCCGTCACGAGAACTCGGACGCGGGATTGAACGAGTACATCGCGGGTGTGTTAAAGACTCCACTGCCGCAGTAGGCGAAAGGAGCGCGCGCATCCTGCGTGCGGGCATCTTGCCCGCACTGACAGATCGGTGCGCGGGCATCTTGCCCGCATTGACAGATAATTCAGCCGTCAAGATGACGGCGCACCGCAGGCAAGATGCCTGCGCTCCAACCGCTTGCTTGACAACGCACTTTCAATCATTAGAATCGAAACTCGTGAAAAAGCGGGAGTAGCTCAGTGGTAGAGCATCGCCTTGCCAAGGCGAGGGTCGCGAGTTCAAATCTCGTCTCCCGCTCCAGAATCAAGGCAAAAGGAAAAAGTGAAAAGGAAAAACTGCCTCTTGTTTTTACCTTTTTCCTTTTACCTTTTGCCTTTTCTTTTGGGCGGCGTAGCCAAGTGGTAAGGCAGAGGTCTGCAAAACCTTTATTCATCGGTTCGATTCCGATCGCCGCCTCCAAACTTTTCAATAACTAAAGACACCGCATAGCAGGCTCTTCACGCTGCTAATTCCCCGCTCGTCACATTCACTTAGGGCGACGCGCAAGGGTTAGCATGGTTCTCTCTCCTCGCCGCCTCAATCATTCGCCTCGATGCTTTGAGGCCTCTTTCGCTTTCTTCAGATAGTCGCAGGCCGCCTGCGGCGCCCGCTCGTTTTTCCACGTGGTCTCGTCGGAATAAAGTACGCATTGCGGCAGAGCTCGCTCGACGAACTTGCGGCCCTTTTGGATTTCCGGCGATGTTGCCAGCAGCAGGCGGGCAGATAGCAACGCTTCAATGTTAGAGGTTTTGTCAGGCGAGATTTTTGCCAGGGTCAGCAATCGCCGCCGCGCCACTTCAGCGTTGGTGGCCGGATCGAGAAAAATATAGTCCCAGGCAATGCCCGCAATTATCTTTGGTCCGACGTTCTTCAGCTTCGCTGAGTACACATAAAAAGGAACCGTCTGTCCTGGCGCATTACCAAACACTCCGGTTTCCTGGCTGGCAGGATGGGCCTGCGCAATCGACAGATCCCGCTGTGCATTTATTGCCGCCTGCGTACCTGGCCGGATAGTTTGATTCGCCGACTCGGTTATCGTGGTTCCTGTCGGAATCACCGCCGGATCATAACTGCCCGGAAGTCTGTTCTGCTTTTCCCATTTGATCTGAAGAATCTGAATGTCCCCCACGGTTTCGCTTGCGGTGGACTGCGCGAATGTCGTAACAAAAGCCAGGCTGGAAAAAAGAAACACTCCTACGATTTTCGCGGTAGTGAGATTTAGCGCCATAGATCTACTCCTTTCAAACCAAGTCGAAGAGCGAAAACAGCGACATGAAGTCTAATCGCCGCGAATCAGTGTCATGGGCTTCGATCGTTTCCAAAGGCGTCTGGCGAAGGCGTGCAAAATATACGCTTGATGCGAAGAAAATGCACAGAAAACTTGTCAAACTTGCTGTCGGCTGTGAAGCCCCTGCGTTTTGAGTTGGCTAGGGAGAGGTCGGACTCCCCGTTCTTATTTCAATCTCTTTCTGCCAATCACTCGGCCATCTTCCAATGGTCTCGCGCTTGAGGTGGTAATCGAGCTTCTCTAATTTCTGGTTCTTATCAAAATTGGCTCCGAGCAGCACCGGGTCACTCGAGGGATTTCCCAGCCACTCAAGCTTGGTTCCGCTGGAAGTCTCACTCCGAGAATCTGCTCGACCGAGGGCAGCTTCCACTTCGCTCACACTTGGATACGGCTTTTTCAGAATCCGATATTCGACATAATAGAGGAATTGCGGGGGCTCACCGGTGTGTTGCTCAGTTGCTTGATTAACGTAGCGCTCGACAGAGGCAAGGCGCTCTTCCCGAGCTTTTTGTGACACGCGATCGCGTTTGATCGAAGTGAATCTGAAGGCGACAGACACGATCACTGCCAATACCAACGCAACAAATCCCAGACACAGCAGGATAACCAGAGTTTTTTTGGCGGTCATAACGTTCGCAGGCCTGACACCAGTTGTCGATGGGCGCTTTTATCATCCCTATCCCGACATTGTCGAGAGAATATTTAGGCGCTGACGACCTACATCTCCAATTCATCTTGGCAGGTCATTCCGTTGGTGGAATCATTAGCGGAACGTAGTTCATCCTCGCTGCGTGTTAGTCCCAACGGACCGTTGCTCAGTAATCAGAAAGGAGCGCTGCCATGCCGGCACTATCTCTGAAACCAAGTCGTTGTCTAACTGCTTTGATGAGTTTGCTCATTCTGGGAACGATCGTTTTGATTCTCAGCAAGGCAACCACAATTCGGGGGCAGGAGCCGGCTAAGAAAGATCCGCAATCACAGACATCGCCAACGCCGGAACTGACCCCGCAGGAGCAAATCGACCAATTGCAAAAGAAAGTCGCGCAGCTGACCAGCGAAGTCGGACGTCTGCGCACCGAACTCGCCAAATTGGAGAAGTACCGGCAAATCGATTACACGCGCGATTTGATAATAAAAGAAGAAGATCGTATTCGGAGTCTGCAAACCGAGTTGAATGACGATGCAGCGAAAGAGACGGCGTTGCGTAAACGTCTGGACGAGATCGAAAAGGAACAGAACCCCGACAGGATTCAGCGGAGCATGGCCGGCGTAGGATCGACGCGGCCGGAAGAAGAGCGCCAGGCGGTGATGACCAAACTGAGCAACGAAAAGCGGAACATTCAAAGCCAACTGGAAACTCTGCGATCAAGTCGCACGCGGATTACAGGGCTGATCGCAAATGCCGAAACTTCGATCTCGCGGCTGAAGCAGCGTCTAGCAGAGCTCAGTCGCTGAATTCTGCGCGGCAGCGCCCACGCCGCCGTAAGTATACTCGCATCGCAAACCTCCCCGCACTTCTTGCGGCATCGCCACAGAATTGGATTCTGCAACAACAGTGACTAATTCTTGATGGTGGTGGCGAGAGTTATTCGGTTGGAGATTTCACCGTTACCTGCGTAGCATTTTGGCGGGTGGCGGCGAGCTTGGCAGAGACGACCGCATGTTCGCGCGCCAGGGCTTCGCGGGCTTGCGGTGATAGTTCTTCCTGATGCTCAAGGAAACAGCAGAAGCGATCGGCCTCCACCAGAAAATGTACATCGGTGATCGGCTCAGAGTCCCAATAGGCCGAGATCAAACGATTGAGATCATCTCGAATTGCCTCGCAAGTCTCAGGCAGGTTGAGCGCTACAGGCGCCAGTCTATTCGCGCGATACAACATGCAATTCGCTTCCATGCCCTTACTCGCGGTGATTGAGACCAACCTACGCCATTCCTTTTCGCTTAGTTGATACAACTCGCGCAGCACGTCCGGATTCTCCCGCACCTCGCGACAAAGCGCCGGCGACGCAGTCAAATCGGCCAAAGCTTTTTGGAAGTGAACCAACATCACGCTACTTCACGTCGTTGTGAGCCGATGTCATGGGCGAGATCATGCATCTTCTCGATCTCTTGTGCGACGCCGGACAGGCCAATCCGTTTGTGATACGACTCGTGATATTCGAACGTAATGGCCCCTAGGTTTGGGAAACGCGGCGCCCATTCGTAAGCCCATTTCCAAACGGGTGATGGCGTCGCCCGAGAATGGGAATCTGTGTAATGCCCCTTCAGCCAATCGCCGCCCGCTAAATGAATCTCTCGGACGATCCTGGGGTCGATTTCCGAAAGATATTCGTCGGCGGACATGCCGAGGTTGATCGTGTTCGCGTACAGATTATGGAGATCGAGCAACATGCCGCACCCGGTCTCTTCGTACAGGCGATTAAAAAACGCCGGCTCAGTCATATCCGGCTCGGGGATCGCAGAAAAGATAGTGCTGTTCTCGAGAAGGATTTCCGTTCCCAGCGCCTGCTGAAGCTGTCGCACTTTGCCGGCCACCAGTCGGAGCGTCTCGTCATCCAGCACTACGGGCAGTCCCATTCCCGCTTGCGCATTGGGAACGCTGCGACCCGGCACCAGGAACATGCTCAGATGCTCGCTGTACCATTCAAAATTGAAGGCACGATGAGTAGCAACCACCTCGTCAAGCAGTCGCCCATCCAACGGCATAGCACTCGGCAACGACAGTCCGATTCCATGGCCGATCACACGCCGGCTTTTCACGTGGTCGCGCAGCTCATCAATCGCGGCCGAGGCATGACTAAACCGACGGGACGCGGTGACGCCGAAGTCATACCAGAGCCGGTCCGGTATGACTTCGACGAAATCCACCTGCGAACCCAATGCGTCGAGCACACTTGGTACGGCGGGGTTGTAAAGCAACCCCACTATGGGTTCATTGCCGTGCATGTGGTGTTAGCCGCCGAGGTTAACCTCGAGCACTCTATCGAAGCTTTTCTCCCAGATAACGTCAATTGTGCCTGATAGACAGGAGCAGCCGGTTAGGTCCTTGATTACCTTATTGACCAGGACATCATCGATGCGCCGGATCTCTTCCGGAGTTAACCTTCCGGGATGGGAAACACGAACAGCTCGCTCCGAGCCTTTCTTATCCAGGAAAATTTGAGCTTGTCTAGTAGCCATGGTTTCTCCTTCTTTGTAACGTGGTTGGTGTTGTTTGGCCTTCTATGGGGGCGAAGGAGCAAGGACGTGCCCTGCACTTGTAGAAGGCGGAGATACGAGGCGGAGCACTATATTCGCGTCTCTAATTTCCGTCAATAACAAAGTTGCTAGCGCGAACAAACAAGCTCAAACGTGAATGTTTCGTGAAGATGTGTTACGCAGCCTTACGTTTTCCGGCGAGGCTTTTCTTGAGGACTTCCATCAAATCAACCACTTTGCCTTCGTCGCGATCCGCTTCTTCAACCTCGATAATGTCTTTGTGTTGTTTGCGTTTCTTCTCGACCAACTTCATGAGTTGTTCAGTCTTTTCGTCTTTCAGCTCTTTCAGTGAAAGATGCTTTTCGGAATGTTTCGCGATGAGTTTCTCGAATTTCTTGACGGTCGCAGCAGGCACCTTAGTCTTTTCCGGCAAATCGACCTGCTTGGGAGAGCGAATCTCGTCCGGAAAACGCATAGTCTCCGCGCGCAGGATTCCGTTTTCCGGAAAGATCGCCACCAGATACTCTTTGCCGCGCATCACGAACGTTGCGACGCCCGCCAGATCTTCCTTGTCCATGGTAGCGGCGAGCAGTTGGTAGGCTTTTTCAGAACCTGCGGAGGGCGCCAGAAAATATGAGCGATCGAAATAGAGCGGTGGTATCGATTGCAGATCGACGAAACGACGCAGATCGATGTCGCGGCTGCTTTCCGGCGCCAGCCGCTCCAATTCTTCATCGGTGACGACAACATACTTGTCCTTGTCGATTTCGTACCCGCGAATCATCTCGTCGTCTTCAAGGTCCTTGCTCGTCTTCTGCGAAAAGTATCGGCGTGAGAGCGGTTCGCCTTTGGGTCCCAGCATCCGCAGCGGCGCGCGGTTCGTGCGCGTGCCGGGGTATAAATCGACGGGGACACTGACAAGTCCAAAAGTGAGTGTGCCGGACCAGAACGGACGGGCCGCACGTGCGCCGTTTTCGTCAGCCTCATTGCGCCGTTTCTTTGTTGCTTTCTTTCGTGGCATCTGAATTCTGCGCTCTCCCTCACGCTCGGGCCACTGCCCCGCTGACTTCTGACTTCTGACTTCTGTTCTTAGGCTGCCTTCTTCTGCTTCTTCAAAGCTGCGATGCTCTTGGTCAGCACGCTGTCGAGCGATGTCGTCTTCTTCTTCGTCTTCACCAAATGAAGCTTCGGCTTGTGTCCCTTCGCCTTCTTTTCCACAAATTCCATCACCCGAGCGCGATACTCGTCCTTGTAGTCCTTAGGGTTGAACTCGCCTTTGAGTAATTCAATTAGCTGCTTGGCCATGCTCAGTTCTTTCTTGTCAGGCGCGCGCCCGGCCGGGCGGGGCAAGTCTTTCGTCGAAAGAACTTCTTCCGCATTGCGCAGCGTGTACAAAACCAGATAATCGTTGTCGACGCGAATTGCGCCTACGTAAAGCTGCTTACGCATGACCCAACGCACGACCGCTTCTTTCTCTTGATTCTGGAGCGCTTCAGCCAGCGCAAAATAGGCTGCCGAATCACCGTCCGGTCCCAGGTAGTAGGGACGATCGTAATACTCCGGCGGAATTTCAGCCGGGGGAATGAACTGTTCGACTTTGATTTCGCGCGAGGCTTTGGGCTCAAGACTTGCCAGTTCCTTCTCGTCAAGGATTACAAACCTACCCGGGTCCACTTCGAACCCTTTTTGAATTTCTTCATTCGCAACTTCTTCACCCGAGTCCGCCTCGACCATATGCTGCTTTACTCGATGTTTCGATTTCACGTCGAGAATATGAAAGCGCACAGTCTGATCCTGCACCGCCGAATAAAGCTTGACCGGCACCTTCGTTGAATCAAGTTTCAGGTCGCCTTTCCAGATTGCTCGCGCTGCCATTTACGCCCTCGCCGCTTCTGCTAATTCGGTGGTTGACTCGCAGCTAACACAGATGAACTCAACTTCAATTGTCGTCTCCACGCATATCGCGCAAACGGGTCCGTCACAGGCCACGCATCGATGCTCCGTTTGATATGCGTACGCCTGACTGCATGCCGGACAGATTCCGCCGTCGTCCTCTAGCCACCATGGCCGGTTTCTTTTGCGATTTGCCATTCGGACTAAAGGTGGAGCATTTTCAGTTCCACACGTCACCGATACGGCCGAAACCTGGCGCTCGACAAGAGAAGGCAAGGCCTCGTTATTTACGATACGAAAGCACGTGCTGAGGAATTTCGAGTCCTGAGGGCAAACGCGGATCTGGGGCTGGAGACTCGGCGGCCGTTCGCAAGGGAATCACGCCCGCCCAAATCGGCAGTTCATAGTCCTCGTCGTCGTCGACCGGTTGACCAGTGCGAATCTTTGCCGATGCTTCATTCAACGGCACTGACAAAACCGTGGTCTGCTGCAATTCGCGCTCGCTGGGTCCACGGACTTCGTCCCAGCGTCCGGCAATCATATGCTCGGAGAGAGCTCGCAATGCGGTAATTTTGTCAGCACGCTCTTCAATGACCGTCGCCCGCCCAAAAA
>Ga0134126_10003558_pt1 | contig 19502 bp, 28 predicted proteins | sample KB31752_FD_96881 | JGI IMG/M metagenome (GOLD analysis project Ga0134126, IMG submission 96881) | Terrestrial soil microbial communities with excess Nitrogen fertilizer from Kellogg Biological Station, Michigan, USA - KB3-175-2 | ecosystem: Environmental > Terrestrial > Soil > Unclassified ...
GGTTGCTATCCGCGCCGGTATCGTCGCCCGGGCGCACCAAGTCCGCGGCCGTCTTGGCAGCGTCAGATCGGGTGTATTGCCAGCCGCTGACGAAATCCTCGGCCGGACGGAGGTTGTCGGGCACATCCCATCCCGTGGTCATCGCCCGAAGCCGGACGGCATTTTCACGACAGACCAGCAGGCCCCGGTCGCAGATCAGCGAGCCGGGCAGGATCGCATTATTTAGACTCCCGCCGAGCAGCCGGAACAGGGGAAACAGCCGGTAGAATTCTGCGATCCCGCGCGGGTCCTGCCGCGCCGTGCTTTCGGTGAGTTGACCACCATGCAGCAGAAAATTGAGTTGCCGCATGGTCAATCGCCCGGCCAACGCCCACCGCTGAATCAGGAATCGCGCCCCCGGCTCGCGGACGGTCCGGTGCCGCAAGCAGTTTCCGGTCAGGGCCGGAATGGCACGGGGGCCGTCCGGCGTCACGACATACTCCCGCATGACGATCTGCTCGTTGCCTTCCACGCCCTGCGCATGGGTAATCGGCGTCAGGGCCGTACTCAGGCATTTGACGGTATAGGTTCTGCTCATGGTCGATTCTCCTTTCGGATTTCCTTAATTCGCTCCCAAGCCAGCCGGGCGTGCGCCAGCACCGCAAACGAGTGAGTGGCGATGTATCGCACGAATCCTTGCCGCCATGCGGCCGGCCGCTCGGACCAGTCGCCCAGCATCCGCGGCAGGATTTCGTGACGGGACGCCCGTCCACTGTCGGCCTTGACGTGCTCCAGGCATAGCGAAACGAAGCGGTCGGTGTCGCCGTCGGCGCACTTGGCGCAGGCGCCAGCTAGGGCCGAACCGATTCGGTCCCACAAGGTCATTCGGTCCAGCGACTCGCCGAACAGCTCACACAGGCAGACGCACAGATCGATCGCCGCCCGCTTGTGCTCGGCCGCGGCGGCGTTGTCGTCACCCGCCGAATAGTCCGGGTCCGTCAGACCCGCAAGCGTTTCGCGAAACTTCTGCGCGTCGAACGTCTCGGGCGGGGGTGGCAGGGACGCAGGTTGAGGGGTATTGCTCACGGCAAATCTCCATCTTGGGGCACAGGTGGGCGCAGAGCCGCGATAGCGGCTCCTGCCAAACATCGCACCAGGCCAACAGGGGTTCAAAATCTTCGTGATATTGCGCCAGCCGCACGACCATGGCCGGATTCGGCCGTTCGGCCAATGAGGGCTTGCCGCAGGCGGCGGCGATCCGCTTGCACATGGACAGGCGGTCGGCCAACTCTTCCGGCCGGAACGTGATTCTCTCAGTTTCGAGCGCGACCGTCACCACCTCGCGCCCGTGGTTGACAGGCGTTCGATAGAGCAGATGTTTCTGGCCGCTGACCGCCAAGACAATTGCGAACGGTGGATCGGGCGGCGAGAGGCACGCGTCGGCAAGCGTTGCGACGTCGGACTTGGGGATACGCTTCGCCTCTCCGGCAATGATCCAGGAGAACATCCGGGGTCGCTGCGAACGGTCCGCCTCGTCGGTAGCCATGACACAGCCGCCGCAGACAAAGCGGGAGTCTGGCCGCGCGACCTCGCCGTAGGCGGTGAACGTGTCAGAGACGTGCGCCGTGGCCGGAAACTCCTCGCCGCATGCGGCACCGCAAAAAAAGCAGCGGTGCGGCCCGTCGAAGCATGGGCCGTGGATTGCCCTAGCTAAGAGTTGTGGTGTGGTCATCGGTTTCTCTGGTTCGCAGGTTTGTTCCGTCGGAATCGCGTGATCCGCAGGCAGTGCCGCGAGATTCACCGCCTCTTTCAACTTCCAGTATTCAGACACTTTCAAGGGAATTGCATCGGGCGGGTGAAACTCCCCCTCGTATGACGTTGCGAATGTGCCGTGGGTGCCGCGAACAGGAATGCTGATGATCCACTTGTTGCCTACGAGTTCGCAGTGCGGGTAGTGGATAAATCGTCCCGTGAAGACATCACCGCCCCCGAGCATTTCGGCTAACTGGCGCGAGCCCGGAACGCAGAATCGCTTGTCGCGTATTTCGTTCTTGGCTACCTTCCCGCCTTTAAGTCGGCCGTTCGGAGCCCACACGAAGTAATCACCTCGGTCTTCCAATCTGTATCCCGCGGGTGGCGCAGGCAAACGCTTGCGAAGTTCCTCAGATGGTTTCCCATCTATAGGGACAATCCCGATAACACCGTTCTCCGACCCAAATGTTCCGATGCCCCCCTTCGATTTGGCAAACTCATAACGCGCGTCGTAGGCGGCCTTCCGGTCCTCGAAAAACTTCTCAATGACCCCAAGCGACTTTCCGGCCGCGACGTAATATCTACGTTCTTCATCCATGACATTTTCCTTTCTCTATGCTCCCGTCCTCCGCACCGTCTGCGGCGTTGAGCCGGGCGGCTTCCCATTCGGCTTGGCCAAACGTATCCATCGGCCTGCCCGCTCCGATCTTCCGATCCCACACGCGCCAGCAATTGAAAGCAGGGTCAAATCCCGCTCTGAATCTTGGGCTCCTGTCCACCCTCAGACTCACCCCCTCGCCCACCGCCTCGCGCATCAGCCGCTCCCGCTCGGCCACGTCGCCGAAGGGCACGTCACCGATCCGCGGCCAGTACGAGCGGTCCGGCGGGTCCGCCGGCTTGGCCGTCAGTGTGGCCGTGGGATCGGGCGTCTTGGGGCGTTTCCAGTAGGGGTTGAGGTCTGTCATGGCTTTCCCGTTCTCGTCACACGCCGCACATTCCTTCGCACTCGTCGACCATGCCGCGCACGGCGATGCCGTCAACGTGCGTTGCCTCGTCGGGGTCAAACACCACTTCGCTCAGCGGCATGCAGCTTTTGTGGAGATAAAGGTTCCCACGCGGACCGCCCAGCGTCCGAATCGCAGCATCGAACCCGCATGCGTCCGCCCATTCGTTAGGATTGGACTTAATCGCCAGCCACCCCGCGTCGTCGTGGTAGGGGCAGCCGATGCACGCGGATTTGGGCGGCCGCGGGTAGCCGTTCTGTTCCAGCCAGTGCAGGCAATCGCTCCGGGTATATCCCACCGGGAATAGTCGGCGCACGGATGAAGATTGCAGATCCTGAACGAGCGGGTAGCGGTGGATGATGTACCCCACGTCGCTCTTTTTCGTCCGGCCAATCTCGTCCTGGCTGATCCCCATCCAGAGTTCGATCATGCCGGGCGGCAATTTCGCCCGTGGCGAGACGCCGAGAACCAGACGACGGATCGCCCGCCGGACCGGGTCCATCTTATATTCGCGCGTGCATTGCCTGCGGATCATGCCAACGTGCTTTGGGTCAGCCGTTCCGTTGGGCAGACGGGGTCCGTCTAATGGGAAGGTGAATAGCGGCATCGACGCCCACCGGCCCCCTTCGACTTTGACGCCCCGGACCTTAGAGGCCAGAAACTCGTTTCGGATGTTGCCGGCCGTGACGCGGTGGATCGGAATGCCCGCCGGTGTCGCCTGCGAGTTCAGCCAGTTGAGGTGCTGATAGACCGCCTCCGGCTCCCATTGCGTGTCGGCGAAAATCGCGTGATCGATGCGAGGCAGCTTGCCGCGAATCGACATGAGCAGCAGCGCCGTGGATTGCACGCCGGCACCCAAAGATAGAACACGAATCTGATTGCTCATGGTTGCCCGTCCGTTTCTCCGCACCCTTTGTCCCGAATAAATTCCTTCATCACTCGGAACGGGTTTGCGCGACGTGCGATCTTTGCGGGATAATGGAGCGGTGTTACATCGCCCTTCACATATAGCGGATGCCGTGGACAGCCTTCGTTCGTCGTCCCCAAGCACTTCGGCGCACGGTCTTTCAGCAGGCGCAACACCTCTCGGTCGCGCTCGCCGATATATTGATTGGAACCCCACGCGGCCACGACCTCCGCAGCGTCATCCACCCAGCGGAGTATTTCCCGGTCGTTGTCTGGTCCAACCGGATCGGCCACCGTCCTCAGTTCGCTGGGGTAAGCCGTTCGGTAGGCGAACAGGTTGACCACGATGATGCCGCCGTAGCCCCAGTCCCGCGCGAAGCCCATGCACTTGCGGATGGTCGGATCGTTGGCGGAGGCGTCGGCCGTGCTCGGGTTGAGCATGATCCACGCCAGTTGCGACCGCTCCGTATCCCACGTGCGCGTCAGCCAGTAGCGGTACTTGCCGCACGGGCTGAAGCCCGCGGCGGAGATGATTTCTGGGTTGAAGAGGGTCACGCGACACGTTCCTTTCCGATTTGCGTTCCCGCCGGCACCATCCACTCCCACAATCCCAGCGACCCGCGGCAGGGAACCGGCTTGGCAAATCGGCAGGGGAGTTCGAGCACCAGCCCGTAGCGGCCGAACGTGTAGTCGCCGAACGATCGCTCGGGTTCGGCCGGCAGGTCCGCGCCGACGAAGAATCGACGGACGCCAATCAGTTCGACCGTGCCCAGCACCGCGCCCAATGGCAGGTCGGTCGGATGCCGCACGCCCAGTTCGAGCAGCGCCGTCAGGAACGGCTCGCGAAAACACAGTTCGCGGGCCCAGCCCGGGAAGCCCTTGGACGCGTGGATGGCCAGCGGGCCGCGGTGCCGGGTGTGGGAGACCGACGATCCCTCGCTACGGGTCTCGATCTTCTTGGCGCCCGCGACGACCAGCGTGGCCCAGGGCTGGATGAGGGAGAGGGCTTTCATGCGACCTCCGCATAGGATGGGCCGTTGATGATCAGCGCTTCCGGCACGTCGCCGTTGGCCTGCGACCGGCTGGTTTGCACCTGCCAGTTCCAGTGGTCGCGCGGGTAAAGCTCTTCGATCAGGGGATGTACGCCGAAGCGGATGACGACGCGCGTGTCGCTGAATCGAGACACTTCCTTCGCAAGACGCCGCTGGTCTGCGGTGGTGAATTTGTGCCGGTACCCGTCGCCGGCGCTGGGCCATGGGGAATCGATGTAGAGCCCGTTCCCCTTGCGGTCTTTGACCCGTGCGAGGAAGTCGAAAACATCTTCCGTGACGAAATTGCACCGCCTCATCACTCGACGCCACGGGGCAAGGCTCGCGGCAGCCGAACGGAATCGTGTGTTGCTGTCACCGCCGCCGGCATCCCAGCGGAGTGAGAGTCCGCCGCGGAATTCACCGTCCGTGCCCGCATTCCCGCCCCGCGCCATCCAGACGGCGGTGAAGTAATCGACCGCCCAATCCAAATCGGGGTCGTCGTGCCGACGGATGGACGAATCGTTGGAAAACAGATCGCCGAGGCCGCCGGTACGATCTTCGCGCCGTAGACACCGCTCCTGCGCGGCTGCCAGCTCGTCGGGATGAAAAGCAGTGCGGCGCAGGCGGCGATACAGCTTCGGACCCAGCAGCGGATGCGCGACGACGCGCGCCAGGTTGATAACGTGCCGGTGCAGGTCAGAAACGAGCACCGAGCGGGCTTTGATGTAGCGAAGCTCGCACATGCCGCCGGCGAAGGGGACTCCGACCCACTCGCAGCCCGTGAGTTCCGATCCGACCCGCGGGGCCAGCATCCTGTTTGACCCGAACCAGTGGGCCAGGGCTGTAGTGTTCATTTCTTCGGTAGTCGCGCTCATGTCAATTCCCTTCAAACCCTCAAGCCCCCGATGCTCCGGCCTTCTCCCGCTCTCCCTTGGTGATCTGCCGGTAAACCTCTTCGCGGTGCACGGGCACGTCTCTGGGGGCGGTGATGCCCAGACGAACCACACCGCCGCGGATGTCGACAACCGTTACCTCGATGTCGTCGCCGATCCGGATCGTTCCATTCCTTTGGCGAGATAGCACGAGCATGAAACCTCCGTGTTGCATAGTGACGAAAAGCCCGGCCTCGGCGGCGGCCCGGTCACGCGCGAGCCGCCGCCGGCCGATACGTCAAGCTGCGGTCGTAGCCCGACGCGATGCGGGCTTGCTGACGATCCATCCCTTGATGTCCGCCACCGCCTCTTCCCATGGCCGCGCAGCCGCACGGATGCGGATAAACTCTGAAAACAACGCATGCATCGCCGTGTGCAGGCCGGCCAGGAGGGCAATGCGTGATTCAAACAAAACTCGTGGGGTATCGGCGTCCTCAACGTCGGGAAGGCGGACGCTTCCAAAAGCCATCGGCTCGGCGCCGAGGGTGAGGCTGAATTGCTCGCCAGCGTAGTCGATGACCAGACCAGCCTTACGCGGCAGCTTGCCCGATCTCAGGCCGCTGTTCGCCTCTGGTGCGTGGGCCGGTCCGTCCCCGCGGAGCGACTCCCGGCCGCTCTGGCCGTAGGCACATTCCATGTCCAGCGATTTGTCGAAGAGGATCGCAACATCCGCCCTTCCGGTCTTGATCACTTCGCCCTTGCGCTCGGCTTGGTGCCACAGCCACAGGAGGAATTCGTTTCCCAGAAAGTCCTTGGGCTCGGGGCCTCTGGCAACCCACGGGTAATCCGGGTATTCGCTTTCGCCGTGGGAGCCCTCGACGAATCGGGTCGGGCGCAGGTCTTCGTAAACGAGTCGCTGCCCCTTGGGCTCTAGGAGTTGCATTGCCATCGCGCCGGCCGTCAGCGGAGAGAGCATCAGGCCGAAAGTTCGCTCGAATAATTCGGCGAGCATTTCGAACGTCTTGCCCGGCGCATTCGCGTACAAGACCCCACTGGGAAGGCTCCAAAGCAACTCCACCAGCCTGCTGCGCCGATGCTTGCCGGCGCGAAGCTCATCCTCCATCTGGCGACCAACCGTCTCTTTCGCCGTGCGACTTTGCGCCTTGCTGATGAATCCAGACGGGTTGCCGGCGGCCAAGGCGGCGCACTCCCGCGCCAGCATCGACTTCTTGACATTGCCCGGCACCCGGTTGGTGTCGATCCGCAGGCCAATGTGGATGCAGTCGGCGTAGACGCTGTGCTCGAACGAAATTTCTCGGTCGTACAGATGCTCGGCACCGCACCAGCCGTATTCGATTTCCTCGGGCACGCCAAGTTCGCTGGGCGCGAATAGGTGGGCGCGGAACTTTTTTAGAAGCTCGTCGGTCGGGGAAGTGCCGATCTGCCCGACGACCGAGAACCGACGAAATGTGATGTTTCCCGATGAGAATCCCATGTCACTTTCCTTCCGTGTTGAATGCTGCGGCACGTGGCCGCGGTAGAGGTTTCAAGCTGCTTCGATGCAGCGTTGTTTCCTTTGCATCGCGGCGCGAATCCGTCGCAGCCGCCTCTTTTCCCTCACGCTCCACGTCTTGCGCCCGGCGCGGTCCAGGTTGTCGACCAGCACGATCTGGTGCAGCCGCTGCAAGCGACCGGGTCGAAGGCCGACGGCCGCGAGCTCGATCAATTCCTCATCCGAAAAGTCCATGACCGGCCGCCTTTCATGCCGAGGCCGCGAAGGGAATGTTGCCGCGCAGGTCATCCAAAACAGTCTGGAAGTAGGACGGCTCGCCGAAGATCGTGTCCGCCCATTGCTCCGCGCTTTGCAGAGTGTCGATCGTCCCTTCGCCGACCTTCACGCCGATCAGCGCGTAGGCACATTGGTTGCGGAAGTAGGCCCGCATTCGCACGAGTCGATCAGCGTCGCCGCTGTGGTCGCGTTTCGAAAATTCGTGGAACTGCTGCCGCCAGTAGCGGAGCGTGACTTCAACGTCGCACCGCTCGCGGACCTGCGGCCACTGCCCGCGGATCACGTCGGCGAAGGATTGGTCCGGCACGGACCGAGATCCCGTTCCCGACGCGTGCTCGGCGGCGCGGCAGCCTTCGTAGAGCTGGGGCCAGTTCACAAACTCGTGGGACTTGTGGTGTTCGTCGACCGCTCGTTCCGCGGCCTGGACGCCGAACGCCTGAAGCTCGCGGATGGCCAGCTTCAACTGCTCGCTGGTCACGGTCGGGAAGAGTCCGGAAATCTTTGCCCCGAGCTTCTTGGCCTGGTCGTACGTCATTTCGTTGTTCCTTCGGATTCCAATTCGGCCACCGCCCGATCGAACGCCGCTTGCCCGCGGTGTGAGGGTCCGGCGCGGATCGACCTCCCGTTCGCGGCAGGCAGTCCCTCCCGCGACCAGTCGGCGAGCTTCCGCTCGGCGATCTTCACGGCCCACTTGATGTCCTTGAATTCGACGCGATCGACCTTCAGGCACTCGACGGCGCGTGCCACCATCGCCTGGCGCCCGACGACCCCATTGGCCAGCGGAATCGGCGGATCGGCAGCGACCCGATCGATCATCTCGAAGATTTTGGTGTGTTCGTTCCGAAGCTCGTCGATGCCATGTCCGCGCATCACGCGCGACCAGTGGTCGAACGCTTCAAGGGCCGCATCGCAGACGGCCTTCGTCTCGGCGGAAAAATCCTCGACGGCTATGTCACGCCCCCTTGCTGCCGCCGATGATGCCCGGACCGCCTTGCCGCCCGACGCCTCGCCCGCGCCCGCGAGAGAGATATCTTCCTGTTCCTGTTCCTGTTCCTGTTCCTGTTCCTGATTAAGGGAAGGGTGATCTAAAGTTGAATTTGCGACCTTGGTACTACCTTTCGATAAGGCATACCCGAAGGCTTCACGAAAGGCTTCTCGATAGCCTTTGTGCATCCCTTCTACGAAATCTTTCATCCGTTCAAGGGCAACCGATTTGAGTTCGCACTCAGGGATTTCATCCCACGCCTTGCTCCAGGATTTGATGACGTTGGGGGATTCGGGCGGGTTGTACTTGATGGCGTTGGGGACCCAGACGAGCTTCGCCTTCCAGTCCGCGACCGCGAGTCCCTTGGAGGAGATTTCCTTGAACGCTTTTCTGAATCCGCCGAGCGTCCAGCCGAGGTCATCGGCTATTGATGCTTCGCTGGCCGCCGACAACCCGGGGATGATGCCGGTGTGTGGACCAACCAGCAGGTGGATCCAGAGAGATTTTCCGTTGGGGGGAGGGGACGACAGCTCGCGGTATTTCTTATCCGCGTGCATCGCCAAAGAAATCTTGCGGAACCTGCTCATTGCCGTCCCTCCCCGCCGCCCTTGCGGCTGTTACGCGAACGGCAGCAGACTTCAATTCTGTAGAACATGGCCACTCTCACATCTGATTCCGTTCGGCCCCCAACCGTCGCCGTCCGATGGAGTGGTCGCCTCACGCGACCGGGAACAACTTCTCTTCCGGCTTCAGCACGTCCTTGCCGTAGTCCTCTTCGAAGTGCCTGGCCTCCATCACCTCGATCGCGTCGGCGCCGTACCGCCTGGCGATGGACCGGAAGCCGCCCATTTGCCAGTCGTGCAGGCGAAGCTCGAGCAGCGGCCGGCCGGCGTCATCGGTCTTGATGGCCCCGTTCTCGTCGCGCTTGATCTCCAGGTGGGTGATCTCGTGGTCGAGCAGCGCCCGGCGCTGCGCGTCCTACAGCAGATCCCACTTCTCCCGGTCGATGGTGATCTCCGCGTCGGCGCGCTTGTCCACCCGCTGCTTGTAGGGGATGGATTTGATGGTCGCGTAGCACGGGTAACCGTACAGCTTTACGGCCGGCTCGCCGTCGTTATCGCCGCCTTGAAAAGCGAGCATGACGCAGAGCCGGACGTACCCGCCGTCGGGCGTCTTTAGCTCGGGGTGATGTTGCTCCATGATCTCCCGCGCCATCCGCAGGATCTCGGGATTCGTGTCTTCGGCACGTTCGTAGACGATGCTCATGATTCAGACTCCTTTCGATAAATCCGTTACGTCCGTTACAAACCCACCCGCAGGGCCGCGAGAGTCCCTTGCGCCGGAGGCGCAATCGTCGGGCCCTTGCTTTCACGTCACGTTCCCGTCGCCCCGGTCAAACTCCTGCCCTGGTCATACAGATCAACTAATTCTCCGGCGCTCATGATGACTCCCAATTTGTCCGCGCTGGTCGCACTGACGGTGATCCGCATGCCCGGACGGTCCGAATAAACCTTGCGCGCGGTTTGCTCGACGATCAGCGTGTCGTCACGCCAGAGGATGCCGGTGAGGGCATCTTCTGCCGCCCGAATCAACTTGGTGGTATCGGGTTTTGTCGTGCAGTAGATCGGCGCCCACTTGTGCAAGCCCTTCTTGCCGTAGTGGCTCTGTGGGCGCGGCATGAAGAACACGAACTCGACCCGAAGCGGCTCATCCAGCGGCGTGCCCTGGTATGCGATGCGCCCCTCGTGAGCGACAACGGCCCGCCAGTTCTTAGTTTTCTCTCCGCCTGCGTCGCGCATGGCCGTCAGGGGGCGACCGTTTTTCATCACGATCTCGCCGCCCTTGCGGCGAATGACCGTGGCGGTTTTGGAACCACCCGGGCGCGGCAGGCCGGGAACAAAGAAGCTAATTGAGTTCATGACCGCGCCTCCGTTTCCTTCGCCTCGGCAACGGGCAACTCCGGGAGCGAGCGAATCAGCCTTTCACTGGAACTGGACATCGCCTTCAGCCATCCGCCGTTCGGCTCGCCCAATTCGTATTCGCTTCCACTCCGCGTGACGATGTAGCCACCACGGCGGCCGACAACCTCGCTGGTAGTGATGAACGTCCCGTCCGCGTGCCGGGGATGGCCGTACACGACGCCACGCAGGACCTGTGTGCTGTTTTCTGGAAGAGAAAACCACGCGGCCGATACCGCGCCGTATTCCCATTGCTCAAGCCTTGGCATGGACGACCTCCGTTTCCTTCGCCTCGCCAATCGGCAGGTCGAACCGCGCCTCGGCTTCGATGCGGGTGGCACCCCAGGAGCGGAGGAGTTCGCAGGCCTCGTCAAGTGTGTCCACCTTCAAGAGCCATTGATTGCGATCATTCCGACACCACCAATGTCCTGTCGCATCAAAATCGGCGCAGAGAAAGCCGCCGTCATCCGTGATGCTGGTCAGTTCGTGGATCTTCCCCTTGTCGATGGTGATGGTGTCGCTCATCGTGCCGCCTCCGTTTCACTTTCCGCGGCGCGTCTCTGCACCTCGGGCATTTCGAAGAACAGATGACGCACGCCGCCGCTTGAAACGAACGACCGGTAAATCCTCAGCACGCCCGGGCGGTTGTAGACGGCGGTGAATGCGGCAAGGGCCTCGGCCTCACCGGTGCCGCAGCAGCCGCTGTAGCTCACGTGCAGGTAAGGACGGCCGGCATACTGATCGACCGAGACGATGAGCCGCCAGCCGTGCCCGTCGGCATGATGGTCGAAGACGTGCGGCGGCTTGAGCCCCGGTCGCTCCTCGGGCATGCGCGCGAGGAATTCCACGTGGTAGACCTCCTGCAGCGCGGCGTCGAAGCGGGCGCGGAGCTGGTCGATGGGCTCGGGGGTGAAGGGCTTCATGCCACCCCCGCTTTCTGCCGGGCGGCATCCCGAGTGCTATGTAGGAAACCTATGTAGGAGTGATGGCGGTGGGGCCGAGATTTGCCGAATTTATTGAATAAATCAGTTGGTGACCCGGCCGGTTTTGTAAACCGGCGGTTTCCAGTTCGACTCTGGAAGGTGGCTTGCCCCGATATCAGCGGAAAAATAGCGATATTTGCCGCATTTTCCTGGCTTTTCAAACTGCCCTCAACTGCCTTCAACTTCCCCTGATTGCATCGACCTGCACCCCCCGTTATGTAGGGGATCATGTAGGGGGTCGGAACCGAATGAAGCATCCGCGTCGGAAACGGAAGGGAATGAAGCTGCCGCCGTGGCTCCCCAAGCTCACTGCTCACGCAGAGAAGTTGCGCGCGGCACACGGGCTGACCGCCAAGAAAGATGGTTGGTACAAATCCGTCGACGGGCGAACGCGATACGTCTGCAAGCCGTGCAAGGTGTCCGAGGCCGTCGAAATCACGCCTGGTCGTATCAAGGCAATCCGCGCCAAGGCCCAGGGCATACGCGTTCCGGTCGAGCGCATCACGCCAGGCCTGTTGACCCTCGAAGGTTTGATCGAGCTTTACCTGGCGTGGCTGACGCAGCGGCTTGAGACCGGTTATCCGAAGAAGCTGACCCGCCGCACCTATGACGACATCACCGAGACGCTGTCCGATTTTTCGGAGTGCATTGGGCCTCAGAAGGCCGCGGATGCCGTGGGCGCTGCCGACTTCACGCTGTACGCGCGTGAGTATCTGGCCGGCAAGGCGTCCAGCACGATCCGCCGCAGGATAATCTATATCGAGGCCTTCGCCAACTGGGCGGCGCCGGGAAGCCGAAAGGCCGGTCACCTCCAGCGTCCATGGCAATACGGTACGGACTTCCGAAAGCCCAGTGATGATGAGGTCAGCACCAGCGCCGCCGACAGCGACAAGGCGTACACGCCCGCGCAGCTCCGGCAGGCGTTCCTGCGGGTCAAAAAGTCTCCCATCCTCCGCGCCGCCGGATGGCTTGGACTCTGCGCGGCATTCCTTCCCAAGGACGTGGGCACCCTGCCCGAAGCGATTGTTGATCTGAAGAGCGGACTGATTCGATTCCCTCGCGGCAAAACGGGGGTGGGTCGGATGTGCTGGCTCCCGCCGCACGCCGTCCTGGCCATCAGCAGGTATCTTGAGGTTCGACCGGACGCATGTCAGCCCGAGGCCAAGGGTTTGCTTTTTCGAAGCAGCAATGGACTTCCGCACTACCGGGACGCCGAGGGCGAGGATTGGGGCCAACGGTTCGACGGGATCGGCAACCGATGGTCGAAGATGACTGGGCTTCCATTCAGCGGCCTGCGCAGCACCTTCGCCACAATTGCCGATGACTTTCTCGATCAGCGGTCCGTCGATACGGTGATGGGTCACAAGGTCGGTCATGTCGGTCGCCGTGTACGAAGTCGTCACTACGCCAAACGCATCAAGCCCGAGCGGATTCAGAAGCTCGTCGCCTACGTTTTACCTCTCGCATTCGGGCGAGTGCCCCGCGCAGCCGCGGCGCCGAACGAGCCGGCTCCGAAGTCCTGAGCTGGGGGAAAACGATCCGTGACCGGCGCCATCGCTCCAGGTCATCCGGGTCGATCCGGTACCGGGGGATGGACGACCCGGGTCGCCGTTCGTCGGTGGCGCTGAGCTCGCCTGCCCGGATCAGTGCCATGATGCTGTCCCGGTTCTTGCCGAGCATCTTGGCGGCCTGCGCCGGAGAAATTCGTTGGTCCAACATTTTCACCACGTCACACCTCAACTTCTGTTGCCTGCTCCGTCATCTGATTCAAGTCCGCCAGCGCCCTCTTGAGTGCCGTCCGCAGCCCTTCGATCGCCTCCCGCTTGGCCGCTTCCACGGTCCGAGCATCCAGCACCCGACCGCACGTCATCCGCCAGGCCGCCTACCAGCTCCCGCAGGAGTAATCGAGCGTCACGTGGATGCCCGGGTGTCCGCCGAGGCAGACCAGCTCGTGCCGCGGAGCGAGCTTCGTGATGTCGGTCCAGTTAGCCATTTGATCCCGCTTCCAGGGTTTCCTGCTTCAGCGCCGCCCTGGCCACTTCCCACGCCGAGTCCGGGATGCCGCCGATGGCCGCGTCCCGGACGTATACGTTGATCGGGCCTTCGGGCATCATGCCCCAGGCGTCGGTGCGGCGTGTCGATCCCTCCGCCTCCCGGTGCAACGTCGCTGGTCTGGTTGTTCGTGCTCCGTCCATCATTCAACTCGTCACGCCCCAAGAGCCCCGTCCGGCTTCACCCACCGGACGCGAGGAGCGGAAGAAAAATCCCGGCGTTACCCGCAACCGCTCCAGGTTGACGCCCTTGTCGATGGCGTCCACTTCAACAGGCCCCGCGTCCCCCTTATTCGCTGTATTCGGGGGCGACCCTCCAAAGAGGGACGTCCAATCCACGGGGCCAATGCAGCGGGCCGGATTCGAACCTGCGACCTGCGCCTCCGACTGTTATGCCTATGGCAACCACAAGCCGGACTGCGCCGCTCTGGCCAACTGAGCTACCGCTGCAAATCGGGCGAATCGGGATGGACCGTCGCCCTGCTTCCATGTTCTCGGCCCGCACCGCCGACCGGAAGCCACGGGCGATGCGTACAGAACCGTCTGCCTTTCGAGTACCGGCCTTCAGTGAAACACGCACGGCTCGTCGCCGATCGCGCCATCAAACTTCCGCCCTGCTCCCAGCCGGTTTAGCGGGGCACACACTCGACCTACTCGGCAGAAACGCGTGGTGAGTAGTTCGCCGGCCTCACCGGGCCGTTTACATTTCAATTTGCCTCACCCGCTACCCTCCGGCCGGACGCGTGTCTTCATCCGACCGGCCTCTCGCAAGGTTCGGCATCGCGGGCCTTTCGGCCCAAGGACGTGCGGCAGGTTTCCCGACCGCATGCCCGATGGCTGCTACCTTCCGCCGTGTGTCTTCGGCGTCCGACTGCGAGCCGTTCAAGCCACCTTCCGGCCGTTGAGTTCAAGGAAGGCGACCACATCGTGGCGGGACTTTTAGGAACGATTCCAAACCGCGCCACAGCCCCGGAACGTCCGGGGCAAGAATCGTCAGGACGCCGCCCAGGCGAAGATCCCGCTCTTCTCCGCGATCGCTTCGAGGATCGCCTTCGTCTGCTCCGGCTTGGCCTCGTGCTCCTTGCCCTTCAGGCCGTGCTTGAGGGCCCACTTCGCGACCGTTTCGTCGAACCGCTTCTTGTCCTCGATGCCGGCGGCCTCGCGCGCCTCGTTGAGGCCGATCATGAAACTCTCGTGGGGCGAGATCCCTTCGGAGGGCGGCTCGGCGTCGCCACCTTGGACGTCGGGCCCCGGTTGCTCGGCAGTGGCGCCGGGCCGGGAGAAGTCGTGCTCGGCGAGTTGCTGGACGGCAGGGGGATCGGCGGCCGGGCCCTGGGTCATTTCCCCGGTTTCGCCGTTGATCACCGTGCCGTCTTCGGTTTCGAGGGTGTGGCCCTCTGAGAGGGGGCGTTGCGTGATCTTCTGGAGGACGGCGGCGTTGCCACGGGCCGGCCGGGTCTCGGCGGCCAGCACGTCGACCAAGGCGTGATCTTCCGCGTCAACCTCCATCGCCTTGACGAACTTCTCGGTCGACAGCGGGGCGTCCTTCAGCGTCCGCTTCAAGGCGCATTTGCGGGCCATCTCGTCCCACCAGTTGCGCCAGGCAGGGGAATTCTTCGACATCGCGCTGGCCCGGATCTTTTCGATGTCCGACTTGGAAAGGAACCGTGCCAGCTTGCCTCCGGATTTCATCGTGACGCAGGAGTAGGCCCCGACCACCTCGCCGCGATCGCCGGTCAGGCAAGGCGACCATATGACGTGCACTTCGGTGCCCTTGCGGAAGGAGAACTGATCGTTCGTGTAGACCACCTCCGAATCGATCGACTCGATCTCGCCCGACTGCCAGGCCAGCTTTTCCATCCCGCGGTAGCCGATGATGAGCTGGAGCTGCATCAGATACTTTTCGCACTCGCGGCCGTTCTCGTCCCTCCACTTCACCTTGTTGTTGAAGGGGACGGGGTAGGCTTCGCCGAGGGTGCCGCTCAGGTCCAGGCCCAGCTCGGCGGCCCGATTGATCGTCTCAAGGACGCTGGCCTGCGTGCATTTGAGGATGTCGGGGTTTCGGTTCGCCGCCACCAGGAGCGTCTTGATGAGCCGCTCCGGCGTGATGTGACGGGGCAGTGCCTGCGCGATCCCGCCACGCTGAGCTTCCAGCAGGTTCTTAAGGGCATTGCCCGAACCGACTGGGGCCAAGGGCTCGTAGGTCCGCTTGGCAACCGCTCGCTCGGGCGAGCCGCTCCCGTTCTGTCGCGCCGGCACGTTGGTCGTGTGTTCCATTACCTGAGTCATCCGAATACCGATCCTTTCTCTTCGGTTCGGCTCTTTTGATAGGCCGAACGGTTTGTCGCGTACATCTGCGCCAACTGAGCAAACACGCGAGTCAGGACGCCCTCCGGCAGGCTCTCCTGCATCGCCTGAATGATCAGCCGGGCTTGATCGTCGAAGGTTCTATAGAGGGCGGAGGAATAAGACTCCGGCAGCTCAACATCAGCCTTGATGATGAGGTCGGGCGTCGGGTCCGGTCCGGGGCTCCTTGCTTTGAAAACGTCGATGATCATCGCGGCTCCCCCTTCGCCTTCTTGCGCCTCAGAACCCGATAAGTGCATTCTTTGACGACATGCTCTTTCTTGGTCTGCGGCAGGAACGTGGCCACGAGCTGCCCGTCAACCAAGCAGCCGTCGCCGTCGCGCATCTCAGCCAGCAGCGCCGCCTTTGCCGCCTCGGCGTCTTTCTTTGCCTGAGACTCCGCGGCGTTCAGAACAACCCATCGCTCGAACGTATCGCGGCGAACCTCGATGGCCTTGCCCGGTTCGCGCCGGATGCGCTTAAGCACTTCGATGCTGGGCCGGAAATCGTCCGGCGGGATGCCCAGGCGGACGTGATGCGTCATGAACTTCGAGCACTCGGTCTCGACAATGCGGACGATCTCTTCGTCGCGAGAAATTCGGTACAGCCTGAAGTCCAGCGTCTTGTAGCCGGGCATCAGCACCGGCACGTGGCAGACCCGCAGCGACGGCAGGCAGGCGAAGCCCATGTGGGCCTGAACGATGACCCGGTGGGGCACCTCATCGCTTCCCGGCTCACCCCATTCGTCGGAGTTCACCGTGGACTTGGCCTCGACCGATTCGGCGGGCATGCCCTCATCGTCGTAAATCAGGCCGTCGAAGTTGGTGCAGAGCAGTTCGTTGGCGTGGACGCGCATCACGTCGCGGGCAATCTCCCGGCCGAGTTCCGATTCCGCGTAGTCGAGCAGGACCGGCTCCAGCCGCACGCCGCGGGCCGTGGCCTCGTTGCCGGCAAAGGCTTCAACCTGGCCGGTCTTGTCGAGATAAACATCGGCAGCGGATCGGTAGGGGTCCAAGCCGAGGATTGCGGCGGCATCCGAACTGCCCACAAACTGGCGTCGTGCGGTGCGTTGTTGTTCAGTGATCATGCCGTCACCATCCCTTTCATCCTCGGCGGCGGGGTGCAAGCCGCCTTGGCTCGCTCCGATTCCCGCAACGTCTCCAAGGCGTCGCCAAGCCGCTCATAAAGGTCGTTGCGCACCGCCGTGTACAGGTTCTCGAAAATGCGGCTGTCTCCAGAACGAACTGCCGCATCGATGTCCCGCTCGATGGCCTTCGCCGCCGCAATCACCTCGTCTTTTGCCTGTTCGATGGTCATCGCATCCTCACTTTCAATCCGCCGCCCCACGGTTAAGCGGTGCGGCGCGACGGGTCCTCGACCCGGGAATAAAAGGGCCACCGGCGGGGAGGGGTTGTGTGGGGGTGCACACTCCGCCGGGGCCGTGGATCGTCACCCCTCGACGCTCGCCACTTCGGGACGGCCAAGATGGCGCAGGCACCAGAGCAGGGTGGCTTCGTAAATCGACCTCACATCACCGATCGTTATTGCTTGATGCGGGTCACTATTGCCAAGGACCGACTGGTTAATTTCCATCCCGAAACCCAATGATTCTCGCGCCAGAACGGCCGCGTCCTGAGGGCCGCAGTCTAGTTTGATGGCCCAGGCGATTGACGCTGCCTGCCAGCTCAAAATAAGGTCCATGATGTGCGGCGAGGCCGGCTGCTTTTCGTTCCAGTTCATGTCCTTCTCCTTCAATCCGCGCCGTCCGGTTACCCCGAACGGTGCGGTCGGTTTGCGGCGGCAACGCACCGCCGCCAAAGGGGCTATTCGTACCGATCCCCTTCGAGCATCGACCCGCGATCCTCTTCGCGGTTCCGCAGGCCGAACCAATCCTTGACGACATTCTCGCACAGTCGATTCGCTTCGATGACGCCAACCGCGTCCGCCAGCGGAGACGGCCCCAAAACCGCGCCGGACCCGTTGAGGCCCGGCGCGGAACGCGACACCGTGGAGCCGCCATTCGGCGCGCACTCCTCGGAATCAACAGAAAGTTCAGAAGCCGGGGGCGGTGTCAGCGAAGGGGTGAACGCTGGCGGGGAATCCGCCGCCCGGCTTGGTTCGTTGGCAGCGTGGCCGGAATGCACAATCTCCTTCCCCGCCTCAATGCGTTCGATCAGTGTGGGTTCGTGCGACTGGATGGCACCGAGTGCCTTGTCGAGCGTTTCGCCGCCGGTCCACAGGTCCGCATAGGTGGCGTCCAGCTCTTCGTGCGTCAGCGGCTTCGCGTGCTCGGGGTCCAATCCCAGCCGGTCAATCTGCGCCTGCGTCCATGCCGCCGTGAATCCCAGAGCCCACGCCCGCATGTTGATGCTTTGCATGTGCTGGGGGACGCGAACCAGGATGGCAATGCGCCCGTCCCGTGGCTCGGCCAGCGGGGACATGTGCCTGATCGCCCGCGCCAGGTCGGCGGCAAGGTGATGGTTGGCGGTTTCAAGGACGGTGACAAACCCGGCGCGCTGTCGTGCCGATGCGCCGGCCGATTCTTCCTCGCGGACCCGTGCATCCGCCGCGTCGATTGAGGCTTCGATGGTTTCGATGATTTCAGACATGCTCCGTCCCTTTCAATGTTCAGTGGCCCGGCGAAAATTGCGGCGCGGTCAGTCCTGCACCCGACGCAATTCTTCGGCGAATGCGCGCTGGTACGTCACAGCTTCGATCCCGGCCGGGAACGTCACCACCGCATGCTCGGGGTGATCGACCGTGAACGGGCATTCGGACACGATGATCGGGCCGTCTAACGGGCCGGCATCCGGGGCCTGATAAAGCTCGATCCCGTTCATGTCGTTCAGGACGTGCCGGCTCCCCTGCGTCGTGCCGGGCGCAAGCTGGGCGGAGGGCTTGTCGATTCGTTTCGCTCCAGCGGGCAATGCGGCCAGCCGGGTGAACTTCACGTCGCCCTGCGGGTGCTCGTCGCCGATGGCGCGGTCGGCGTACACCACAGGCTCGCTGGAAACGATTCGCTCGGCATGTCGGCGGAGCGTGGAAAGTTCGCGTTTGATCGTCGTCTGACTCATTGGGAATCTCCTTTGGCGGAACCAATCAGGTCCGGCCTACAATTTGACGCTTCATTTTCAGCCGATCGAGCCACGAGCCCGACCAGCCCCAGGCTTGCGCCTGTTCGCAGGTCTTGATTTCCTTGGGACGTTCGAGGGCGTAAACCCGTGCCGTGCTGGGGCAATGGGTGACCAGCAGCACTTCGCCGGCAGCGGACCGATACAGAACTTCCCGCGTCCCCTCGATGTCGTTGCGCCGCCGGTCGAGCACCGTTGCGCCAACCTCACAGAGATATTTCTGCCAGCCTTCAGCTGAACCTTTCTCCGATCCGGCAAATCGCTCGATGCGGATTCGCCGAATCTCTTCGTTTTGCTCGTTGCGGATTTGTTCGATCGTCTGAGTTTGCGGCGTGAGAATGACTTGCTCATCCACCCGCACGCCATGGATCGACCAGAGGGAAAATCCGTCCGGGTACCGCAGGGACGGACCGGACTCGCAGTGCAGTCGGCCATCAGGATCGCGTTGCAATAACTCAGGGCGTTCGGTCAGAATAGCGGCGCCTTTGAAAGGCCACCACCAGCTACTCGACCGAGCGACACGACTCATGCCCTTGAGTTTTTCAGCGGCGGCAATCGACGCTTGGCGTCCGAAGAAATCATAGAATCCAAGCCAGTTCGCATCGTGCTGGCCGTAGGCCGCGCATCCGACCTGAGCCCTGACCTGAGCCCAGACCTGATCCCTGACCTGATCCCCGACCTGATCCCAGACCTGAGCCCCGACCTGATCCCCGAC
>Ga0134126_10003560_pt1 | contig 19501 bp, 12 predicted proteins | sample KB31752_FD_96881 | JGI IMG/M metagenome (GOLD analysis project Ga0134126, IMG submission 96881) | Terrestrial soil microbial communities with excess Nitrogen fertilizer from Kellogg Biological Station, Michigan, USA - KB3-175-2 | ecosystem: Environmental > Terrestrial > Soil > Unclassified ...
AGTGTCTTCCTCCCCTTCCACATCAAGGGCGCGTAGCTCAACTGGCAGAGCAACTGACTCTTAATCAGTAGGTTGAAGGTTCGATTCCTTCCGCGCTCACCATTTATTTTCAATAACTTACGGCCAAATCGAAATTGGCCATTTTGGGCCACTGTAGACGATTTTGTAGACGGTCGTTTCCAATCTCTCAGGAATTGCGACCAGACGTAAATGACTCGATGCGATCGATGAAATCTAGTATCTCGTCGACAAAGGCCGGATCCAAGTTGAGATCCGGCCTGAGTGTTCTGCGGAGGAGAGCAGCAAGAGTTACTCAGAATGAAACACCTCAGTTTGTGATTTGCAGTGGTATTGCCAGCCGTCTTCCTCCCTTCGTCGACTCCACACTTACAGTGTTTGTGCTGTCCGGCCGGATGCTTGAACTTTTGAGCACAAAATCCCAGGCGCCTGTAACGTCCACGGCCACCGTTCCCAGAACCGGGCCCGCCAGCGTTGGGCCAATGTGGATCGTGATGGTGTTTCCTGGACCGGGAATGGTTGCCGTTCCCGTCACTCTCCAATCGCCACGCGTGCGGAACTGCGCGCGAACAATGTTGAGCGTGTCAGCGGCCTGAACGGTGATGCTCACGGTGGCAGCATTGCTGGTGGCTCCGTGACTGTCCTGCATTGTGTATTGGAAGCTGGCCGAACCGACTGCTGCAGGCGTGAAAGTAATCGAGCCATCAGGATTCACAGTCGCCGTGCCGCTCGCGGGTGGACTCACAATGGTGACAGATGCAGGATTCAAGGTATCGCCATTATCCGGGTCCGTATCATTGGCCAAAACCGGAATGGTAATTGGAGTTGTGGCGCTGGCCGTTGCTGAATCGCCGTTGGCTACCGGTGGATGGTTTAGGAACGCAACGTTGAATGAGACCAGAGCAACATTGGAATCAATTCCATTTGCGTCGGTGTTGATGTAGCTGAAGCTGTCAGGACCGGAAAAACCGACCGTGGGCGTGTACACCGCCTGGTTGGTTGCCGCATCGATTCGAACGCTTCCATGCTGCGGATTCGCCAGAATTCTTGGCGTCACGCCGGTGCTGGGTTGATCGTTCGCCAGTATGTCGATGTTCGAAGCCACATCCGCAGGCAAATCCTGCGTGAGCTCGTCGTTATTGGCTACCGGTGCTGCGTGGTTTCCCGCCGTGCCCACGTCTACTGGTCTCGTGTCGCGGCCGCCGCGAGTGGAGATCACGATGACCTCCTGCGGTGGTATCGGCAACGAGACCTCAAGATCGCCGGATGCGCTCAATTTACCCAGGCCCTCGGCCAGCAACTCGGGCGGATTTAGTTCGTCGCCGGAAGCAGCATGAATCGTGAGTTTCTGACTTGAGGGATCGTACGTCGCGCGAGTGATATGAACCTCATCTACCAGAGCCGCTTCCGCCGTGGACGTTGGAGAATCTGCGCTGTTCGTGACGGTGATGGATGCAGGAACAGTCTGTGACTGGAATGAAGGTTGGGCGTAGTAGTGATCTCCCGACCGTGTCATGAGAGTCCCGCGAATTCCCGTACCAGTGATGGAGAGAACCGGATCGGGCGCGCCGATCGAAGGCTTGGCGGTGACGAATACATCCGCCTGTACCGAACTGCCGCTTCGACGGTAAGTCGCTCTTGTAATCGTCACAGGGCTGGGTATGGGTGCGGTATGGACTTTGCCCATCAACGTGAACTGGTCGGTCTCAACTACATCGATTCCCGGGCCGCCGATGTTTGGTCCCTCGATACGGAAGAAGTTCGTTCGGAAGGGGCTCCCGGTGAGCGCCGTTGTGTTCGCGGGATCAGCGATGAACGTATCGCCGTCGATCACGATCAGCGGCAACGGATCACCCCCGGCGGTACTCGAGGCCCGTAGAAACGTGGTGATCTGGCCCTTGAGCGCGCCAGAAAAGTCGCCGGGAATAAGGCCAATATCATTGGTGAAGAAGATGGCCCGCTTGCCCGGACTGACGTCAGGAAATACCTGCACGCCAAACGGCGTTGTGACGGTGTACGTTCCACCGGGTGCAGGAATATCGATCACCAGACGATGACGGGCAAAAACCATCTGGTCGCCGGCAATCACAGGTCCGGTGGAAAATGCTCCTTCCAGCGCCATCACAAGCACGGCACGGCCGCCGTTCACAGTCAGGTTTGAAGTGCCATTCCAGTAAAAGAATTCATCAGGGAAGTTTCCCGGAAAACTGATCGGCGAAGCAGGATTCGTAAGCTGATCCGGTGTGACCAGGCAAGTACCATCCGCCAGTTCTTGCGCATTCGGCAAACATGCATCCAGCGCAAGGCCTGTGGAATCCTGATACCAGACCGGAAAGCCGTTGTTGCGATCCACAGGACCGACTCGTGCCAGTTGAGCATGACCCAGTCCAGCCAGGGTCAGAAGTGAAACAAGGGTAAGAAAAAACTGTCGAAACAGGCGTCTATCCGGAAGCAGTGTTGAAAGCAGGTTCATCGTCATTTACCTCAGAGGCTGCTCGCGTCGTAGCAATGAGCAAGCAGCGGAAATCGTGACCGGGCCGGGCACGGCATTGGTAATCGGCCATCGCGCAGTACGACAGCGGCTAGCAAGATGTTTGGTTCCGGCAGATCGCAGAGAAATGCGGAGCAGACAACAAGGGTTCGACTAGGAGTAAATGGGCAGTTCTAACAGCGCAGAGGAACACTGAAGGGAATTGCAGCTTTTTGTAACTCTGAATTGCTTATGGGTGCGGAGCCTTGCGCGGATGTCTCCGCGGAAGCATGAATCGTAGCAACGCTGGCTTGGTTGGCCGGCGTATGATGCGAGGATTCGCTGGCCGCGGGCAGAATGCTGAGCTCGACATTGACCGGAGGCGTATCATCGTCGTTGTCGACGTCCACGGCAACGCAAAACAGGTTCATCGAACCATTGAGAAGCACACCTAACAGCAAAACCAACAACCGCGCCGCATTTTTTCGAGACACCATCATTCTGAAATCACCGACATCAGAGCACGCGAATCAATATGCAAGCGTGCTGCCAAATGTGAGAGCTGCTCGCCGCATGCGCAATCTTTGTCTCGCAAAGAAACGATTCCGAGACTGTGCGCAGTCTAACTTTAAGGTTGCTGCATAAGAACGGGATTAGCGTCGCATTAAATTTTCCAACTGAGCCGTATCGTCCTAATGCACCTGTGCATTAACACTCGAGCCCAAGAGCTCTCTGTTGCAAACATATGCGATGAAGTTGGTATCAGGATGCTGCTGTGGAAGACTCCCATTCGAAAGAAGGCTGGATCGGCTGGTGCCGCAATCAGGCGAGGGCATGGTGTACTGGTTTGAACGGAGCAAATCGAAGAGAGCGTTGTTCACCGAAGTGGCAGAGGCGTTCATGTGTTGCCAGGTCCAACGTGATCAGGAAGCCAAGTGCGCCGATACCCGTACCCGTTTGAGGAGCTTTTCCACTCCGGCGACAACCTGCTGCCTTGACCCGTTGGCGGTGACCAGATCTACACCACTCGGCAGCGCTCCTGAGGGGCCGTTATCACACACCAGGAGCACGGGGACAGGCTTCACTGCTTTGATCGATTCGGCTACGGATTCTTCGCCCACTATCAAGTCTTCATCCAGCACAACGGCTTGAAGGTGGTTGCTGATGGCTGCCAGAGCGACTGCTTTGTGTGCGCAGGAGGTCATGCTGACCTTATAACCGGCTCGTCTAAGAGCACGAGCGATGTGATTCAGGCGCGTGTTGCTGTCGGCCACGCACAAGATCCAAGCGGAGTCAGCGTCCATTGTTACTCCTTCTTTACTTTGCGCGGCGGTCACTTCGCAGCCAGACACCCCGGAGCCGGCGTACCACGGCGTTCCCGGGGTGAGATGCTGGTTTTTCAGATTGCGTTTGTAGAGCCGATTGTCTCTTTTCTTAAAAAGCGGGAACGCTATAAACGAAACCCATGTATTTTTGCTTAAACCCTGTTTATTGAACCTCGGTTATTTGAACCGAGCCTATTCGCGTTGAGATTAATCCTCTTACATCTGTTACGGTTGCCATAACGGTATACGTTCCCGCAAGCGAATAGACATGAGTTGCCGCGAGTTGTCCCGTAATTATTGTCCCATCGCCAAAGTCAATCGTCGTCAACATCGGCTGGACGGAATCGGCTGTCATGACAGAAGCCGTTACCTCCATTGGGGCAGTCCCGAGCTGTGGAGAAACACCTAAAGTAATAGTTGAACCAGAATTCCCGTGTGACGAACCTGGGCCGATAGTGATCCGCTCGCCGTCGGACATTTTATTGGTCAAAGAGGGTTTGCCCACTGCCTTCACGTATACCGTGTAATCGCCCGGATCAAGGCCGAAATTGCTCAGTTCCAGAGAGTGGGTGTCAGTTGTCGTATTGGCCAAGGGCATGAGGTTCTCGCCATCTTGTGAAACGAAGACCGTGTAGTGGTCAATCGTGCTCTCCTCTCCTGTTGTTCGCCACGAGATTGCTGTCCCATGAGCATCGGCTGCAAGCGCAACACAGTTTTCGACGCCACTTTCGAATTCCGTGCCTTCTTCATAATCGTTCCAAGTAACCATTTGTATCCCGTACATCTGACTCTCAGCAGAATAGTATTTCCAGGCTTCTGCAATGCTGCGCAACCAGGTCTGACCGCACTGCTGGTCCAGGTAGCGCCCGCCGCTCCATAGGGCAATGGAGTCATCGAACCCTTTAAACCCGGCCCCAAGGGACAGCTCATCTTTGTGTCGCGTGGCCGAGTTGTAATATCCGTCCAAGTATCCCGGCCCGGGATAAAACGTGTGGTCTTTGGCTTGTTCTTGACCTTTCGGGCTCTTCTGTCTGCTGGAAACCCAGGCGTAGCCCCCATCAGAGACTTGATGTACGAATGCGCCTGAGTTACGGAAAATGAACAGGGGATTCCCTGCCACTCTGGAACGCACGCGCTGCCAATCGATCTCCACGGTCGTCATGCCGAAGAACAGCACTACGGGACGGTCGTTGTATCGCATGTAAGCCGGCGAGCCCTCGTATGTCCGGTGGGCGTAATTAAGATCGTCAATCAGCGTTTCGGTCAGATCACATCCTGAACGACGGCCGCATTCTTTCAACGCACCCACGTCTTCCATGATCGCGAAAGTAAATCCGGGATGCTTCTCTGCCTCCAGCATGATCGCCTGAGTAGCCTGGTCATAGGATACAAATTTGCTCATCAGGGTACCGGGGCCGTACCAGTCAATGATCACGCCGTCGAGCCCGCGGCTGATCATGTCGGTGACCTGCTTCTGTACCTGCAGCACGTCCGCAGAATTGTAGCCCACTTCGACATGATCCCCGAAGCCAAACCATGGCACCAGGTGCGCGTACAGCTTGGTCGTAGCGCCGGGATACAGCAGGCTGCGGGTTGGAACCTTGCTCACATTGGTTGAGGCTATATTGCCGTTCGGCTGCTGAGCAAATCCATCTGCGGCGCTGGTGTTGTTGCCGGTTTCAATAGCAAGCGTGGTTGTGGGATGAAACGGTGTTTCGCCCAGCGCGGTTAATGAGACTAGTGCGACGACAAAGAGAAACAGAGAAAGCGAAAACTTCTGCACAGGAAAACTCCACCGGAGCGCCAGAGTGCCCTGGCGGCCCACCGAATTCACTAGCGTCGATCGTGTTCGCTACGCTGGAAGTAGAAAACAGATCAAACAGCCGATTTTGTGAGAGCAAGCGAATGGCCAATGCGGGTTAGCATTGGCCACAACAGGAGCGTTCACAGGCGAAGCAGGGGAGGCATCACTCGAGCACGGGCGGTTTGAGATGGTATTGCTTGATTTTGTTGAGCAGCGCTTTATAGCTGATATTGAGCCGCATTGCAGCGAGCTTGCGGTTCCAGTGTGTGTTTGATAGAGCTTCCTCAATCGCCTTTAATTCTGTTTGATCCCTGGAACTACGGACCAGAGACTTCAAACCGGAATCCCAATGGTTGTTGGTTTTTTCGGGAGCAGGGGAAGCCACTTTTAACAGGCGGATCTTCTCTTCCAGTTCGGCAACGGCCATGGTCTCGTCCTGTAGCACGATATACCTCTTTACGAAGTTCCCGAGTTCTCGAAGATTGCCCGGCCAGTGATATCTCAGGCAGGCGCTAATCAGCCTCTCTGATTCGTACAGCGGCGGCTGATTGTATTTCTCAGCGTAACGAGCAATATAGTGCTTCAGCAGGGCCGGAATTTCCTCCCGCCGTTCGCGCAACGGAGGAACATTCATCGTGAATGCATTGAGCCGATAAAACAAATCTTCCCTGAACGTTTTTTGTGCAATCGCCTTCTGGATATCAATATTCGTGGCTGCCAGGATGCGCACATCGGCCGTCACATTGGAGCGGCCACCCAGCTTAGAATACTGCCCATCCTGAAGAACATGCAGAAGCTTGGCCTGCAGCAGCGGGTTCATTTCACCAATCTCATCCATCAGAATGGTGCCGTGGTTCGCCATTTCGAACTTTCCCGGCTTGGATCGTGTGGCTCCGGTGAAGGCGCCTGATTCGTAGCCAAACAATTCGCTTTCCAGCAAATCAGCGGGAAGAGCAGCACAATTCACCCTCACAAAGGACTTTTGCGCGCGATGAGAAAGTTTATGGATCAGCCGCGCAAGAACCTCCTTGCCCACGCCGCTCTCGCCTAGGATGAGGATCGGTACATCCACTTTGGCAACAATGGAGATCTGGGCCCTGATCTGCTTCATAGCGGGACTGACCGCCAGGAAAAACAAATCATTATCGAGCGGATCAATTTGTTCCATATCCGTGGTGGCAGTGAAATGAATAACCGGAATATCGTTCTCAAGCGGCCGGGGCGAAAGAGATCGCCTGATTACGGCATCAAGCTCCGCTTTATAAATGGGCTTGGTAAGGTAATCGAGAGCTCCCAACTTCATGGCTTGCACAACCGTGTTCGTATCAGTAACACAGGAAACCATGATGATTCGCTGGTCCGGCACCAGCTTCTTGCAGGCCTCCATCGTTTGTAAGCCGCTCATTGTGGGCATTGACATGTCGAGCAGCATCAAATCGGGAGCGCGTGCCTGAACCTTTCTAATCGCTTCTTCACCACTCGATGCTGTATCAACCGAATACCTCTCTGTTTCCAGCAGCGTCCTGGTATACAAGAGCATGCTTGGCTCATCATCAACCACGAGAATTCGTGGAGTACCCGGAGTATCAGAGTGTGTGTTCATTCGGCACCCGCTGTAACCGTGGCAGCAACACGCTGAATGTGCTGCCTTTTCCTAATTCGCTTTCTACCCATATCTTGCCGTTGTGTGCTTCCGTCAGCCGTCGGGCAATGGCAAGGCCGAGCCCCATTCCCTGGGATTGCCCATTCTGCTGAAGCTTAAGAAACTCCTGAAAAATGTCCTGGTGGTATTCAGGTGGGATCCCAGGACCGTTGTCACTCACGTCGATTCGGACGCAGGTAAGCGGATGATTGGTCTCAGGCGTTCGCCTCTCAACAGAGACTCCCAAAGTTGAGCGAAAACTCCGGCGTTCCCAGGCGTAAAGACGCGTGGAGACGGAAACGTGGCCGCGTGGCGGAGTGAATTTAAGAGCATTCTCCAGCAAGTTTGAGACGATATGCTGGACCTTCACGCAATCGAAAGAAACTTCGAGCAGTGTTCCATCAGGGAGGAATTCAAGCGTGGTTCCACGCTCCAGATAAAACCTGGAGAAATGGGTTATGACGTCAGCGATGCACTGGTTGATGTTACCCACCTCTGCCTTCAGCTCAAACTTGCCAGATTCAAGAACGCTGAAGTTGAGGAAGTTCTGGACGATCCCTTGGAGCCGTAACGCGTTCTGCTGCATTTCCACCAGCACGCATTTCTGTACATCACTCAGCGGACCCGCATGATCTCCGAGGAGGAAATCAGCGTATCCAGCGATCACAGCCAGCGGAGTTTTGATTTCGTGCGCCGCCGCCGCAAGCACGAACGTTCTCTGAAAAATGTCGTGCTTGACCCAATCGTCAGAATGCAATGACCGTTCCGCCGGATTATCTGGCGGCTCTGTCTGTGTCGTGCTGGAATCCTTCAACACCGTGTCCCCCGGAGGACGGCGTCTGGACGTGTGTAGCTAAAGGATGTGGAATACCGAGCTGTGTGGCGCTGCTGGCTGTTTTAGTCCTTCTCCTACTGCAACCGCGGCCAGATCGTACGTAGAACAAAATTAACATATACTCAAAGGTAAATACAGCCTTACGCCGACAATTTTCACCGCACCTTGGTACACGGCAGCCATAAATCGTAAGTTGCTGCCTTGAAAGACTTTAAAATTCTCTAATCTGTACCACCCTTAGAAGCTTCTTATTAACTAAAGAGTAAACCTGCACTCCCCTTTGCCGTATTCTTCAGGCCGTCCGTGTGCCCCAACCGCTACTCGTCCGAACCTTCTAAACTTGCTCTTGCATGCTGGTTTTCTGAGTCGCACGTTCTTTCAGCTAATCACCTGCTTCGCAGAATGGTATGTGCATTCGGCTTTGGAATGTCTGTTCCCTTTAAGAGTCCTTCAGCGTTGCTCTCTGGTGAGCTGACGTCGGCCAACGGGCTGCTTTGGACTCTGGCGAGGCAAGGACACACCCAAAATGGACTAGGTGCACAAATGGTGTGTTGCATGCAATAGGATTCTGGAAATGATCAACAAACAAACTCGTCAGCAGGATGATGTCGCGAGGACTAAACCATTTCCCGCTTTGGCTTCACCGGCGTTGCCGTCCACTGCGGCCATCTTCGGTATCACACCCGCGATGGCAGCGATCCAGCGCCAGATCAGCAGGGTGGCCAATGTGAACATTCCCGTTTTGCTGACTGGAGAAAGCGGTACCGGAAAAGGAGTGGTGGCCAGCCTCATTCATTGCTACTCTGCTGCCGCGCATAGACCATTTGTTCAGATTAATTGCGCAGCATTGCCAACGGACCTTATCGAGAGTGAGCTTTTCGGGTATGAGAAAGGCTCCTTCACAGGCGCAAATGCCGCCAAGCAAGGCCGCCTCGAAATGGCAGGCTCCGGTACAGTCTTTCTGGATGAAATCGGAGAGATGGACGCGCGCCTTCAGGCTAAGCTTCTCCACGTCCTGCAGGACGGCCATTTTAGCCGCATCGGAGCTACGCAAGAACAGCAAGTGTGCACCCGCTTCATATTTGCGACCAACCGCAATCTACAGCAGGAATTAGCCGCGGGCAATCTTAGAGAAGACCTCTTTTATCGTATGGACGGCATAACGATCCACCTTCCTGCCCTTCGTGAGCGGGCTGAAGACATACCTGCGCTTGTGGAATATTTCCTGCAGAAATATGGGCAAAGATACGCCACTCGTATTCCTCCTATTTCGCCGAATATCATGGACCGGCTTCAGGCGTACTATTGGCCGGGGAATATTCGCCAACTGGAGAATTTGATTCGCAGATATGTTGTTCTCGGTTCGGAACAGACGGTGTTGACCGATCTTGTAAATAGCCCTCGTGACGTATTTCAGTTCACCCTTCCTCCGAACGTGCGGGTATCTCTCAAGGAGATCACGCGTCAAGCGGTCCATCAGGTGGAGCGGCAGATAATCGAGAAGGCCCTCCACGCGACAGGCTGGAACCGCAAACAAGCTGCCCAATTGCTTCGGATCAGTTACCGAGCTTTTCTTTATAAGCTTGAAGAAGCCGGGATTTGCTGCCCGTCAGCAGTGAAAGAGACCGGCATCACGGGATCCAGCCAGCAAAGTGCAGCCTGATTTATCTGATCCGTATACGCGCCTCCATTTGTGCAGTGTCTTTACCGTGATCACTTCTGCGGATGACTGCGCTGCGGCGAGAGCTGCGAGCGCTTTGGACAAGTAGATCCATGCCAATTGCGTTGCAAAAATTTTCAACCGTTCTGCGCGGATGGCGGGTGCTCGTTTGAAAGAGCCAACTGCGCTGAGAGTGACGCGGTTTCGTCCGAGCTTAGATTGTGTATTTCGCTGTGGCACGGAAAGTGCATGCATGCTGCAACACAAGCACGCGGTTGGGAGAAATCGCCTTCCCTCGGCCTTTGTGCTGATGAACCGGATTACACGACAAAAAAGAAGTTGCGTTGTCGGGCCGGCGGAACCCGACAGCTCAACTTCAGCAGTGGGCGGAACTGGTCTTACCGGATGATCTCGCCACAAAAGGAGCGCAATCAATGAGTATCTTTTATCTTCCGAGGAATGCTTCAAAAGCCCGTCTCCGCGAAGCGGAGACGGCGCGGCAGAACCGGGCGGAAATTATGAAGGCTTATTCGCAGGGACAGGTTTCCCGGCGAGACCTGGTTAAATGGGGCCTTATCACCACAGGCGGGCTAATTGCGCCCATCAGCGGCCTGAGCCCATTTGTCGCCTACGCCAGCGGCGGCAGCGGATCCAGCGGGAACAGTGGGTCAAGCGGGTCAAGCGGCTCAAGCAATATCCCTACCGGCATGGCGCCGAGTCCGTTATTTGGTGTGCAGGCATTCACGACAGCGATGCCGCGCTTCGACGTGGTTCCGCGTAATCCGGTTTCAGCGCTGAGTCCCGCACCGACAGCCGAAGCGAACACGACGCAACAGCCGCTGAACCCGGCACTCGTCGGTGGGCAGAGCGGCTTGACGGGGCCAATTGAAGGCCGCCCCCCGGGACCAATCTGGGCGCACCAGCGCTTCAGTCAATTTCCTCCCGCGGTTGCGATTGAGATGTCCCAGGCCGGGGCGACAGCCAATACCAGCTATAACCCTCAAGTATCGTCGACCCTGAATTCCGGGATTGATCCCACACAAGGAATGCCGCTGAAGTTTCATCCCGGTCTGCCGACGCAGGACAAGAATTCAGTTTGGACGTTTCAAGGCACGATTCCGCCCAAACTCGTGATGGGGCGGTACGGCGAAGCTATCCTTTTCCGGCACCACAATACCTTGCCCTTCGATGTCACCCAGAACAACGGCTTCGGACGCAACACGATCTCCACGCACGAGCACAATGGCCACCACGGCGCAGAGAACGATGGATTTACTGGAGCCTATTTTTTCCCGGGCCAGTTCTACGACTACCACTGGCCGATCGTACTGGCGGGACATTTCAGCGTTAACACTGGCGCGACTGATGCTCGAGCCAGCACCCCGGATGATTCCGGTGGTCTCATCAACGTACCGGGCGATTGGCGTGAAACCATGAGCACGCACTGGTTTCATGATCATATGTTCAGTTTCACCTCGCAGAACGTGTACAAGGGAAACGCTGCGATGTTCAACATCTACAGCGGCCTGGATCGCGGCAACGAGAGCATCAATGACGGTGTGAATCTGCGGCTTCCTTCCGGCAGCAGCAACTCCTGGGGGAACCTTGACTACGACGTCAACCTCATGTTGGCGGACAAGGCTTGGGACCAGAACGGGCAACTATTGATGGACATCTTCCAGTTCGACGGCTTTTTGGGAGATATGATGACGGTGAATCTCACATACAAGCCCTACTTCGAGGTGGAAGCGCGCCGCTATCGTTTCCGTATCCTGAACGCGAGCGTTTCTCGTTTCTTCAAACTCTGCCTCAGCGACGGGTCAGAGATGATCCAGATCGCGAACGACGGGAACCTCCTGCCGCATCCTGTCAAGCTCACGCAATTAGACGAGCAGGGCATCGCGGAGCGATATGACATTGTGATTGATTTCTCACGCTACAGCATCGGAAGCAAAGTCTGGCTGGTAAATCTTTGCGAACATCAGGCTGGGACCAAGCCTGCTAAAGATCGCACCCTCGCCGATGCTCTCGGAGGGAAATCAGCCGATCCTTGTGTAGGAAAATTCCTGGAGTTCCGAATTGTGCGCAAGCCGGCAACGTCAGACCAAAGTCAAGTGGCTTCCCAATTGATCCCCAACCCGGATCTCTCGAATATTCCGATTGCCCGCGAGCGCACATTTGTTTTCGGCAGCGGCGCGTCACAAAACAACAGCGATCCCATCACCTCTTTCATTACCGGGGCAGGAAATCAGCCAGGGCAGTGGGGCATTGGGACCGATGGTGGAAAGATCAGAAACGCCGATTTTGGACGCCTTTCCGCCGCACCCAAGTTCGGCACTCGCGAAGTATGGCATTTGGTAAACGGAGGCGGCGGATGGGACCATCCGATCCACATCCATTTCGAAGAAGGCCAAGTCCTTGCGCGAACTGTTGCTGGCGTTCCACTAACTGTGCCCGACTGGGAGTTGGGGAGAAAAGACGTCTACCGCTTGAGGCCTTCCGGTACGGTCACGCTCACCATGCAGTTCCGTGACTGGGGAGGCATGTTCATGGAACACTGCCACAACACTGTACACGAAGACAACGCCATGCTGTTGCGATGGGAGATCGATGATGGCGGCCAGCCCATGCTCAGGCCGCTGCCAACTCCGTGCCCGCACCCGACTGGAGTGGTGTTTGAAAATCCCGATGAGGTCCTGCCGACCGCGTTTTAAATGCGATTGCGGCGCGCATAAGGCAAGCCGCCCTGACTCAAACCAGGGTAGGGCGGCTTGCCGGTTTTTTCTAAATCGTCCAGGAGTAACAAATGTTAAAACGACGCAAATATTGTGCCAGTCTCGCGCTGACGGCTTTACTGTTTGTTACCGCTTTCATACTGCTCTCCAGGACGCCTGCCGCCGTGGCTTTCGACAACGCCCACTGGAGCGCCAAGTTTTTTCCGAATACTGAGTTAACCAACCAGGACGGGAAAAAGGTCAAGTTTTACGACGACCTGATTAGAGGCAAAATCGTGGTCATCGACCTGATTTACACGCATTGCGTGGATTCGTGCCCGCTGGAAACCGCGCGACTTGCCCAGGTCCAAAAACTTCTGGGTGGCGCAATGGGCAAGGAAATCTTTTTTTATTCCATCACCATTGATCCTAAGCGGGACACACCTGCCGTGCTGAAATCCTATGCGGAAAAATATCACGCCGGCCCCGGATGGATGTTTTTGACCGGGAAGAAAGAGGAAATTGATCTGCTCAGCAAGAAAATCGGATTGTACACCGAGCCGGATCCGAATGATCGCGACGGGCATACACCAAGCGTGTTGATCGGCAACGAGCCTGCCGGACAATGGATGAGGAATGGCGCCACCGACAATCCGCGTTTTCTGGCTATGCTGATCGGCGATTGGCTAAACGGCTGGAAATATTCGGCGGCGAGAAAACAACAGAACTATGCGGATGCCAAGCCTATGACACTCGACCCAGGCAAGTACGTGTTTGCCGGCCATTGCGCCGCCTGCCACACCGTTGGCCACGGCGACAAGATTGGTCCAGATCTTCTGGGTATCACAAGCGCGCGCAATCGTGAGTGGCTCAAGCGCTTCATCCAGGAACCAGACAAAGTGCTCGCTGAAAAAGATCCCACAGCTCTGGCGCTGTTCGAACGATATAAACAAGTACGCATGCCCAACCTGCGGCTTGCCGATGGCGATGTTGCCGCCATCATCAAATTTCTCGAGAATGAAACCGCGGCGCACCGCACGAAAGCCTCCGCCGAACCTGAACCTGCAGGCCTGCGCGGAAACCGTTCCCCCCGCAATAAATAGTTGCTTCCAGGAACCTCATCGCGCCATTGTGTGCGATGGGGTCTTTTTTTCCCCCCTACCGATTGCCGGTAACCCCCACAAAGTACATCATCCATTTCTTGCCGAAATCATGAAGCATGGCGCGCCGAGCCGGTCTGCGTTTGAAAGCCATTCCCGCGCAAGGCAGCAGCGCTGTACCAAAACCATTGCAACTTTTTACAACCGGGAAAAGCCACTTCGCAATAGTGACAACTTCGCAGAGAAGCTATTAGACGAAGCGCTAAACGGCAATGGCACGCGACATGCATTTGTGATTACCAGACGAAGCTCACCTCAGGACGTCCGGGTCTGAGCAGCAGAGTTGCAGAATTCAACGGTGCTGTTGAGAAATCGCCTTGAGGGAATAAGGGCAGTCGAAGGAGAAAAAATGAGAGCGTCAACATCGCGCAGAAATCAGACGCTTCGCATTGCAGCGTTCAGCGTTGCCACGATTATCACGCTTGGCTATTTCGGCCACGTGCGTGCGCAAAACAGCCAGCCGGCGGCAAAGGTTGTTCCTCTCCGGCCCCTTGCTCCGCTAGGCACGGTTCCTATTCCGGACGTTCCCGGCCTCAGCGACTTCGTTGCAGACAAGACGGCAGCGATTGCGCTTGGAAAAGCTCTGTTTTGGGACATGCAGGCGGGCAGTGACGGAGTGCAGGCATGCGCCAGTTGCCATTTCAACGCCGGAGCGGACAGTCGCGTAATCAATGAAGTCAGCCCCGGAATAAAAGCTGGCGACACCACGTTCCAATTGGGTGTGGCTCTCAATGGCAAGCTTTATCCCGATTACACACTGAATCCGGGGACGGCGGAGGCCGGCTTCGGCGGGTACCACAATGGCGATTTCCCGCTGCACAAGCAGAACGATCCGGACACCCGTAACAACCCAGGATCGGACGTGAACGATGTGGTCGGCTCGCAAGGAGTATTCTCGACCTCCTTTGACAGCATTCAGCTCGGCCGCGCGATTGAAAACCAAACCATCGCTTCCGATGCGGTGTTTTCGTTTCCTGATCCTGCCGATCCCACCAAGACGGTCAATACGCGTCGTGTAGAGCCGCGAAATACTCCAAGTGTGGTTGATGCCGTTTACAACCATCGCAACTTCTGGGATGGTCGCGCGCAGAACACCTGCAATGGCGCCAACCCGTTCGGCGAGCGCGATACGGCTTCCCACTTCTATGTTGCCACGGGAACTACAACGCCCATGAGCACAACGCTCATCCGCTTGCAGAACTCGGCGTTGTGTTCGCAGGCGCTGGGGCCGCCAGGAAGCCCCTTTGAAATGTCCGCCGCGAACCGCACCTTCCGAGACATAGGAGTAAAGCTCCTTTCGCTGCGAGCTCTGCAGGGATCAGGGCATAAGACCCCCCTGGGAAAGCAGAAGGTTGACCGCAACGATAGTGTGCTCGGCAAGACGAGCAATACCTCCGGATCGGGCCTATCGAGGAGCTACGTGCAACTGGTCCAGGCGGCCTTCCAGCCGAAATGGTGGCAATCGACCAATATGATTTGTGTCGCTGCGGACGGCATCACGGAGTCCACGGTACGTGTCAATACTCCTTGCCCCACTGGCAGCACCTCGTATTTCCAGATGGAGTACAACTTCTCGGTCTTTTGGGGAATTGCCATTCAGATGTACGAAAGCACACTCGTGGCAAACCAGACGCCTCTGGACCTGTACCTTTCACAGCAGAAGAGCTACACGCTGACCGGTGATAATCTGCAGAATTCATTCACCGTTCAGCTGCCGGCCAACATCGATCCATACACCGTCTCAGTTGTGGAACTAAATCCGAATCTGGACGCAAGCGACCAGGATGTGTTTGCATTCGATGACGGCAGCGGGGGCGTAACTGGCGTCGGCGTTACCAGCGGAACCATCAACTACGCCACCGGCGCACTGACGGTTCAGTTCGATGATCCGCCAAAGGCGGCGTTCCCCATCAAAATCAGCTACTCCATCGGTTCCGTGCCGTTGAGTACGGGGCAGCTCCGTGGACTGCTGACCTTCCAAACGAAAGGCCGTTGCATTGCCTGCCACGGCGGACCTGAGCTTTCGAATGCATCCGTGGCAAATGTCTCCGCAACTCCGCTGGAGCGGATGCTGATGGGTGATTTCAATGTCCGTGTTTACGACGATGGGTTTTACAACATTGGCGTCAGACCCGGCGCAGAAGATATAAGCCTGGGCGATGTAGATGGCGCTGCCGGCTTGCCGCTTTCGCAATCAGAACTGCTGCGACAGCAGGTATGCAAAGATCCCACGCTCTCCATCATGATCCCCGGTCGGCCAGGCGATGGCCTGACCGCGGCGCCGCTCAGTTGCTCCGATGACACCGCTCGCGTCGGCTTCTTTAAAGTCCCGCAACTCCGCAACGTGGCATTGACGGCGCCTTATTTCCACAACGGCGGCCAGTTGACGCTGGAGCAGGTTGTGGAGTTTTACAACCGTGGCGGCGACTTCCCTGATGGTTTTGCCCAGATCCCGCTGATTGATCCCAACATCACCGTTTTGGGTCTTACCAGCCAGGAAAGAACGGACTTGGTTGATTTCCTGCGCAATGGATTGACGGATGCTCGTACGGCAGCTCAATCAGCGCCGTTCGACCATCCAGGTTTGTTTGTTCCCAACGGTCACCCTGCGGACAGCAACGGCTATCCCGTGCAGAACGATCCTAAAAACCCCGGCCAGGCAACGGACCAGATGATGTCCATTGTGCAGACCGGCAAGAGCGGCGGCAAACCATTACCGAGCTTCCTGGACAACCTCATTAAACCTAGATGAAGTGCGAAGTCTCCTCGGCACAGCCACCCGAACTGGGTGGCCGCGAGGAGACGAGGCTGGAATTCGTAAGCACAAGACCACGCAACCTGATTAAGGAGTTTTCCGATGATGCAGCACCCGAAAGAGCACAGAGGTTCCCGTCTAGCCGCACTTTTCCTGTTGAGCGCAGCTACATTAAGTGCCTGGGCACAAAATCCAAGCACGCCCCCCTCCCCGGCGAAGATCCCGGCCTCGCAAGGCCCGGTTGCACCGTTTGACATCACTGGTTTTATCCAATTTGCTTCCGTGGATTCTAACTGTACCGGCAATCCTCCCCAGCCTGCAGGCTGCAAAGGCGCTGGCGGATGGATCGAGGTGAACAACCATGTGATCCGGGTACCGCAGAACACTGTGCTTCAAATGCCTGCCAATACCCTCACATGGGAAGAGGTCTTCGAGTTCAATTCGACGGGAAACACCAGCGAATCTGGGATGGCGCTCGCGGACAGCTCCCGCCTGCCCGGCACTTTTGAAGCCCATATTCAAGGCAACATCGTGAACGGGATCTATACTGCGGGGCTGATCTTTCTAGCGCAACAATCACTGAACTCCAGCCAGGGGTTTATCGAATCGCTGGACCTCGCCAACGGAATCATGGTCGTGAACGGGAAGAGAGTGCAGATCAACGATCCGGCAGGCAAGTTCAGCATCGGTATATCACCTGACGCGCGCTTTTCTGTAGATGAGGACAATCCGACCATTCGTTCGGAGACCGCATACCCCATGTGCATTCCGCGGCCAGCAACGCCTCCGGCGACCGACGACCCGCTATGTCCGCAGAAGAACCGGCGCGATGCTAGCGGCAACGTGCAGATGAACTTTACTATAGACGCTCCCGGAACTCTGGCCTCTCCTGCCGACCCGAATCCCTCGGATCCCACGGTATTTGCCCCATTCGAAGTGGGCGATTACGTCACTTACAGTGGAACTCTGCTGCGTGATGGGAGCGGCGACTACATCTCGGCCAACACCATCATCGGCAATGTGGGCATTTACACCACGCCGGGAACCAATCCCGCGTATGTTGCCATCGATGTCCTGTTGCAGGGGGTGGGCGGTGTTCCCAACCCCGCATTTCCGCAGGAAGCCGGCGTGCGGACCCGGGTCGAAGGCTTCTCCACCGATCCGAGTCGCACGGTGGACATCTACGCCATCGACGCAGATTGCAATGGGAACGTAACGCAGCGGAGTCCCGCGTGGGTGGCTAACTTCGGCGTTGATCCTGGCCCCCCGACCGGAGCCAAGAAAGGCCGCTTCCGCTTCCGTCCGAACGGCGGGACCTTCCTTCCGCCCTCACGGAATGTAGGAGTGCGAGTGACAGGCGCGCCGCAGGTGGTGTTCAATCCTACTCTCAACATCATCACCGGCCAATACCAGGCTCCAGATTTCACCTTTATCTTCCCCGAGAACCTGGCGATCGGCAGTCCTCCAGTCCCGTCCAATTTTGGCGACCTGCCCTTCCTGATCAATGGCGAAGGCAACTGGCGCGGAATCGCAAATCAGCCACTGGGGCAAATCAATCCATTTCCGGATGTCAACGCTCCGGCGGTGAGCTGTACCGGCACACCTGGTGGCAATCCGGCCTCAGCAGTCGCCAACTTCTCACCTGCTCCCGGACCGGAGGCCACAGGAATTACGGTGACTCTCGACGCCACCGGCAGCACTCCCAGCAGCGGTCCCTTCGTTTGGACGCAAACGGCTGGCCCTACCGTAGCGCTCAGCAACGCAAACAGCGTGCAGGCGACGTTTGTCGCTCCGACGGTGAATACCGCCACCAATTTGACCTTCCAGGTGAGTGTTGGAGGGGGGAACTCAACGGCACCGGCAAGCGCGACCGTCACCGTGCCAATTGCTGCAGCACCCAACAGCAATCCACCCACGGTGACCGCAAGTTCAGCCCCGGCCAATCCGGTGGCGAGCAGTTCTACCGTAACCCTCAGCGCCACTGGAGTTGATCCGGCAAGCGGCACTCTGACTTATACGTGGACCGCTCCAGCGGGAATCACATTGAGTCCCGTGGCGGGAACCAATGGAGCGCAACAAACGTTTACAGCGCCTGCCGTTCCGGCGCTTACGCCGGCAAGTTCCTTGAGCTTTGCCGTGACCGCCACCAGTTCCATCTCTGGCCTGAGCTCGGCTCCTGCCAGTGTAACGGTTGTGGTCAACCCGGCTGTTGATACGGTCGGCATCACCAATGTGGTTTACCGTCAAAGCAAAGCACGTCTCGACGTGACGGCCACAGACTTCACTCCAGGAGTAACTCTCACCTGTACTCTTGACATCATCAACAAGGCGACGGGCAAGCCCTGGACAGGCGTGATGGGACCGGCAGTTCCTGCAGCGGCCGGGACCTTCGCAATCACATTCACCAACATACCCGCTCCGAACCTAGTCACGGTAACTTCCAGCGGCGGCGGAAAAGCCACTTCCGGAGTAACCAGAGTCCGCTAACCCCAAACGCCATGGAGCTGCCGTGTTGGTTCGGCAGCTCCAGAAATCCCTGCTTCGCCGCCAAGTACCCGCAGTACAGGAAAGGAAGGTTGAGATGAAATCCACAGGTTCGCACCCAGGTAGCAACAACGGTGTCCAGCAGGTGAGACCCTCGCTTCACCGAACACTATCCGCCCTGGGCGTTCTAATTACTGCACTGCTGCTCATGGCCACTGCTGGCGCATCTCCCGGAACCAATTTGGCGTTGGGACTGACACAACCCAAGGGTGCGATCCGCTGGAACGGAGCTGTGTTTGTTTCTGATACGGTTCAGGGATTTTGCCGAATTGATGCAGGTGCGCTCACTGCTCCTGGAAATCCGGCAACCTGCTTCGCTGCCGGGACTGGATCTCCCGAGTTGGACGGCAACCTGGTCTATGTAACCGACAATGCGGGCAAGACCGGCGTTTGGCGCCTGACCATGGATCCCGTCAACCCGGCAATTCTTTCCGCCACTAATCTTGTACCGAGTGCGGGACTGGGAGGAAACCGGCCGACCGCGGCTGTACTAGGACCCGATGGCAAGCTCTACGTCAGCTTCATCAACACCGGCAACATTGTTCGGATAACCAATCCTGCAGGTGATGTCGCA
>Ga0134126_10003562_pt1 | contig 19499 bp, 13 predicted proteins | sample KB31752_FD_96881 | JGI IMG/M metagenome (GOLD analysis project Ga0134126, IMG submission 96881) | Terrestrial soil microbial communities with excess Nitrogen fertilizer from Kellogg Biological Station, Michigan, USA - KB3-175-2 | ecosystem: Environmental > Terrestrial > Soil > Unclassified ...
AATCACAGCAACATTGCGAATGTCGGTATTCGCACGGCCGTAGTCCAATTTCGGATCGGTTGGATACATCACAAATCCAGGTGCATTCGCGCCGACGCTGCTGTTCCACGCGGTTCCGTCGTCGAGGCTTTTTGACCAGGTGTAGACGCCGCGTATCTGAAAACCATGTTGAAAGTGCCGATTCAGGTCCACAGTCAGCGCGTTGTAGTTGCTGATGCCGTCGGACATCCACGTCGTGCTGGCGCCTAGGTGCGGGTTTGCATTGGGCGCATTCGCGGGATAGTAGACGGTTCCCGCAGGCAAAGTATCCGGGCACGGAGATGCGGGGCAAATGGTCGGGATGGGCTCGTTCACATCCTCTGAAAGTATCTGATGGGAACCGTGGTACCCAATGTAGCCCACGATAAGGGACGTATCGGACGCAAGCTTCTGCTCAATGCTGGCAGAGTACGAGAGCGATGTCGGCGTATAGGCGTCCGACTGGATTCCGCTGGGTGAGACCTTGCTACCTGCGGGTGGCGGCGCACCGGGAACAAAGTGTAGTGACGAAACTGTCACGTTCTTCAGGGTCTGCGTGGTGTTGAATGGAGCATTCTGATCCAGCCGGTAATCGAGACTATCCAGCAATGAATCGTAGAGGCCGACGCCTGCGTGAATGACCGTGCTTCCATTTAGTTTCGGTTGCCAGGCGATTCCGACGCGAGGCTCTGGCAAAAATTTGGCTCGATTTTTTGTGAACGCTGAGTCGGCCACCCGGGGCGCAGTTTCCAGTACCCCCTGGGAATCAAAAATAAAATTGGAAGCGCGACCCTGGGCTTCATTCCAGCCGTTGGTTGATTCGAATCGGAACCCGGCGCGCAACTCCAGATTCGGCAATAAGTGCACTGTGTCCTGAACGAATCCTGCACCCTCCAGTGAGCGCCAGCCAAGTTCGGTGGGTGATGGCACAACGGTGAAGGTGGAGACATTGCCTTTCAGAAAGGCGCTGAGGCTGCCGAAGGATGCCTGGCCGTATTGATCCTGTGCAAGGTTGCTGTTGGACTGAATGCGCTGCAACCAGACTCCGGCCTCAAGTTGATTTCTTCCGCGAGAGATGTAGACGTGATCGGCGACAGTAAACAAATTGCGCGCGACGTTCAGATTGCTGCCCGCGTTTGTGCCCGCTCCACTAATCTGGGAGGCGCCGTTCAGCGCTGTGCCTCCGCCCACAACGACGGCGCCAATCGGCTTTCCTTCGACCCAGCCCGGCAGATCGATGGGAGTTTCCCCGGTGAAGTAAAAGCTGGCGCGTGAAAATCCGACACGAAATGTGTTCAACGTGCTCGATGAAAATACGTGCTCCTCCTGCGCGCTCAAAACCTGCTCGCGAAGCGTTTCATAGTCGGTGCTGAGCGGGTTGATGGTCGGAGTGTTGGCGGTGCTGTCGTCAATCGTATAGACAGCGGCTGCAGTATCCGCTGCGGAGATGTTGTAATCGACGCGAGTTGTCCCGAAATCTTCTCGAATGCGCTGCAGCGGATGGCTGTATGCTTCCGCGATACCGCCGCCAAGCTCCGGCCCATTCTGCACCGGCCATAAATCCAGCAACGGTTGAACGTCAGGAACCGCTGCGGCACGCGATGCATCGTCGGGAACCAGCGTCACATCCGACAGGCCCAGGTTTTGCCGAAATCCTTCATAATTGCCAAATAGCAGAAGTTTATTCTTCACCAGCGGTCCACCCAGCGCGCCGCCAAACTGGTTCCTTTGAAAAGTTGGAATGCTCCCCTGATCGAAATAGTTGCGAGCGTCGAGTGCGCTGTTTCGCAGAAATTCAAATGCGCTGCCGTGAAGTTGGTTGGTGCCGGACTCTGTATCGATGCTAATCTGCGCGCCGGTTCGTTTTCCGTATTCCGCACCGTAGGTGTCGGAGACTACATTGAATTCGCGCACAGCGTCCACGCCCAGCAGCTCTCCGCTGACACCGCCAGGAGTTACGTTGATTTCCGACGCCCCCGTATATTCAATCCCATTCAGCAGAAACAAATTGTCTTGCGGACGATGTCCAGCCACGGAAAACATGCTGCCGGGCGAGGAATTTGAAGTGCCCACCGCACCGGAACGCTCTCCCGTATAGTTCACTGAGGCAGGGTTCAGGGTGATCAGTTCATCGTAACTACGCCCGTTCAGTGGCAGTTCTTTCACCTGCCGCGCGCTCACCAGTCCGGAAGTCGGCCGAGTCGTCGTGTTGATGGCGAGCGGCACATCGGTGACCGAGACTTGTTGCTGCAACTTGCCGACAGAGAGCGAGAGATCAACCACGATGCTTTGCCCCACGACCAGGTTGATTCCGGTTTCGGACCGCGTGCTGAAGCCTGATTTCTCGACCGTCACTGTGTACCGGCCAACCGGGAGCGAAGGCGCGGAATATAGTCCTGCCGAGTCGCTCACCAGGTTGCGAACCGCGCCAGTCTCTTGATTCGTAACTGTTACATGGGCTCCCACAACGGCTGCGCCGGATGGGTCGTGAATCGTGCCGGAAACGGTTGCACCCACCACTTGAGAGTGAGCGAAGGGCAGCGAGAACAGGCCTGCGAAAATGACACCGGATAGAAGCAAAATAGAAATAGTGCTGCGACGAAAACGCTGCATGGACATAGGTCTCCTTCGAGATTGGTCGAAAAGTCAGGATGAAATTAGGGTCGGGAAGAGGGACAGATCAGTCGATCAACAACAACAGATCGATGTGCTGGGAGCACAAACAGTCGGGCGGAAGTGGTGGGAAACATTCATTAATTCGGCTGAACTGGACGATGCTGGTGGTTGATTGCAATGTGGGCTGCAAATAGAAAAGCCGCTCGGGTCGACCCGGCGGCATCCATTGCGCAAGGGCGAGCGAAGGTCAGTTCAAGGGCACGACTCCTGACATGGAGTGCAACCTGAAGCATCCCAACAACTCGAATTTGACGGCTGAGAAATCATGTTCTCAGACTGTATCTGGATGTTCATGCGGCGTCAACTCGCACCTGGCGAATTGACATGTTGGCTCGCATCCGACATTCTAGAAGAGTCATGGTTATCCAGCGCTGTACCCCGACGTGTCGGTTTCAAATTCGCTGTTGTTGTTGTCGCAGCGTTGCCGGCCCAGGGTGTGAGCACTGTCGATAGTTCCACGATCTCCTCTTCAGTCTCCTAGAAATCTAAAACCCTGCGGTCGCGTCTTTTGCGAGCCTGGGGGCATTCCGCCTGTCTCGCATTCCATTACGCGACAAAACTTGTTAGATCGAGCTCACGATGGAATTGGCGATTGGATTTGTCATCGCGTTTGCAATTGCAGTCACCGGCGTCGGTGCGGGCACGATTACCGCGCCGCTGTTGATCCTGTTCTTGCATGTTCCCATTGAACTCAGCGTTGGCACTGCGCTGGCGTATTCCGCCATTGTAAAAATGATTGTTGTGCCGGTTCAGATCTGGCGCAAGCAGGTGGTTTACCGGGTGGTTGGCTGGATGTTGCTAGGCGGTCTCCCCGGCGTGATTCTCGGTGTAATGTTTTTCCGCCGCGTGGTGCGACACGGCCAGCAGAATATTTTGTATGTCGCGCTTGGCAGCATTATTGTTTTGTCGTCCGGGTGGCATTTGTATCGCAACCTTCGTCCCTCGAAGTCAAATCGAGCGAGAAAATCGCATCCCGCATGGATTGCAGCGCTCATGCTGCCGATCGGTGCGGAGGTAGGCTTTTCCTCCTCAGGAGCCGGCGCACTGGGAACACTCGCATTGCTCAGTATGACCACGCTGGATGCGTCACAGGTGGTGGGCACGGATCTCGTCTTCGGGCTTTGCCTGTCGGTGGTCGGCGGCGGTATGCACGTATTCGGCGGAAGCTATGACAGCGCGCTGTTATTAAAGCTGGTACTTGGCGGATTTTTTGGAGCGGTGGCCGGCAGCTGCGTTGCGCCCAGATTGCCAAATCGCCAACTGCGGGTTGCACTAGCCGCGTTGCTATTGATCGTGGGAACGCTGTTCTGCGTTCGGCCATTGAATTTACATCCAATCGCCAGCCTGCAGGCCGTAGTTCACGCCAGCGCGGCGGCTTCCAATCCGCTCGATCGCTAAAACATTTCAGCGTGAAGACGATTGCAGCGTGCCGGCGGCCACAGTGGCCTGCACTTCCACGTGCCCGCAAAATTCATGTCGCGTCAATCGATAAGCGACGTCCATCGTGTCGCCCACAGCCGGGGGTCGATCCAGCGCGGTATCAATGGAAAACCAGACGGCCTCCAGCATCAGTTCGCCGCGCTCTAACCGGAGGCGTCCATGACGACCGTTGGTCAGGGCGTGATAGGCAGCGACGCGAAAAGTCCCAGAATAGAGAGGCGCTTCGAACCCGCGGCCAAACGGTCCCATCGCCTCCAGGGCCTGAATACTTTTCAGATCATGCGCGTCGGCATCAAGCTCACCGTCTGTCCAAAGAGTGGGGCCCGCTGCCACTGCTCCTCCTGTCTGCTCTGCAACTGCGAACGTGAAAGCCTGCCGAAAGCGTTCCATGTCAACGACGCGGATGGTTGCGCCCGCCGCGGCCTGATGGCCGCCGAAGGCCACCAACAAATCTGGATAAGAATTCGCGATCTCTTTCAGCGCGCGCTGCACATCGATCCCGGCAATCGATCGGAACGATCCGCTTGCAAGTCCCGTTCCGTTACTGGAGTCAGATTCCGCTGCCAACACCGGCGCAGTCGCACGCGCGCCTTGCCCCTGTGGCGCAAAGATGGCGCAGGGCTTTCCAAAGGCTTCCACCACACGGCTGGCTGTGATCCCGTGTACGCCGGAGTGGCCGTCCTCCAGAAACAAAACGATCGCCGGTTCTGAAACCCGGGCGGCTTGCGGAAAAGCCCTCGCTCTCAGTCTGCGTTCAATCGATTGCCGTTCAGAATTCTCGCGTTTCAATTGGCTCCAACAGGCTGCGGCGTCGGCTTCTGTTTTTGCGATCAAAAACCGAAAGCCCACCTCCGCCCAATCCAGCCGTCCAGAGGCTGCAATCGCCGGCACCAGGCGAAACGCAATGGTTTCGGCATCGATTTCGCCATCCACGTCTGCGGCAAAAATCTTCCAGCATGGCCTGCATCCCGCGCGCACCTGCCGCATGCCGCGCCGCAGGAAGGCGCGATTGATCAGGCTTGCACCCGGCGACAAGGAAACGCAGTCCGCAATGGTCGCAACCGCAACAAAATCCAGCAGTCTGGCGAGCGATGGCAACTCCGTAAACACGCCCTGCTCCAGCAACGCGCTGCGCACTTTCGCCATCACCAAAAACGCAACTCCGGCACCGCATACATGCTTGTCGTACTCGCAATCCAGCCGCGACGGATTCACCACCGCATACGCGGACCGCGGTGGCCCATCTGGCGGAATCACGTGATGATCTGTGACCACGACATCAATGCCCGAGGCGGCCAGCGTAGCAATTCTCGGCTCGTCGCTGCTGCCTTTATCTGCGGAGATAACCAACTGCGCGCCGAAGGCCCGAATCCGCGAAACCACACCTTCGCCAATGCCGTAGCCCTCTGTCAGACGATGGCTGGTGACAACGCAGATGCGTTCTGGATCAACTCCAAAGGCATCGACTATGGCGGTCCAGAGCACCGCCGCCGAAGCCGTGCCATCCATGTCGTGATCGCAGGCCAGCGCAATACGCTCGCCTTTCACGATTGCGCGCATGATCCGTTCCACGGCGCGATCCATTGAAGGAATGACGCCCGGGTCGACAATGTCTGAAAGTTTCGCGGCGGTCAGCGATTCCCACTCGATAAAGCGATTCAGGCGGCGGCCCAGGAAGTTCGCAATCGCAGGAGTTGCACCGGCACGCAGATAAGCATCCCGAACCTCCGCGTTGCAAGGTCGCTCGACCAGGGATTTTGGAGGCAATTTCCACGGCGCGGAATCTTCCTCGACGGCAACGAGTCCTGCGGTCAGATCGCTACCCGGAGGCTCCGGCAGGCAAGTCTCGACGACCGCGACTGCGGGATCCTCGCTCACTCGTCGTCCTCATCATCCTCTTCGAGCGCATTTTCAATCAGCTCCTGCAGGCTATCGACGGTGTTCACCATGGCCCGATACTCCCGGTACCACTCGGTCTGCGTCTCATGGACAAACAGTATTCCCTGGTGCGGGAATGCCAGTTCAATGTGGCCGACCTTGCCAATCTCAAGGAAGAGCCGATTCACCTTGTCCATCTCCGGGGCCGACGCGTCCGCGCTGGAAATGCCTTGTAGTTCGCTCGCCAGCAACTCCAGCGTGGTGCGGTCGACGGAGTCTTCACCAATGCACACCAGCGGCGCGCCCGCCGTCTTCGACATCTCGACAAAGTCCTTCCAGCTTTCCTTGGCATTCGGGGCATTGTCGTCCGCCGGTTCTGGATCGCTCCACCAAACACGCGGAGTGTCCTCCGGAATCAGTGCAGGAAAATGTCGCATACCATGACCTTCAATAAAGGCGATCATGTCATCTTTCAGCGAACTCAGGTTGTTGGAATCCATCTTTTCCATCCTAGACCAGTTTTCGGGCCGCTATAAACCGCCGACAAGACCAGACAGCTCCGCGAACCCTTTATGATGAAGATAACGACAGAAATTTTCCGGAGCGGGACTTCTTGGCAAAGTATCAGCGGCACGTATTTGTCTGCACCAATCGACGCGAACCCGGCAGCGCGCGCCCCAGTTGTAACGCCGATGGAAAATCGCAATTGCAAGCGCGATTCAAGCAGGCGGTGGATGTGGCCGGTTTGAAGGGGAGTGTCCGCGTCAACAAGGCAGGCTGCCTGGACCAGTGCGAACATGGGCCAACCGTGGTCGTTTATCCGGAGGCGGTCTGGTACGGGCATGTCACAGAAGCCGATGTGGATGAGATTGTTGCCTCACACCTGGTGGCTGGGCATCCTGTAGAAAGGCTCATGCTGGCTGAGGGCTGCATCAATACCACAGCCTGCGAACATCGCTCAGTGAAGATCTGAAAAACTGTTGCGGGCGAGTTCTCGAACCGCTTTGCTGTGCTATATTCCGAGGGGAACAATGAATTTCTCAAGAGATTATGTTGGATATTTAGGCCGACGCACCATCAAGCATCTGATCGATGTCAAGATGGTCCAGACCGACAAAGTTGAGGTCTTGAATTCCCGCGTACAGGCTGCCCTGATTGATGAATTGATGCTGGAGGATCGCATCAACGATGAGGTTCGTCTGATCCTCGAGGCCTATCAGGAAGAAATGCGCCGCACTGGCGCCAGCTATCAGGAAATGTTCAAGAAAATCAAACAGGAACTCGCCCGCAAATACAAGGCGGTGCTATGAGAATTTCCGACGACAAATTGAACAAACTGGCACACGTGATTGCTGATACTTTGGCAGAGACCGATGAGTGCGAATTCCACGAAGACCGCAACACCATCCGTCAGGAATCGCGCAAAATGCTTGCAAAATTGTTTGCCGAAGAGATGAAAATCGATCAGGCCGCGCGGCTGAAGGTCTCCTCCCACAAGAAAAACATTCCTGAAGGCAGCCAGGAGTGGGAAATTCTCTATCGCAAGTATTACCAGGAAGAAGTGAAGAAGCTCGGGCTGTAGTCTTTTCGATTCGCCGTCGATGCTCCGCCATTGACTCCAGTGTTATGCGAATTAAATTCAATCCTCTTCCGGAGATGTCTCATGGCCGAGCAAGCGGAAGGCATCGTCAATCTGCCAACCCATTCTTCTGTCGATGAAACCGTCACTCATCTGCAATCGAGGCTGCAGGAAAAAGGCGTGCAAGTATTCGCGCTGATTGATCACAGCGGAGAAGCCAAACGCGCCGGCATCGAGATGCGTCCCACCAAGCTGTTGATCTTCGGCAACCCGAAAGCTGGCACGCCCCTGATGCTGGCAGCCCCAAGCATTGCCATCGATCTACCGCTCAAATTGCTGGTTTGGGAAGATGCCAGCGGACAAGTCTGGATCTCCTACAATTCGCCGGAATATCTGCAGAAGCGGCACGCATTGCCGCAGAACTTAGCCGCGGCGCTCGGCGCTGTGGAAGCACTCGCAAAAAACGCCGCGAATTAATTTCCAGCCCGCTCTCCGTCATGGAAAGCAGGTCGGCCCTGCCGCGCCTCCTTACTGCACGGTGAAATCCTGGTGCAGCGGAACATTCTCCGAGGAATCGCCGACGTAGACAATGAACTTTCCAGGATCCGCTTTCCACCCGTGGTTTGTCGAGTCCCAGTAGGCCAGCGAGCGTTTGTCCAGCGTGACGGTCACGTGTTGAACTTCTCCCGGACGCAGCATCACCCGCGAAAATCCCTTCAGCTCCATCTTCGGACGCTTGACCGTCGCGGATGGATCGCCGACATACACCTGCGCGACCTCTGCACCGGCGACCAGGCCGCTATTTTTCACGTCGAATCCAACCTCGATCGGTCCATTGGGAGAAGCCGTCTGCGGCGACACGGAAAGATTGCTGAATGCAAAATTTGTGTACGACAAACCGAACCCGAAGGGAAACAGCGGCTTCACGTCGCTGGTTTCGTAATAGCGATACCCGACGAAAACTCCCTCGCTATATTTGATGTCTCGTGTGCCCGGCAGTTCGTAATACGTCTGGTAGGTCGGATTATCTTCAATCCGTTTTTCCCAACTGATCGGCAACTTGCCAGATGGATTTACATCCCCAAAGAGAAGTTTCGCCAGTGCCTTGCCCGCTTCCTGTCCGCCGTACCAGGTCTGCAACAGCGCAGGCGTGCGATCAATCCAGTCCTCCGTGGCCACGCTGCCGCCGGCCGTCAACACCACAATGGTATTAGGATTGGCAGACGTTACCTGGCGAATCAACTCCTCCTGCCCGAACGGAAGTTGATAGGTGCGGTCGCGCCCCTCCGATTCTGTGGCGGCATTAAATCCCACCGACAGCACCACGGCGTCCGCCATTTTTGCCAATCGAATCGCCGCCGGATCGACCAGCTTCTTCTGCGCGACGATGCCCAGCGACGGCGTATTGGTTGGTTTTCCCGGAAAATAATTGAACTGCACCAGCACCGGTTTGCCGGCTTCCCAAGTTACATTGGCTGACTGCAAAGAGCCGCCTTCGCCCTGAACTTCAGAAAAAAGATTCTTGCCGTCGATCAAAATCTCGTCATGGTCTCCGCGCTGGTCTTCCGCCACGACGGTATAAACTCCCGAAGTTTGCGGAATGAAATATCCATGCCATTCGACGCGTCGCGGCGTCTTGGTCTGCTGGCTCAACCATGAACTGGCCACATGATCCACGGTTTCATCCACGGTGGAGAACAGCCGTTCGTTCGCCGACAAAACATATTCATCCCGTTTCAGACCGGTATGCTGGCAGGCAGCATCGGTGCACCACTTCGTGTTTTTGAATACATCTTCGGGCTTCACGATTCCAGAATTCCAAAGCACATTCACGCCGGGATGCAGGCCGTTGCTCAGCCCTGTCATAAAACTCACTGGGGCAAAGGCGTCGACGTGGGAACTACCGCCGCCGCCCGGCACCGCCGGATATGCGTCCGGACCAAACACCGCCAGCGTGTGCATGGTATGACGATCCAGCGGCAAAAGGTGGTTCTGATTTTTCAGCAGAACCACGCCCTCTTCCGCTGACCGCAACGCAACCGCATCACCGTGCTGGTTATATAGAGGAATGCTGGCGTCAAGCTGATCGCGATCCAGGAACCCAAACTGCATCGCAGTGCGAATAATGCGGCGCACTTTCTGGTCGATCGTGGCTATCGTGACCTGGCCGCTTTTGATGGCCGGCAGCAACGTCGCAGCCGTCATGTACTGCGCATCCGGCATTTCCAGATCCAGGCCGCCATTCGCGTCCGCAATCCCGTCGTGCGCGGCGCCCCAGTCCGACATCAGGATGCCGCGAAATCCCCAGTCCTTGCGCAGCACCTGGATATTCAGATATGCATTTTGCGTGGCATGCTCGCCGTTGATCAGGTTGTAGGAATCCATGACGGCGCCGACGTGCCCCTGCTTTACCGCGGCTTCAAAGGCTGGCAGATAAATCTCATGCAGTGTGCGTTCATCGATCACAGAGTTGGAACGCTGCCGGTCATACTCTGAATTGTTGGCGGCGTAATGCTTCACAGTCGCGCTGACGCCCTGGCTCTGTACGCCGTCAATATAGCTGACCGCAATTTGTCCTGCGAGAAACGGGTCCTCCCCAAAATACTCAAAGTTGCGCCCGTTCATCGGCTCGCGATAAATATCCACGCCCGGCCCTAGCAGAAAATTCACGCCGCGCGCCCGGGCATCCTCACCCAGTGCTACACCTACCTTTTCAGCCAGCGCACGATCCCAGCTCGCCGCCAAATTGACGCCCGCCGCATACGCAGTCGAGGGTCCCCAGGTACGCACGCCAAGAGGGCCGTCCGACATTTTCAGCCGCGGAAATCCAATGCTCGGTTCCGCGCGGATGTACATGCTGTCTTCGCCGCCGATGAGCGCGATCTTCTGCTCCAGCGTCAGCTTCCGTACCATCGCATCCACTTTTTGCTCCATCGCGGGTGTAATGGGTTGCGGGCCTGGATTGTTGGGCATTTGTCCCCGGGCGCATATGGCGCCGGGCAAGAGGAAACCGGAGAGCAGCGCAATTTCACAAAAAATTCTTCGCATCTTGTTTATCCCATTTCTTATCAGGCTGATTCTTGGATCGGGAAGCTTCTATGCAGAAATTATTGGCCCCCATCGTGACGATGGCAAGCGCGACCGGCAAATCCAGATGGCTTTATCCCGGTTTGGCGCAAGACAGTTTTGTGTATTCCAGCCGCCGGCGCGAATTGAATGACCGCGAAATTACAATTGCGTGACATTTTGCATGTAACGAAATCCGTACGATGGCACAGGGTCGTCGTCGGATCGGCAGTGCTAAATAGCCATCTATACCTTTCCGGATCCGCGTAACCTCACTCTTCGCGATGTGCCGCTACGCATCGCTCCCCTGATGATCCTTCAGCAGTCACGTCTGCACGAAAGGACAATTCCGTGAAAAATATTCTGGTGATTAAGGCTTCGCACACGTCTAACCGCACCCTCGCCAATCGCAGGACCGCTCTCGTCACGGCACTTGGCATCGGCACATCGTTGATCTTCTCCGCGGCCATGCTGTCCGCACAGTCCAGCGACGATACTCAACCCTTTCTTCCTAACCCGGTCCGCACCGTTTCCACCGTACCTGCGAATGGAGACGTGAATCCATACGGAGTCGCATTCGTGCCCGGAAACGTGTCCAGCGGAATGCTCCATCCCGGAGACATCCTGGTCTCTAACTTCAACAACGTTAAAAACTTGCAGGGAACGGGAACCACCATTGTTCGCGTGCCCGCCACAGGCAAGCCAACACTGTTCTTTCAAGGGCCCCCCAATATTGGGCTCTCAACCGCGTTGCATGTTCTTAAGTCCGGTGTTGTCCTGGTGGGTAATTTCCCCTCCAGCGATGGGACCTGCGCAACCGCTCGTTCAGGATCCATTCTGGTAATCAGCCCATGGGGCAAACTCCTTGGCCGTATCGCGAACAAATACATCGATGGCCCATGGGACTCCGCGATCATTGACAATGGAAGCAGCGCGAAACTTTTTGTTGCAAATGGATTAAGCGGCACCGTCACACGTTTGGACCTTTCGTGGACCAGTTCGAAGATCGTGCAGAAAGGCGTCCAGATCGGTTCAGGCTACGCCCACCAATGCGACCCGGTTACGTTTGTGGATGCGCCAACCGGGCTTGTCTACAATCCGAAAACGGATGAGTTGTACGTCGCCTCCACCGCAGACAATAAGGTGTTTGCTTTGGATGATGCCGCCACCACTGATAAAGACGAAGGCACTGGATGGGTGCTGTATTCCGACCATAAACACCTGCATGGACCGCTGGGAATGACCATGGCGCCAAACGGTCATTTGCTGGTCAGCAACAATGATGTAATCAATTCGGACCCGGCACAACCCAGCGAGATCGTCGAGTTCACATTGCGGGGCCACTTCGTCAAGCAACTCTCCGTCGACCCGGCCCAGGGCGCTTCCTTTGGATTGAATGTCCGAACTGTCAATGATCTTTCGACATTTGCCGCTGTCGACGACGCCACCAATGCCCTGTTGATCTGGAAACTGCCGCAACAGTAGCGGAGCATATTCCCTACGGGTTTAAGCTGGTCGGAAATCAAGTGCAGCCTTTCGTCAAGAAAAGCTGCATTTGGTTGAAACCGGAAGTGTCACGGTAACAGGGAAAAAGCTGCAAGAACGTCCATAGAACCTTGGGCGATTCCCTTGGTATGCGCGGTGCTTCATGCGTGTCTGCCGGGGGAATTGCCGCGACACTCTTCAGTCGAGAAACTGCCCCATACCGCTCCGTCCAAGGCCCGTGTTGTGATGGCTCTCGGCCTTCCGTTATAGTGAGAATGGCACAGGGCGCTATCGTCTAGGGGTTAGGACGTGAGATTCTCAATCTTAAAACACGGGTTCGATTCCCGTTAGCGCTACCAATATCTTCCGCTAAAGCCCGCTAAATCAGCGGGCTTTGCTTTTTGGGGCCATTCGGGCGTCGCGAGTAGGACGAAAGCGAATTGGCCTCTGCCTGACGGTCGCTCCCGCAGTTTCAAAAAGCTCTAGGGCAGCTTGTCCAGGTAACACGGGTTGCTGACGTTCTGTGCTGGAGGTACAGGTGGATTCATCCAGGGCGGATTGTTGAAGTCGAAGAACTCCGTCATATCCGGCTGAGCCGCATCCCGCTTGGTGAGGGCAGGTAGATTAAACCGAGTTTCGATAAACTTCAAGATGGCCGTCGAATCCATCACTGTGTGCGAAACATAGTTCTTCTTGGCATACGGGGAAACGACATAGAAGGGTATGCGATAGCCGGTATAGACGAAATCGCATATCGGACCCGTCTTTCCAGTACAGATGTAGCCCGCGGGCAAATCGACCGGCTTAATGCCGTCGGGACTGGGCATCGGTTGCGGCGCAACGTGATCGTACAGACCGCCGCTCTCGTCGAAGGTAAAGAGAAGCGCGGTATCGTGCCATGAGGTACTTTGCATCAGCGCATTCATGACTGAGGCAGTGAACTGCGCTCCCTTCTGCACATTCTCTGGACTGGAGTCTGAGTCGGATCCGTGTTCGTCGAGCCCTGCGTCCGATGGAGCGTAGATCTCCGAGACCTGGGGCAGGGTACCGTTCTTCAGATCGGTGTAGTAATCGTCGATGGTGGCGATTTTTTGTGGATAGTTCGCCAGGATGGTTGCCGCATAAGTGAAACTGTCAAGGGAAACCGTCTTGATTATGCAGGACGGCTGGTAGGGCGTGGCACAACCGGTGCCCTTCCCGTCAATGTAGACCTTCCAACTGATACCCGCTTCCTGAAGCTCCTGGAAAATTGGCTTTGTCTTCAGCTTGGCCGCATCCTGAGCGTTCGAGCCGATCGGCAATGCATATCCTCCGGATGTCCCTCCATCGAGATACTCGCGGTTGATTTGAGTACGGGACATTACGGGGTGGAAGAAGCGATCGGACTGGGCGAATTTCGTCGCCATGTAGTAGTCGTAGTTCAGGTCGGTGCCGTCCCAGTAGCCCATGGCGCGGATGCCCTCGGTGTCGTAGAACGGATGTCCGTTGTTGTCGCGAGCGTCGCCCGCGGCCGTGTGCACAAACCCATTATTCTTTGCCGGACGAGTACCCACCGGATCCGTATAGTCCCAGTCGTTATGCGCCTCCTGCCATGAAGGGCTGGTGTTTTCATTGCACACCGAAATCATGTGGAATGAGGCCACGGTATGGCTTGGATCCCAAATGCATCTGCCAGGGTAAGGGCTGGTGGGGTCGCATCCGGGGATGGCTGGAGGGGGACCATAGAGCGGAGCCTCCCCGCTGGTCGGATTGAACTGAGGCAGGCCGTCGAACGACTGGTCGGGAATTCCGTTGTCCTTCCAGTATTTCCGCATCGCGCCGAAGTAGTTATCGAGCGAGCGATTTTCCTGGGCGAAAAATATGATGTGATTGAGTGAGCTGATACCTGCCGTTCCTTGCGTGAAGGTCGCCGTCACCGTGGTGTTGGCCCCTAGAGTCAGCTTGCACGTTGACGTACCCGTGCACGCGCCAGACCATCCTAAAAAGGTACTGCCCGAATCGGGATTCGCCGTCAATACGACGGCCGTTCCACTGGGGAAGCTGGCGGTGCAGGTTTGCCCGCAATCGATCCCCGCTGGACTGCTGGTAACTGTTCCTCCGCCGCTACCTGCGCTATTCACCGTCAGTTGGAAAGGCCCACCGGTGCTCGTTCCCACCGTGATCGTCACAGATGCTGAGGCTGTGCCTCCACTTCCAGTTGCTGTCGCGGTGTAAGTGGTCGTGGAGGTCGGGCTGGCCGTGATGGATCCGCCACTTGCGCTCGTCGTACGTTTGCTGCCATTGGTTCCGGTGATTGCGACGGATGTGGCATTCGTCGCAGTCACGGTCAAAACAGTGGAGCTTCCCTTGGTCATCGTTGTGGGATTGCCGCTGATCGTAACGGTTGGCGTACCAGACGTGCCGCCGCCAGCTCCCACGGTGATCGTCACAGATGCCGAGGCTGTCCCTCCGGATCCAGTCGCAGTCGCGGTGTACGTCGTCGTCGAGGTCGGGCTGGCCGTTATTGATCCGCCACTTGCCGAGGTCGTACGTTTGCTGCCATTGGTCCCGGTGATTGCGACGGATGTGGCATTCGTCGCAGTCACGGTCAAAACAGTGGAGCTTCCCTTGGTAATCGTTGTGGGATTGCCACTGATCGTGACGGTTGGCGTGCCAGACGTACCTCCGCCACCACCCGTCGTCACCGTAATGGTCACACTGGCCGAGGCAGTCCCTCCGGATCCGGTCGCAGTCGCGGTGTAAGTGGTCGTCGAGGTCGGGCTGACGGAAATTGTTCCACCACTTGCCTTCACCGTGCGTTTGCTGCCATTGGTCCCGGTGATTGCGATTCCTGTGGCATTCGTGGCAGTCACGGTCAAGGTAGAGGAGCTTCCCTTGGTAATCGATTGGGGACTGGCGCTGATCGTGACGGTTGGCGTCGCTGCGACTGCCTGGCTGCTGACACCTAGAACTGCGAACGCCGGAACCGCGCATGGAAGGAGCATTGAGAGGATGTAAGAGACGAGTTTCATGGCGTTCACCGGCACTTCTCTCTTCCGCGCGAGTACACGCAGAAGTGGAATGGAGTCAAAATTTAATTCCGTCGCTGGGGGCGTCGTGGAGGAGGGGTAAAACGACTTTAGGATACCTCGGCAATCAGAACATTTCTTTAAGTTTTCGCAAAAGCTTCGATCTCATCAAATTAGTTGCTAGTCTCATGGGATCTGTCACTAGTCTGCCGAAATTAGTTGCCAGTGTGGCGCAATTAGTTGCTAGTCCCGTGAAGATTAGTTCCTGGTTCGGCGAAGTGTCCGATTGTATGGCCCCGTGCTTGTGGGAATACAGGGGAAAGTCTGAATGACGGCCGTGGCGGGCTACGTTAACGGCGGGGGCTCATGGAACGCTGTTGAATCAGAAAAGCCGGTAAACTCGGCTTCCTCGCACCTTTGAGCCGTTCTTTGACTTCGAAAGCGGGAAATGAACGCCTCCAGAAATGCCGGGGACCGAGCGTACAAGGCTGACAGTGTGGACGCGACACTCGACGGGCCCGTTCCTCCAGGTGGTGTTACTCAACGTGGAATGAACAATGAACGGAGCGCGCTACAAGTTGTTGACCTGTTTAGCTACGCTATGAACTTCCAGACGGCAAACCTGATTGGGAATTTGATCTAGGTCCAAGCCACTCGCGGTTGTGGCGCGTCAGCCGATTCACGATTTTGTAGCGATCCCCTCGATATGTCGACTGCACATACTCGATGGGTTGGCCGTCCTGCAGATAAGAAATCCTGGTAAAGAAGAAGACGGGGCTATCCTCGGCAATTCGCAGCAGCCGGGCCACTTCCGCATTCGCCAAAGCCGCTTCCGCAACTTCATCCGCAACGAACATGTGGATGCCGTACCGTTCCGAGAGGAACTCATACAGCGAGTTGCGAGGGTCAAACTTTTCCAGGAGATCCGGGCAAGCGCGCAGAGGCAATGAACTGGTTTCGATGCCCATTGGGACACTGTTCGCCTGTCGAATACGCTTCAGGCGGACGACCTTTTCCCCGGCTCGAAGGCGGAGGGCCTGAATCACTTGAGCGCCAGGTTGCTGTATCTCGAACGCCAGCATCTTCGATCGGGGCGTCGTTCCACGGGCCTTCATGTCCTCAGAAAACGACAGCACCTGGCGAAAATCCTTCTCCAGTTTGATCCCTGAGACAAAGGTCCCTTTCCCTTGCCTGCTATAGACGACCCCAAGCTCGCAAAGCGACTTGATCGCCTGGCGAACGGTCATCTGGCTCACTCCCAGGTTCGCGGCAATCTCCTGCGCGGAAGGGATAGACTCACCCGGCTTCAGCGCTCCGGATCGAATCTGATCCAGCAGCCGCTCCTGAATTTGACGATAAAGAGGGATGAAGCTGCCATGCGCAAGCTGAGGTAGAGACGACATTGTTCTATTCATCTAGCTGACCACATATCTAAGCAAAGCCTCGATCGGGTGTCAAAGCACCGCAGAAATTTTCCCGATCGGTGGTGATGGCCGAGCGGCTGAACTCCGTTGCAAGAGGCGACTCTATAGTGAGCGAACATGCCGCACACGCTGTTCGGGCGACGACATGAGTGCAACCGCTTTGTTGAAGTTGGAGACGCAGCCGCGCGCCACGGCCATGCTGGCGTAGAAATCGTTGTAGCGGAACCCTGTTTCGCCGCGCCACATCGGAAACATCGCACAGGCATCCATCCAATGTTCGAACACAGGAGTGATATCCAAATACGTGTCCGGAACAAATCCGGCGGCGTCTTCCCAGTTGTCATCAAAATATAGCGTCGCGACAGAGTGCGGGGGGTGTTTCCGAGCAATCGCCGGAAGTGCGGCATAGAAGATTGCATCCTGGACGATGTCGTAACAGGCCTGATGATCCTTGTGCCAGCTTCCGCGCCAGTGCGTGACAATAACCTCCGGTTTGTATCGGCGAATGAAATCGCAAACGGCAAATTTCGCCTCGTCGTTGACCGGAATTTCTCCGTCGGGATAGGCAAGAAATAATGCTTCCGCACCAATGGAGGTGGCGGCTTTACGAGCCGCTTCACGCTGCTCCTCTCCGTATTGTTCAGGAGGAATCGTGGAAGATCCGCTCTCGCCCAGTGAGAGACTCAGGAGCGAGCCTTTCCCTCCCTGATGGGTTGCGAGCGCTACAGGCGCACCCATGGCGAAAAAAGCGTCCCCAGGATGCGCGGCGATGGCCATCACATTGGCCAGCCTTCCTTCCGTTTCGGAATTCCCATTCGCTGGACGGCCCGGCATCACGCCAGCCTGCAGCGCGCTGGAGCCAATGGAAAGCGCGGCGAGGCCGACCCCCGCGTCCTTCAGAAAAGTTCTCCGAGTGGAGCCATTCATACTCCGCTTCCTCCTTGCATTTTCTCTTGCGCGCGTCAACGAGCCCGTGCCTCGACGTTTTTTTTTGTCGACTCCTCTAGAATACTAGTTGATGTAGATTATATTTCGGTGGTACAAATTGGTCCACGCCAAAATTGCTCCATTCTTGTTGAGAGGAATACATCATGTCCGCAGAAACTTACCTGGTTCGTGCCGAAGAGACCATCGCTGCCATCCGGCAAACACAAACGAAGAAAATCGAAGAAGCCGCGGCGGTTTTCGCCAAGTCCATACAGGCGGGCGGCAAGGTCTATCTGTTTGGCAGCGGACACTCGGTCATTCCCGTGCTGGACATTTTTCCCCGATATGGCAGTTTCGTCGGGTTCCATCCGATCTACGATCCTCGCCTGATGTGGTTCAACGTCGTCGGTCCAGGCGGCGCGAGAGAGTTGCTCTGGCTGGAGAGAACGGAAGGCTACGCGTCGGTGGTGCTGCAGAGTTATCAACTGGAGCCGCGTGATTCCATCCTGATCTTCTCTCACGGCGGGCTGAACGCCGCTCCGATTGAAATGGCGCTCGAGGCAAAGAAAAGCGGTTTGACCGTGGTCTCTGTGTCTTCCCACAAAAATCATCAGCAGGCAAAGCCCACCCACTCCAGCGGCAAAGACCTTGCCGATGCTTCTGACATTGCGATCGACAACTGCGTGCCCCCGGAAGATGCCTTGGTGGATGTGGAAGGGATCAAAGAGAAGTTTGCAGCCGGTTCCACCGTCGCCGCTGTCTCGATTGCGATGGCGATTGTGGCGGAAACGGGCGTGCGGCTGGTTCGGTCGGGAGCGAAGCCGCCCACGTTCGTTTCTCCCAACGTCGGCTTACCGGCGGACCACAATCAGAACGTCTTCCGCGCGTATGAACGATTTGTTCGCGGCCGCTAAGGCATCGCATTTTTTGCCCGAACCCACTCCTCTGCAGTCAATCCATGGGGGCAGAATGAAACGCATTTTGGCCGGAGGTCTCGCGCTCTTTCTGATGGCCGGCGTCGCACTCGCGCAGTCGAACACCAAAAGCGCAACGGCGACAGCGAGCACGCAATCCGCTCCCGCCTCCGGCGCATTTTTTCCCATGGCCGTTTGGTACAGCGGAGGCAAGGCGCGGGCTCCTATGCTAGGCCCCGTGGATGCGAACTCTGCCCAGCAATGGGGACAGGATCTGGATCAGATCAAACGAATCGGCTTCAACACCGTGAAGACCTGGATCGACTGGTCCACTGCGGAGCCTGCATCTGGCGTTTTCGATTTTAAGAATCTGAACCTGCTGATGAAGCTGGCCCAGCAACGCGGTCTGCGAGTAATTGTGCAGATCTACATGGACTCCGCGCCCGACTGGGTCGGCCAGCGCTTTCCTGACGCGCGCTTTGTCGATCGAAGCGGTGCGGTGATTACGTCGCAATCCGCTCCCGGATATTGCGTCGACGACCGGGCATTGCGCGCCAAAATGGTGGAATTCTATGCCGCCCTTTCGAAGGACGCTAACCGGTTCCCTGCGCTCTACGGATGGGACGTGTGGAGCGAGCCCCACATCATCAACTGGGCGGAAATTTCTTATCTGAAGGATCCGGAATTCTGCTATTGCCGCTACAGTCAGGAGCGCTTCAGGGAATGGCTGCAGGCAAAATATAAAACCCTCGATGCGTTGAACGCCGCTTGGTATCGGCGCTTTACTAGCTGGGATGAGGTATCGCCGCCACGATTTTCCACCATCCTTTCTTACACGGATTATCTGGATTGGCGCGCCTTTATTGATGACAAGCTGGCGGAAGATTTGCACACGCGCGTTATCGCCATTCGGAGTGCGGATCACGGTCATCCGATTACCAGCCACGCCGACGATCCCGGACTCTTCATTTCCCCCACGGACGGCTACGGCCAGCCGGACGACTGGAAGATGTCGAAGGCTGCGGATTTCTTTGGCACCTCGATCTATCCGAATATGGTGCACATGTGGCCGGACTGGATGCTG
>Ga0134126_10003563_pt1 | contig 19491 bp, 17 predicted proteins | sample KB31752_FD_96881 | JGI IMG/M metagenome (GOLD analysis project Ga0134126, IMG submission 96881) | Terrestrial soil microbial communities with excess Nitrogen fertilizer from Kellogg Biological Station, Michigan, USA - KB3-175-2 | ecosystem: Environmental > Terrestrial > Soil > Unclassified ...
AACTGGGCCAAATCGTTTTTACCCGATATCCAGATCAGCAACGCGCCCATCCTCGGCACCACCGTGGGCGTAGAAAATACCTATGGCGCGCTCGACGGCCGTACCCCCGCCAACCCGCTTACGTATGGCCGTATCAGCACCGACGATCCGCGCGGCGTCATCAAGGCTTATGTCGGTGAAGGCGTCCTGACGGATGATCCGCTAAACACCTTTGGCAACCGCGCCGTCGCACAGATCCCGGGTCTGCAGGGCCTCATGCAATACGTTTGCCGCAACGGCTTCGAACACCATGTCGTGATGAATGCCTCGAAGACCGCACGCATCCTCGAGGAAGCCCTTGGCAACTACATGGGCTGGGAAGTGTACAATCATAAATCGTAAGCTATGACAGACAAGGAACTGACCCGGAAGTCGAACCATTACCGGCAGAATATTCTGAAATACATCGTCAAGGCGGGCGCGGGTCACACCGGCGGAAGCCTGAGCTGTATCGATATCCTCAACGTCCTCTATAACCATACCCTTAATGTGAACCCGGAGAATTTCCGCTCGCGCGACCGGGACCGTTATATCCAAAGCAAGGGTCATTGTGTGGAAGCGCTTTTCGTCGTGCTGGCGGATAAAGGGTTCTTCCCCGAGTCGGATCTGAATACGCTCTGCCGCTATCGGTCGCATTACATCGGTCATCCCACGCGCAAGGTCAATGGCGTGGAGCAAAACACCGGCGCGCTGGGGCATGGCCTGCCAATAGCTGTCGGCACCGCGCTCGCCGCGAAGATGGATTCCAAGGCATATCGCGTCTTTACCCTCATGGGGGACGGCGAATTGCCCGAGGGGTCGAATTGGGAGGCGGCCCTTACCGCTGCGCACTATAAACTCGACAACCTTTGCGCGATCATCGACAAGAACACCCTGCAGATCACCGGCGCTACCGCCGACGTCTGCAACACGGACCCTATCGATGAAAAATTCTCAAGCTTTGGCTGGGCCGTCACGCATGTCGATGGTCATGATCTTGGGGCGCTGCAGACCACCTTCGACCGCCTGCCCCTGGAAAAAAGCAAACCCAGCCTCGTGATCGCCCATACTGTGAAAGGCAAGGGCATCAGTTATATGGAAAATGTATTGAGCTGGCACCATGGGGTACCGAGCCCGGAACAATATGCACTCGCCCTTAAAGAACTGGGCGCGGCCGTCATTTAAAAAATACTTTACATGTCAAGTGTTGTTGTAGAAAGCAAACCCGGTGCAAAGCCCAATCTCGAAGTCTTCTCCGCCACGCTGCAGGAGCTGGCGACAACCGACCGCGACATCGTCGTCGTGACCAGTGACTCGCGCGGCTCGGGAAAACTGGTCCCTTTTGGCAAGAAATTTCCCGGGCAGATCGTCGAGATCGGCATCGCCGAACAGAACCTTGTGGGCGTAGCGGCAGGTCTGGCCTCCGCCGGTAAGAAGACATTCGCCGTATCGCCCGCCTGTTTCCTCACGGCCCGGGCGCTGGAGCAAATAAAGAACGACGTCGCCTATAGCGATAACCCGGTTAGGCTCATCGGCATCAGCGCCGGCGTCAGCTATGGCGCGCTGGGTACCACCCACCATAGCCTGCACGACTTCGCGGCGCTACGCGCGATCAACAATCTGATCGTCGCCGCCCCGGCCGACAATTTCGAGACCGAAGAGGCGATCCGGCAGGCTGCTGCTTTGACGCACCCGATTTATCTGCGGTTCGGCAAAAAGAATATGCCGCTGCTCACCGCTGACCCTAACAATGGCTTTCGGTTCGGGAAGGGACGCGTCATCAGCCGGGGGCCTGATCTCGCCTTCATCGCGACCGGTGAGACGGTACAGCCTGCGCTCGAAGCCGCGGTCGCTTTACGCGCGGAACACGGCATCGAGGCTACCGTGATCAGCATGCACACGATAAAACCGCTCGACACTACCCTGCTGCGTGAGGTGGCCGCTGAAACGGCCGCGATCATCACGGTGGAAGAACACAGCATTTATGGCGGACTCGGTGAAGCCTGCGCCTCGTATCTGCTGCAATATGGCTACAGCAAACCTTTTCGCATAATCGGCATCCCCGACGAATATACCGTCACAGGTTCGCAGAACGAGATCTTCAACCATTACGGCATCTCCGGCGAAGGCCTCACCAGCACCGCGCTCGATCTTTTAGGTAAATAGCATAGCCATGAAAAAATTAACGATTGCCCTATTGTCGCTAAGCCTGCTGCTGGCAGGCTGTTCGCCCGGCGGTGGCGGGCAACAGCCCAAAAAGATCGCCATCGTCGTCTCGACGCTCAACAATCCGTGGTTTGTCTTCCTCGCCCAAACGGCGGCAGCCAAGGCAAAGGCCCTGGGCTATGAATCGAAGATCTTCGACTCGCAAAACAATACTGCGCTGGAAAGCGATCATTTTGAAAATGCCATCGCCTCCGGTTACAATGCCATCCTCTTCAACCCCACCGACGCCAAAGGTTCCGTGATCAATGTCAAAAAAGCCAAAGACGCCGGCATTCCCGTTTTCTGCATGGATCGCGAGATCGACTCGCGTGACGCCGCGACCTCGCAGATCCTCTCCGACAGCTACTCCGGCTGTATCGACCTGGGTAAGCTCTTCGTCAAGGCGCTGAATAAGAAAGGCAATTATGTCGAGCTTCTCGGCATTGTCTCCGATGACAATACCTGGAACCGCTCAAAAGGCTTTCACAGCGTGGTCGACAACTACCCGCAGCTCAGGATGGTCGCGCAACAAAGCGCCGATTTCGACCGGAACAAGGCCATGGAGGTCATGGAATCGATCCTGCAGGCCCATCCGGATATCGACGGGGTGTTTGCCGGCAACGACGCCATGGCCATGGGCGCATGGCAGGCGCTTACCGCCGCGGGGCTTGCCGGTAAGGTCAAGGTCATCGGCTTTGACGGCGCGGAAGATGCCATCAACTCGATCAAAGAAGGGAAACTAACGGCCACGGCCATGCAATTCCCCAAGACCATCGCCGAGCTGGCAGCCACGGACGCTGACGAATACTTCAAGGGCAAACGCGATTTTCCTCACAAACTCCCCATCCCCGTGGATGTGGTCAGCGCTGCAAACATCGATAAATACACCGCTTATGGCAAAAAGAATTAACCTATGAGCGCTCCGATAAAATATGCCTTGCTTGCGGTAGCGATCGTCCTCGTCGGATACAATTCGGTGTACGTTCGCAAACTAAGCGATGTCCGCAACGCCGAAAAAGCGCTGGACTTCGACGCCAAGGCGTATGCGCTGCGTTTTCTCGACACCACCCTGCCGGCGCATCCGGAGAAAGCCATCGACCTGCCGCTGCTGGCCCAAGCCCTGACCGCCGATCCTGCCAGGGCCTTCTCCTGGTCGCATGCCCAAAACAACGGCAACAACCGTTTCTTCCTCGTCAAAGGCTCCGGCAAGATCACTGCTATCGACTCCGAATACGCTTATCTTGCCGTCGAAGGGGTTCCGCAAAAAGTGAAGTTAGCAACAAGATACATCATCGGCACAGCAGCCCGCGACGGGTCCGGACTGATCTCCGTGAATGAATTCACGACGACCATGGACATGAACACCGTCTCCGAAGAGCTCAACAAGCTCATCCGGAACCAGGTCCTGCCGCCGTTCAAAGCCGCCGCGAAGCCGGGAGAAACGGTGCAGTTCACCGGTGGTGTCGAGCTGCAGCGAGATGCTGCGGCCCCTGATCTTTGGGAGATAACCCCGATGATCCTCGTCATTCATTAACCGCTAAACAACGCGCCTTTGCTAGTTGCAGAAAAGATCGGAAAACGCTTTACCGGAGTGATCGCCCTCCAGGACGTGTCGATGCAATTGCGGCAGGGGCGGGTCACGGCCATCATTGGCGAGAATGGCGCGGGTAAATCCACCCTGATGAAGATCCTTTCCGGTGTATACGCCGAATACGAAGGCCGCATCCTGCTCGACGGCGCCGAGGTCCGGTTCGCCAACCCAAAAGAAGCGCAGGAAAAAGGCATCTCCATCATCCACCAGGAACTGAACCTGATCCCCGATCTCTCGATCACCGAAAACATCTTCCTCGGCCGCGAGCTTACGGATCGCTGGGGCCTGCTGAATAAAAAAGCCATGCGCGAACGCAGTGCTGCGTTATTACAACGGCTGAAACTGAATGTCTCCCCGGACAATTTGATACGTGACCTTAAAGTCGGCCAGCAGCAGGTGGTAGAGATCGCCAAGGCCCTTCTCCTCGAGTCGCAGGTCATCATCATGGATGAACCCACTTCTGCCATCAGCGAAGCCGAAGTGGAGATCCTATATGGCATCATCGAACAGCTCCGCGCCGAAGGGAAGATAATCGCCTATATCTCGCACAAGCTGGATGAGCTGTTCCGCATCGCCGACGACTTCGTGGTATTGCGCGATGGCCGGGTCACCGAAACGGGCACCATGAAAGGCATAGACCATGACGCCATTGTGCGCAAAATGGTGGGCCGCGATATCGCCCGGCTGGAGCATAATCGGACACCGGCCGACACTGCCGAAGAATTGCTCTCGGTGGACGCGTTGAGCTGGCAAGCCGGCAACAAACAGCTCCTGAAGAACATCAGCTTCTCGCTCCGGCGGGGTGAGGTCCTCGGCATCTTCGGGCTCATGGGTGCCGGCCGCACCGAACTGCTCGAATGCATCCTCGGCCTTCACGCCGGCGAACACAGCGGAGACATGCACTTGAACGGTGTTTCTCTCGATGTTCGGTCTCCCCGCGACGCCATCCGCGCCGGTGTCGTCCTCGTCCCCGAAGACCGAAAGAAGGACGGCCTGATCCCCGGTCTGGACGTAAAAACCAACATCAGTCTTAGCATCCTTCGTTCCCTTGGTCCCAATGGTCTGCTGAATAACAAGGCGGAGCGAAAGCTTGCAGAGCACTATAAGGATTCTTTGAGGATCAAGACACCCAATCTCGAACAGCAGGTGCGGCATCTCAGTGGCGGCAATCAACAAAAGGTTATCCTCGCGCGCTGCCTTGCCACCAACCCCAAGGTCCTGATGCTCGACGAGCCCACCCGCGGGATCGACGTCCACGCCAAGAACGAGATCTACAAGCTGATCCTCGAGCTCGCCGAAAGCGGACTGGGGATCATCGTCGTCTCCTCCGAGCTACCGGAGATCCTCACCGTAAGCGATCGCATCCTCGTCTTCTGTGAAGGCAAGATCAGCGCGACCTTTCTGCGGGCAGCTGCAAACGAAGACGATATCCTGAAAGCCGCCATCCCAAAAAATATATAAACGATATAAACAATGCCCATGGGTCTAGCCAACTATCGCTCCTTACGTACCCGGTTCCAGAGCTTCATCGCGCTGCTGATCCTCTGTATAGCGCTGAGTCTGCTGTCGAATAAATTTCTGACGATCGAAAATGGCTGGAATGTGCTGCGACAGATCTCGGTGAATGTCTGCATCTCAGTAGGTATGACCCTGGTGGTACTCACTGCCGGAATCGATCTTTCCGTGGGTTCCATACTTGCGTTTAGTGGTGCCGTGGCGGCAGGTCTGCTGAAGAACGGCATCCCGTGGCCGGCACACGATCTCTTCATCGGATTCACGTTATTGGGAACCATCGCTGCCGCCTTGATCGTCGGCGCCGCCTTGGGTTTCTTCAACGGCTGGATGATCACCCGGTTCAAAGTGCCGCCCTTCGTGGCTACGCTCGCCATGCTCACCATTGCCCGCGGCCTCACCATGTTGTGGACCAAAGGCTATCCGATCTCCAGCCTCGGCGCCAAATTCGATTATATCGGCAGCGGCTGGTTACTTGGTATCCCCGTCCTCGTTTGGATCTCGGCCGTTACGGTGATCCTTGCTGTGATCCTGGTTCGCAAGACGCCTCTTGGTCGGTATATTTATGCGATCGGCGGCAATGAGCAGGCCGCGCGGCTCTCCGGCATTCACATCAACCGCGTAAAGATCATCGTGTATACTATCGGCGGGATACTCGCGGCGGTAGGCGGGATCATGGTCACCAGCCGGTTAGACTCTGCGCAACCCAATGCCGGCACCAACTATGAGCTCGACTCCATTGCGGCGGTGGTCATCGGCGGGACCTCGCTTTCCGGTGGACGCGGCACCATCATGGGTACCGTCCTCGGCGCCATCATCATCGGGGTGCTGAACAATGGGCTGGTGTTGCTGGATGTTTCGCCGTTTTGGCAACAGGTGATAAAAGGCCTCGTAATTTTATTGTCGGTTATCGTAGACAAAATGAACTCAAAAGAAGCATGAATTATATCTTAGGCATCGACCAGGGCACCAGCGGAACCAAGGCATTGCTGTTCGACGAAATGGGAAAAGCCGTGGCCAAAGGCTCCGAGCCGCTCACGACGTTCTATCTCGCGAACGGCCATGTCGAACAGGACCCCGACTCCATTGTGGAGAACGTACTGACCGCCGTGGGCAAATGTCTCGACGCGTTCGTTCGATCAGGCGGCCGGTTCGACGAGATCCGCGCCTGCGGCATCTCCAATCAACGCGAGACCTTTGTGCTTTGGGATGCTGCGGGTAAGCCTTTGTACAATGCCGTCGTCTGGCAATGCAAACGCTCGGTGGATATTTGCGGGCGCTGGCGTGCTGCCGGATACTCGGACTTGATTCGCTCGCGGACCGGCTTGCTGATCGATCCTTATTTCTCGGGCTCGAAGCTTGTGTGGCTTTATGAGAACAATACTGTGGTGCGTGGTGCGATCGATGCGGGTGAGGCCTTCTTTGGCACGGTCGACACCTGGCTGCTGTATCGGCTCACGGGTGGTGCAAGCTACTCCACCGATTATACCAACGCTTCCCGGACGCTGTTCTTTGATCTCAAGGAATTGCACTGGGATCGCGAGTTGTTGGAGGTCTTCGGTCTCTCTCGTCTCCGGCTCCCCCAACCGCGCTCCTCTTCGGAAGCCTTCGGCCACACCGATTTCAATGGCTTGCTTCCCCAGCCCATCCCTATCACCGGCATGATCGGCGATTCTCATGCGGCCGCCTTTGGTGAAGGCTGTTTCTGCCCCGGCGAAGCCAAGGCGACGCTCGGCACAGGCTGCTCGATCCTGATGAACACCGGGCCCGTGTGTATGGAATCGCGGAACGGGATGGTCTCGACCATCTGCTCGAGCACGGCGGACACGGTCCATTATGCGCTGGAAGGCGTCATCGTCACCTGCGGCGCGACACTGGAATGGTTGAAGAACGAATTGGGCTTATTTACGGACAGCCGGCACACCGAAGAAATGGCGGGTGCGGTAAAGGACAACGGTGGCGTATACCTGGTCCCTGCTTTCAGTGGTCTCGGCGCGCCGCATTGGCAAATGGACCGGAAGGCTTCGATAAGCGGTTTGACCTTTGGCTCTTCGAGGAATCATATTGTTCGCGCGGCGCTCGAGTCGATCGCCTTTCAGATCAAGGACGTCATTGTGGCGATGGAAGCGGATACGGCGCTGCCTCTAACAAAAATCATGGTCGACGGCGGCATCTCGGCCAACACCTTCGTCACCCAATTCCTAGCCGACCTCCTCGAGAAAGAGGTCGTCACCATCGGCTTGCCGGATATCTCCGCCCTCGGCGCCGCCTATATGTCGGGTCTCAGCGCCGGCGTCTATCCGTCGATCGCCCACCTGCGTTTGCTTAACACAGAGAAAATGACGCGTGTCCCCACGCCCGGCAACAAGACTGCGGGTTATTACAAAGGTTGGCTGGAGGCGCTAACCTCCCGAACGACCTGAACGTCCTCTTCGGCCGGCCTGTTGCGCCAGTAATTGGCGAGGATCGATCCCGAGATATTCATCCACGGGCTAAAGACGGCCGCCGCCAGACCCACGGTTCCCAGCTTGCCCATGCTGCCGGCCAGCCCCGAGGCCATGCCGCCATTCTGCAGTCCGACCTCGAAAGCCACCGTGCGCGCGGCATTCTTATCCAGCTTGAATAACCTGCTCAGCCAATAGCCAAAGAAATAGCCTGCTGCGTTGTGGATCACGGAGGCGAGGAATAGCAAGAGACCCACGTGAAGTAAGTTGTCCCGTCCGGCCGCCGTCGTTACCGTTGTGAAGTAAACGATCCCGGCCATGGAGATATACGGCATGACCTTTTCAACCGTCGGCGCCCGCCGAACGAGGTAGTGATAGCCGATCCCCACCAGGATGGCCCCGGCAAAAAATCCGCTGACATCGTTTCCGACCCCACTCGCAACAACCACCAGCCACACCGCCGCTGCCACACCCGCCGCCATCACCCATCGCCGGCCCCGCGAGGACGCCCCATTGAGATAGTCATGGAGCAGTGCCGCGCCGATGGGCACCAGCACGATCTTCACGATCTCGAGCATCATATCGCCGAATTGCACATGGAGATAGGTTCCCGCCAGCAGCTTCATCAGCAGCGGCGTAAAAAATGGCGCGGCCAGCGTAGCCATCGCGGTAACGGCGACGCTCAGGGTCAGGTTCGCCCGCGCGATATACACCATGACATTGGAAGCCAGACCGCTCGAACAGGACCCGATGAGGATGATGCCCGCCGCGATCTCCGGGTCAAAATGAAAGACCCGCGTCAGGAGATACCCCGTGAGCGGCATGATGGAGAAGTGACACGCCAGCCCGATGAGCACGCCTTTGCCCGTGCCGCCCGCCAACCCCGTAAAATCCCGTAACCGCATCTGCGTTCCCATGCCAAACATCACCAGTTGGACGACGATCAACACCAGCCATTTGTTACGCAGATCGATGGCCCCCCAATGCGAAAAGGAGGCGGGAAACAACATCCCCGCCACCACCGCCGCGATGATCCACGCCGTGTACTGGTAGCCGGCGAGCCGGGGAACCGCGCCCAGGCCGATGGCCAGGCATACGCTAAGCGTCAGCGCCCAAGGATGCCAGAGGCCGCTGTTCCGCAGCCCAAGCCCCGCCAGCAACACCAGCAGGGCGATGCCGCCGCATCCCAAACAGATCTTTCGGAAACGCAGCATAAGCTACAATACAGATTTCAGGTATTCGATCGCCGTGGGTGGGCTCGCCAGGATGGGTACGCGCCTGTCGGCGTCCGGCAGCGCCTCTACCACCCGCGCCATCGAAGCCTGTGCGAGGACGATCACGTCTACCTGGGTAGACAATTCTTTTAAGGCCGCTGCGACCATCTGGTCGTGCTTCGCGGGATCGCCGCCCATGAGCGCGTCGAAGGCGCCTTCGCATAATCTTGCCGTTAGCTCGATTTGCTTGCCGGCTAACGCTGCCCTGCGTCTGACGAGGTCACTGGTAGGCGCCAGCGTCGTCGGTAGCGTTGCGATCACGCCGATCTTTTTGCCTTTCGCGACTGCGAGATCGGCCATGGGCTGGTCTACCCGCAGCACGGGCACGCGCGTCAGCGCAGCCGAGGCCTCGACCGCCGCCCCGATGGACGAACAGGTCACCATGATATAATCGGCTCCTGCATTTTCAGCGGAGCCTACATAATCGACGACCCGCCGTGCGGTCTGCGCCGTCAGTTCTCCTCTGCGGATCACGTCGGCGATCAGGCTGTCGTCGACGATGTTGAATACTTTTACTCCGGGCAGCCCCTTGGTCAGCTGCTGGAACACCGGTACCAGTGTCGCCGAAGTGTGTATAAGGCCTAATGTCTTTTGCATATCGTGTTATTTTTTTCCTGTTACCAATTTTCCAAAATAGTCCTCGGCGCCTACCTGACCGCCCTTGAGATTGATCTCCAGTCCATCCACCGGAGAACCCGGCGCATGCGCGCGACAAAGCGGCGCACCCGGTGTGAGCGGACAGATCATTTCCACCGCTTCGATGCCCAAGGCCCGCGCGGCATAGCTCGACGTGTCGCCGCCCGCGATCACCAACCGTCGCAGGCCGTGGAACCCGGACACAACATCTTTCACCAAACGACCCAATCCCGTCCCCAGCAGCGCCGCCGGTGTCGACCCCGCGGGCGTATGACCCGTGTGCAGGATCAGGTTGCGTCCTTCGGCAAGATGGCTCACGCCCGCTTGCACGATCGCCCGAATGTCGTCCTTGTCGCCCCCGCCGGGAGCCCCCGGGCTTCCCCACTCTCCCACCGTGGCAGCATCCAACGCGATCTCCGCAAACCCCTGCCCCTTCGCCCAGGCGATCTGCCCCGCCGTCACCGGCGAACAGGAACCCGAGGCTACCAGCAGCGGTTCGGCGCTGCCGGCCTCCGGCCATTCCTCCACGGGTGTGAGTCGCCCCACACCACGCCAGTGATCTCCAAGCGCCATCTCCACCGCCGAAGAGCCTACCGTGAACAGCGGCTGCTCCGGCGAGCCATATCCATCCAGCAGCTCACCGATGCCGGCGAGCTGCGAAGCATACAAGACATCGATGAGTGTTACCTCCGAACGCCCTAACAGCTTGCGCCGCGCTTCCAGCCCAAGCTCCAGCTCCAATATATCGAGCAGGCCGATGACCCGCGACGTCTGCCGGCCCAGATGCACCCGCAGATCGCCTTCGTCGGCTGGGGTCACGGGGTGCTTGCTCATCGACGGATGCCGGTCGAGCCGGTAGATGCTCCCCGCGCTGCCGATACCCATGCGGGCGTACAAATTGCCAAAGACGCAATAACGGCCCAGCGCCGGCGCGCCGCCCAACACCGGGACGAATCGCGAGCCAAAGGCCTCCGCACCGATATCGATAGCCCGCCCGATCGAACCCGTCGTCGGCGAGGAATCAAATGTAGAACAAACTTTATAATGGATATGTGGCACACGTAAGCCGGCCAGCATGGCAAAAGCCGGCCGTAGCGTCGCCTCCATCTCGTCAGGCGTCATGGCCCGTGTCATACCGGCAATGCCTATCGCCTCCAGATCGGGATACCGCTGTAGCTGAGCCGCCGTGGGAGGCTCCAGGAAAAGCACCGTCCTCGCGCCGGCCCGGCTCAGGAACTCCAGGGCATCGGTTGAGCCGGTGAAGTCATCGCCGTAGAATGCCAGCAGCAGACTCATTTGCGTCCAAATTTTTGTACTGATTTGCCAAAGGCAGGATATTTTTTCGCGCCCTCTTCGACGGTGAGTCCTTCGACCGCGGCCTGCCATGCTTCGCGCAAGGCGGCGACACCGCCCGCGGGTCCATCCGGATGCGCCATGATGCCGCCCCCCGCGATATACAGCAGGTCTACCGTCTTCGTGCGCCTGTAGGTCTCGGGCGCCTGTCCGCCCCATTGCCCTGAAGAGACCACGGGTAGAATGGAATAGCCGCCCAGGAAAGGCGCCAGACAGGCTTCGATAGAACGCACCACCGAGTCATCGGATTCCCAGAATTTGTTTTGTATCCCGTTCACGTGAATTTGGTCGACACCCGCGAGCCGCCATAATTTTTGATACGCGGGGAATTCGATCCCCAGCAAAGGATGACGGTTGAGCATGCCCCAGCCGTTGCGATGGCCATGGATCGCTAACGTCCGCAGGTCGCCCAGCTTTTTGACCCCGGCAAGCCCCACACTATTGAGGCTCACCATGGCGCAGGTGGCGCCGGCCTTGACAAGGGTTTCATACCGCCGGAACATGGTGTCCATCTCGGCGCTGAGGTTGAAGGCGTACATCACCTTTTTGCCCGTCTTATCGGCATGTTCGTTGATGACCTTCATGACCGCCGTGACCCGGTCTTCAAAAGAGGAGTTGGCGGCCGCCGAAAGCAATTCGTCGTCTTTGATGAAATCGATACCCGCGCCCGCCAGCGTTTGCACGAGTTCCGCCGTCTGTTGCGGCGTCATCCCGATGCTTGGCTTGATGATGGTCCCGATGAGCGGGCGCGCCAGCACCCCGGTAAGCTTTCGGCACCCTTCGATGCCAAAGGCCGGCCCCGCAAAATGTTGTGCAAAGGACGCAGGAATGTCGAGGTCCATCAGCTTCAGGCCGGTGAAGGCGCTCAATTCATACAGATTGCCTTGTATCGTGGAGATCAGCACAGGCAGGTTATACCCGCAATTTTCGATGGACCAGGAGACTTCGATGGCCGCCCGGTGAAATGGCCCCTTTTGAAAACCCGCCCCGCCGGGGATCGCCGGCGTGTCGACGGTCTCCAGGTGCTGCACCGATTCCACGCGCGCCGCAAAACGCGCCTTCAGCTCTTCCGTCTCACCCGGCACCGCGACAAACGTCCCCGAACTCTGTTCTCCTGCCAGGATCGCTGCCGCCGCCTGGGGCTGCAGCGGCGTTTCTATGTAATACCGGGCGGCAATTCGTTCCATTGCAGCAAGATAGAAATAAATGTCAACTAAACATTAATTTCATGGCGGTTTTTTCCGCAATCGTTGCCGGAGGGGTTCGCCGGCGTCGCGTCGCATGCGCGCACAAAAAAGCCGCCATTCAGGCGGCTGGAATATTATCGCAAAGAAAACAGGCTATTTAATGATCTCTTTTTGCTGCTCTTTGACTTCCTTCACAAACTCCTCGGTCACACCTACAATAGCAGCAATCTTTTTTTCAGAGAAGTCGGACTCTTTTAAAAGATTTTCTACGATGACCTCCTGGGTTTCCTCCTTTATCACCATCTGTATATATTCAACTGTATTCATGAGATTCTTTTTATCTTCTTGCTTATTAAATTCTTCATCAAATATACTATTCATTTCCTGCTTATCAAAGAGGACATAGTTACGTAGAAAGTTATATAGTGCTCTGATCGTCAGCATATCAAAGCCTTTCTGTCGTAGCTTTCGGGCTGCCAAAAGCTTAATTTTCAAAAGATCCTCTTCTGCCATCGTCCCTTCCTTCCACCTCATCCTGGCCGCGATGATCACCTGGGCAAATGGGTTTGGGCTCATGTCAAGTTCTTCATACGTATAGTTTAGAACAGACAATTTGATATATTCATACATTAATCGGGTGCCGCGGTACTCGTAAGTATAGCAACCTGGCATATCCTTGCCGTCTAGACCGGTGAAGATCGCAACCGCAGATACCGGTTTGTGAAAGCGATCGCGAATGCGATAAAAGTAGGTAAACATCCGTTGGGCAAACCCAGCACGGTCATACGTGTCGCCCTGTACCTCAATATGAAGCAACACCCATTCTTCCACTCCGTCACGATGAAATACCTTTACCAGCTTATCGGCAAACCGGGAATCCCGTTCTTCATCCGGTTGCGGATGCAATTCGGCTAGCTCCTTATCCAGGAACTCGAACCCGCGCTCCATATCATAAACCTCGTCTGCGTCGGGAAAAATAAATCGCAGAAAATCTGAAAATATTTCCTCCAGGACCACTTTCCAAAGTATGTCATTATTTCTTTGCTTCATACAAACAAAACTTTACTGGCAGCCACCAATTGGCCGCGTCAATAATCCAATGCTCTTTTCAAGTTTGTTTTGTATTGTAGCGAGAAAGTGATATAAAGGTAGAGGAATTTTGAAAATCCCCCGGCCGGAAAATTTACGGTAAAAAATCGCGCTTTACAGCGCGGCCTTGGCCTCGAAACTCGTTTGATAGACACCCCTTCGTGCCAGCATCAGCAACTCGAGCCGTTGCAGGATCAGCTCCTGCGCCGCGGCGACATTCTCTTTTTTCCCGGCCCATCGCTCCATCGCGGGATTCTGGATCGCCCGTGAATAGCTAAATGTCACCGGCCAGGGTAATTCCGGATATTCGGCATGGATCGCATTCAGATGTTCGGTCGCCTCTTCGGGCGTCTGCCCACCTGACAGAAAGGCGATACCGCCCACGGCCGCCGGCACCGTCTCCATGAGACAATCCACCGTGGTATCCGCAACCTCCGTTACCGTGGCTTGCACCGGCGCCTCGAAACCCGAGATGACCATATTCGGTTTCAGGATCATACACCGCAGATGCACCTGCTGGAGGTTGAGCTGATTGAACAGCTCCCGAAGCACGTGCTTCGTCACCTCCGCGCTCCGGTGGATATCGTGTTTGCCATCCATGACTACCTCCGGTTCTACGATGGGTACGATACCTGCCTCCTGGCAGAGGGCCGCATACCGGGCCAGTTCATGGACATTGGCAACGATCGAGCCCTCCGCGGGCGTGTCGGGGCCGATCTCAAATGCCGCGCGCCATTTGGCAAACCGCAACCCCAACTCTTTATACCCGGCTAACCGTTGCCGCAGATGATCCAGCCCGAGGGTGATCTTTTCCCCGCGGAAACCGGCGAGATCCACGGTGCCCTCATCCACCTTTATGCCGGGGATCACCCCCTTAGATCTAAGGATGTCGAGAAACGGAACACCTCGCTCCGTGGACTGCCCCACCGTCTCGTCGAAAAGGATTGCCCCACTGAGGTACTCGCCGATCCCGGGCGTAGTGACGATGAGCTCCCGATAAGCCCTTCGGTTCTCGAGAGTCGTCGGGATGCCGGTCGCTTCAAAACGCCTGGTGATGGTGGGCAGGTTTTCATCCATGGCTATTAAGCCTTTGTTATCCGCCATAAGTTGTCTGGTCGTTGTGGCCATTTCTTCGATATGCATAACCTTGGTCCTTTCCGGTAATCCCACCAAATGCATGCCATTGCCAGGCCCGGCTGCAAATCAACGGGTTGGCCAAACGCCCCGCCGGAGGTTCGTCGAAATACAGCGGATTGGCGAAAAATCGCTAGTTTTAGACATGAAGAACTTCCTCGCGCTGTCCGTCGCATTGCTCTGCCTGTCCGCCCAGACTATTTTCGCCCAATCCTACGCTCCTTCACCGCAGAACGAAAAGGCCCGTGAATGGTTTACCAACGCCAAGTTTGGGTTGTTTATCCACTGGGGCCCCTTCAGTATCCCCGGCGACGGCGAATGGGTGATGAACAACCGCAACATCACAGTCAAGAACTATACGCGGCTGGAGAAATTCTTCAACCCCATCGATTTCGACGCGCATACCTGGGTGGCCCTGGCCAAGTCCGCAGGCATGAAATACATCACCCTCATCACCCGCCATCACGACGGCTTCAGCATGTGGGATACCAAATACTCCGACTTCAACATCATGCATACGCCCTATAAAAAGGACATCGTCCGGATGATGGCCGATGAGTGTCACAAGCAGGGCATCAAGCTCTTCTTGTATTATTCGCTGTTCGACTGGCGGCGAGACGACTATTCCTGGTGGACAGGGCGCACGGGCCAGGGTACCGGCCGCACCGTTCATGGCGACTGGAACCACTATATCCAATTCATGAAGAACCAGCTCACCGAGCTGCTCACGAACTACGGCTCCATCGCCGGTATCTGGTTCGACGGTTATTGGGACCAAATGGCGGAAGAAAGCAAAAGCCGCAAAGACAACGACGTCCGCGTCGACTGGCATATCCGCGAGATCTATGACCTGATCCATAAACTTCAGCCGCAATGTCTCATCGGCAATAATCATCATATGACCCCGCTCCCGGGTGAGGACTTTCAGATGTTCGAACAGGATGTCCCCGGCGAGAACACCAGTGGCCTGAGCTTCCAGAAGATCTCCGCTCTGCCGCTCGAGACCTGCGCCACTATCAACAACTCCTGGGGCTTCAACATCACCGATACGACCTACAAGACCCCGGCACAGCTCGTCGCCCTGCTCGTCAAATCGGCTGGCAATGGCGGCAACCTCCTGCTCAACATCGGGCCCATGCCTAACGGCGAGATCCAGCCGGAATTCATCGACCGGCTTCATTGGATGGGTCACTGGCTCGAAACCTATGGTCCCGCCATCTATCATACCAAAGGGGGTTATCTCCGGCCGCAGAAATGGGGTTGCCTCACGCTCGGGGAAGGCGCGGAAGGGGACAAGCAAGGCAACGGAGGTGAAAAGCTCTACGTACACGTCTTAAAACCCGACGCCGGCACCATCCGCCTCGAGCAATTCCCCTACGGCGCCATTAAAAAAGCTTACCTGCTCAAAGACAAGACTCCCGTCGCCGTCAGGTTGCACGATGGCGTCGCAGAGATCCCTTCCCAGTCCCCCACCGCCGATGATCCGGACCAGGTCGTGGTGCTGGAGGTCAATTAGGCTACAAACTTGTGATACGCCGCCTTCTCGCGGAACACCTGCGGCGAGACGCCGACATTTTTCTTAAAGAACCGGCTGAAATAGAATTCATCGGTATAACCCAGCTCGAAGGCTATCTCCTTCACGGGTCTCCCGGTAAGATAAAGCTGCCGCTTCGCTTCGATGATCAGCCGTTCCGCGATCAGCTCGGTGAGTGTCTTGTGAAAATATTGCTTGCTGGCCTTGTTGAGAACGGCAGCGGTCACATGCAGCAGCTTTTCATAGTCTCCTGCCTGATGGAGTGTCTTGTAATGCGTATCGATGGCATTCGTGAGATCGGCAACCACCGGTGCGGCCTGGCGCGTTGCGCCGGCGCTGGTCTGCTGCTGCTCCATTTTGAGCCGCGACGCATGGATCAAAAATACTTTTAAAAAGGAGATCAGGACATCCCTGTCCGGCTGCCCGGACCGGCCAAGCTCATCCCGTATCTGCGAAGCGATCGTCAAAAGCGTCCGACAATCTTCGGCCGCGAGAAAAACCTCCGGCGTGTCGTAAAGATTATTAAATAAAACTCCATTGCAGGACACCTCGCGGCGGTGTTCAAAAAGACAGAAAAAGCTAGGATGAAACGTCAGCAGCACCGCCTCGAAATCAGCGGCGCCATCCGGAATGTCATTGGCGACGTCGAGACTATAAGACTGAAAGATCGAAAAGCACAACAGACATGGCCCCTCAAAACCAAACTCGGTACCATCCCGTATCATTTTACCGGAACCCCGACTAACCAAAAAGACCGAAAAATGGGGCTGCTGGCGGGGCCCTGCAAATGCCGCAGCGCTGTCGAAACCGGCGATCTCCAGCGAAAGACCGCCAGTGTGCGGGTCCCTGAGCGTCAGCGGATCGAATCTTCGCGAATTATCCATGGGAAAGGCTTTTCTGTCCATGTTCCGCAAAGGTATCGATTCGGAAATTTGTCTTATAAAAAAAAGCAAATGTCAACAACAACAAAGTTCCTCACGCCCCCCTGGGACATGGACAACGCCGCAGAACGACTCATCGCCGAAGAAGCCGCCTGGAATTCGCACGATCCGGAACAGCTCGCCGAAAGCTATGCCGATAGCCTTGAAATGCGCGATGGGCTCACCGTACTTACGAGCAAAGAGGCCCTAAAACAATTCGTCCGGGAAAAATTTGCCAAACAGCTGGATTATACCGTCAAGCTCGATCTCTGGGGCGCCCTAAAAGCCCGCATGGCCGTTCGGTTCGAGACCGAATGGCGGGACGAAAAAGGCCAATGGTTCCGGAGCTATGGCGTAGTCGTCTATCAGTTCAATGACGCCGGCAAAGTCGAAAGACGCTTTGCCAGCGAGGAAACGACCGCCATCGCCGCGAAAGACCGCCGGCTCTAAGCCTAATCGATGGAACGTCGCAGAACAGCCGCGCCCGGTCGCCACTCCCCCAAGGCCGCTTCTATGAAAAGCGGCCTTTTTTATTATCTTAGCCACATGAAAAAGATCGTATTTACCACCTTCCTTATTCCCGTCACCCTACTGGCCATCGCCCAAAATCCCGCCGACACGGTAAGACAAAGCAGTACCATTCGTTTCGCCGACTCCACGCACGGCCTCATCCACACGGAATGGATCAACCACGGGCATGTCCTGGGCAACACCGTGCAGATCTACCGCGCCACCGATATCATCACCGGCAAGACGCTCACAGGGCTGCTGTTTACCGATAACGCCGGTCATCAGGCGCTTGTCGACGCCGATGAGCTACCCGCACTCCTGAATGCCATGAACTACATCATCACCAAAGTGATCACTACGAAACCAGGCGCCAACCATGACCAATATTCCTTCAGAAGCCGCAGCGGTTTCGAAGCGGGCTGTTTTATAGACAACAGAAACCAATGGCAGCTCTATCTCAAACTCAAATGGCGCAATCCCACTACCATCACGCTACTAAAACAACTGGATGTAGAGGTATTTCTGGAGGACCTTAAAGACGTCATCAACGAGGTTCAATGAGCCTATTGATCTTCATAGATATCCCTAAGCTGCGCAACCTGCCCCCGGTATTTTTCAAAAAGCCGGGCCCTGGAGACAAAACCCACGAATCTCCGCTCCTCGTCTATCACCGGCAAAGAGGCAACTTTCGTCCGGTCGAATTCCTCCATCACCTTCGTCACGGGCGTGCCCTCGGGTAACACAGCCGCGGGCTGATGCAAGATGTCCTGCAACTTTGTTTGATCATAACGCTCCGGCTGGAATAACATCCCGCGGATGTCGTTCATGTTGATCACCCCGAGCAGCTGCGCGTCTGCATCCACCACGGCGAAGACCTGTTTGTCTACCTTGGCTACATGCAGGATCAGGTCTCGGAATGTATCTTCAGGATGAAATACATCCAGATCTCGTTCGGTGATCGACGCAAGGCTCAGGGCGGAAAGGATATTCCGTTCCCGGCGGTGGGTGAAGATCTCGCCCGCCAGCGCCAGTTGTTTCGTTTCCATATAAAAGGGCTCGAATGTCCGGGCGATAAAATAAGCGATGCTGGACACGATCATCAGCGGGACGATCAACCCATATCCATTAGTGATCTCCGCGATCAGAAAGATCGCCGTCAGGGGACAATACATCACCCCACTGAGCAACCCTGCCATGCCTACAAGCGTAAAATTTCCCTCTGGCAGGTGAAGCCAGCCGGTGGCGTTTCCCAAACGAGAAAAAAAGAACCCCCAATAAGCGCCGACGAAAACACTGGGCGCAAAGTTCCCGCCATTGCCCCCCGATCCTATGGTGATGGCCGCCGTCAACGGTTTTAAAAACAAGATGCAGCCCGTAAAGACCAGCAGAAGAACGTTCTGGGGAACATAGTGGAACCAGGATGCAGCGGGAAGAATGCGGTTGGGCGCATCTTCGGCGAGCATCTTCACGCTCTCATACCCCTCCCCATACAAAGGGGCGAAAATAAGAAAGAAGGCGGCCAGCATCAGTCCGCCACTCAAGGCCTTCACATAAGGATTGACCTTCCAGTGATGCAACCTTTTGTCTGTTCCCCGAAAAGCCTTGGCATAATACAAGGACAGAAATCCCGCTCCAACCCCCATGAGGACATAGAATGGGACAAATTTATAATTGAAATCCTGCTTGAGTACAAAGTTAAGCACACTCGACTCGCCCAAATAGATCTTCGAACAAAGCACCCCCATTACCGCCGCAATGATCAAGGGCACGAAATAGCTTACCACCGTTTCGGCCAGCAGTACCTCTACCGCGAACATCACGCCGGCAATAGGGGCATCGTAGACTGCCGAGATACCTGCCGCCGCCCCACAGGCGATCATCAGCGTACGTTCCGAATAAGTTAGCAGCCCCAGGCGGCCCATCGTGGAACCCAGCGAGGAACCCGTGGCGACGATGGGCGATTCCAGCCCCGCCGATCCGCCGAATCCAACCGTCAGCGCGCTGGTGATAAAATGGATATAATTGTTCCGCGAGGGAATAAAGGACGATTTACCCGCAATGGACTTCAACACCATGGCGATGCC
>Ga0134126_10003564_pt1 | contig 19489 bp, 33 predicted proteins | sample KB31752_FD_96881 | JGI IMG/M metagenome (GOLD analysis project Ga0134126, IMG submission 96881) | Terrestrial soil microbial communities with excess Nitrogen fertilizer from Kellogg Biological Station, Michigan, USA - KB3-175-2 | ecosystem: Environmental > Terrestrial > Soil > Unclassified ...
CGTGATTTTTGGCTACGCTTCCTCAGGACAGGTTGGATTGGCGAAAATCTCCCTCACGGGAGAATCCCAAGATCTGAACGTCGGTTCGGGAATGGTCGCAGGACCTTCGGCGTGCGGGTCCGCCGGATACTTCGTTTTCATGACGCTGCAAGGTTTGATGCGCGCGGACAATGACGGGGGCAATCTAAAGCAGCTTACTCGAGAGCCTGCGCAGTATGCGGCCTGCTCTCCAGACGGCAAAACCGTATTCTACAACCGCGTTGAAAATGGAAGAACTCATCTATGGCGCATGGGGAATGATGGCCAAGGCACCGAGCGGGTAAGCGACAAGAACTACACGGAACCAGCCGTTTCGCCCGATGGGAAACGAGTCGCCGTCTGGGATTTCGCCGACGGGCCAAAAGTGCAACTCGTGATTCTCGATGCCGCGACTGGCGCCGTCCAGCAAACGTACGAGCCGGCGATCCATTCGCTCAGTTTTGCTGAAGGACAGAACCGACTTGCCTGGACGCCGGATGGACGCGGGCTCATTTTCGTGGTCGATAACTCAATTTCCAACATTTCGAACCTCTGGGAACAACCGGTGGGCGCGCCCGGCGGCAAGCAGGACCCGCTGAAACAGATTACCGATTTCCCTTCTCTGCAAATCTTTTCGTTTGCGTTCTCGCCGGACGGCAAACAGCTCATCGTCTCGCGTGGCCGTTACACGACGGATGCCGTCTTGCTCTCTCACTTTCACTGATCGATTCTTTCCCGGGTGCTACTTTTCCGTGGCGGCGTATTGCTGCGCGCCCAGGAAATGCAGCGAGACGTACGGTTCGTCTCCCACCACCCAACTGTCGTGTCCCGGCGCGATGTAGAACACATCTCCCGCCTTCATTTCAATGACGCGGCCATCGTCCATTGCCGCCGTGGCGCGACCTGAAATAACCATTCCAACGTGCTCGACCGCGCAGCTTTGCTCGCCGATTCCCTTCCCTACGTGCTCCGACCATTTCCATCCCGGCTCGTACGACGCGCGTCCGATGGCCATGCCGCCGATATGAATCAATTCGAATCTGCCCTTTTCGAATCGGCGCACTTCGTCCGGCTGCTCGAATCTTTTCAGGATTACATCCAGCATGGATTGCTCCTTCGATGCGGCGATGGATTCGTCACACGAACAGCACATCTCTTGCTTTATTTCATGCGCGAATGAGCGCGGCAAAATTCCACGATGCGCGCTTCGGCCCAAAAACGCTCGCCGATACGCTTGGTGGCGATGAATGCGCAATGGCCGCCATGGCGCGGAGCTTCCAGGATGATGCGCGGATTCGCTGCCAGCTTCTCCTTATCAAATGAACGAAACGGAATCATCGGATCATCCTGCGCGGCGAGAATCAGTGTCGGCACGCGAATTTTCGCGAGCAATTCGAGCGCGCTTGAACGCGTGTAGTAATCATCGGCATCGCGGAAGCCGCAGAACTTCGCGGTGATGACGTTATCAAATTCGCGCACAGTGCGAATCTTCGCCAGCCCGTTCAGCGGATACTTCTCCGGAAACAATTTCGCTTTGCCAATCATGCGGCGCTTCAGCCGCTTCACAAAATGCCGCTCGTAAATGCGGTTTCGTAATTCGCCGATGGCGTCCGCGCACGCGCCCAAATCGCACGAAGGGCAAATGCCGGCGACGGCACGCAATTCGAGCGGAGCGGATTCGCCCCACTCGCCGGTCATTTTCAGCACTAAGTTGCCGCCCATGGAAAATCCCGCCGCGAAAATTTCCGGCAATCTGTCGCGCTCGATCAATTCGCCGATGATGGCGCGCATGTCGCAGCTCAGGCCCGAATTGTAAAGTGTTGGCGTGAGATCTTCGGTACCGCCGCAATTTCGCTGATTCACGCGCAGAACGTTGAATCCCGCGTGAAACGCTTTGTCCGCGGTACCCAGCATGTAGCCCGAATCGCTCGAGCCTTCGAGTCCGTGGAGGAGAAGCAATGTGGGATGCTGGTGCGGCGCTTCTTGCCAGTGGCAATCCGCGCGCACTTTCGTACCCGGTTCCGTTTCGAAGAGGCGCAGCGAAGATGGCTTCAAATGCGGGAACTTGCGCCGCCAAAACGCCGCGGCGATGGTCATCAGATGCGGATTGCGAAGCAGAAATGGCGGTTCGAATTCCGGCACGTTTCTAATTTACGTCACCGTGAGTGCGCGCGCAAATTACGCCCGCGAAAAGCTCGACTACGGCGCGATACTGGGGGGGCGCGACTTGACCTGCGCTCGTTCGATGCATACAATGGCTGAATCATCGATGAAGGTTTTTTGTCACAGTAGAATTGTATTTTGAGCCCAGCGAACCTTGCTGGGCTTTGACATTTTTAGGCCGCGAAAATCGCACTGAAGGACGGTGGAATGAATTCCGATGGCCGCATTCCCGAAGGACTGACTTTTGACGATGTGCTGCTGCTGCCCGGCAAATCGTCTGTGCTGCCTGCGCAAACGGACACGCGCACGTGCATGTCGCGAAAAATCCCGCTCAATATCCCGGTGATTGCGGCGGCCATGGATACGGTGACCGAGTCGCGCCTGGCCATCGCTATCGCTCGGCAGGGCGGCTTTGGCTTTGTGCACCGCAACATGAGCATCGAGCGCCAGGCCGAGGAAATTGACCGCGTGAAGCGCTCGGAAAGCGGCATGATTGTGGATCCCGTCACCATCGCGCCGGAATTTTCGCTGCGCCAGGCCCTCGACATCATGAACAAGTACAAAGTTTCGGGCTTGCCGGTGACACGCGGGCCGAAGCTGGTGGGCATTCTGACCAACCGCGATTTGCGCTTTGAGCGCAATCTCGATCAGCGCGTCAACGATGTGATGACCAAGGAGAATCTCGTCACTGTGCCGGTGGGCACTACGCTGGACGAAGCCGAGCGCCTGCTGCAACAGCATCGCATTGAAAAACTGCTCGTGGTGGACAAAGACTTCAATCTCAAAGGGCTGATTACCGTAAAAGACATTCAGAAGAAGATTGAATTCCCACGCGCCGCCAAGGACGAGCACGGCCGCCTGCGCGTGGGCGCGGCGATTGGCGCTACCGGCGATTTTCTCGACCGCGCGGTGGAAATGACGAAGGCGAGCGCGGACGCGATTGCCATTGACACTTCGCACGGCCACTCGACGCGCGTGATGGACGCAATCAAGCAGGTGAAGCATCGGCTGCCTGACGTCCAACTGCTCGCGGGAAATGTAGCCACCGAAGAAGGCGCGCGCGATTTAATCGCGCTGGGGATTGACGGATTGAAAGTCGGCATCGGCCCGGGCTCGATTTGCACCACGCGTGTCGTCACCGGCGCAGGTGTGCCGCAAATCACCGCGATTATCGAGGCTTCCAAAGCCGCACGCGGCACGGGAGTGCCGGTGATTGCTGATGGCGGCGTGAAGTTTTCCGGCGACGTTACGAAGGCGCTTGCGGCAGGCGCTTCCGCCGTGATGATCGGCGGGCTTTTCGCTGGAACGGAAGAATCTCCGGGCGAAACGATTCTCTACCAGGGCCGCACGTACAAATCGTATCGCGGCATGGGCTCGCTTGGCGCAATGGAATCCGGCTCGGCTGATCGTTACGCACAGGAAGGCTCGGAGCGCGGCAAGTCCGTACCCGAGGGCATCGAAGGCCAGGTGCCGTACAAAGGGCCTCTGTCAGGCCTGATTGAGCAGCTTGTCGGCGGATTGCGCAGCGGCATGGGCTACTGCGGCGTTGAAAATATCCGCGAGCTGCAGGAGCGAAGCAAATTCGTGCGCATAACTTCCGCGGGCTTGCGTGAGAGCCACGTGCATGACGTGATCATCACCCGCGAAGCGCCCAATTACCGTTTGGAATAATCCGGTGCCACTCGAACGCGATTGCAAACAAATGAAAAGCCCGCCGCATAGAAGCGACGGGCTGATTTGTTTGTGAATTGAGAATGCTTAACTTTTCGCGGTGGCTTCTTTCTCTTCGACTGGCGTTTCCTCGGCGGCTTTTTCCTTCTTGGCCTTCTTTTCTTTGCGCTTCAGCTCCGAGCCGATGAGTTCGAGAATCGCGAGTTCCGCGCCGTCGCCGATGCGCCAGCCAACGCGCACGATTCGCGTGTAGCCGCCGGGACGGTCGGAAAAGCGCGGCGCGATTTCACCGAAAAGCTTTTTCGTGGCGTCTTTCGTCTGCAAAAATGCCGCGGCCTGCCGTCGCGCGTGCAGGCTATCGCGCTTGCCGAGAGTAATCATCTTCTCGACCAGCGGACGCGCCGCGCGCGCGCGCGCAATCGTGGTGGTGATGCGTTCGCGCTCGATGACGTTGGTCACCAGATTGCGCAGAACCGCGCGGCGATGCGCCGGCTGCTTTCCGAGTTTGCTTCCCGCTACCAGATGTCGCATGAGGCCCTCATTCCTTCCGTTTTGTTGCGGCCGCGTCCGTGCTCACTAATACGCAGTCGTCTCTTCCGCTGCCGGTGGCGCAGTCTGGCTCGGCAGAGGCGGCCAGATAATCCGCCCGTGCTCGTCGAACTTCATGCCAAGAGAGAGGCCCATGCGCTGAAGAATTTCTTTGATCTCGTTCAGCGACTTGCGGCCGAAATTCTTGGTCTTGAGCATTTCAGGCTCGGTTTTCTGCACCAATTCGCGCAGGCTCTGAATGTTCGCGTTCTTGAGGCAGTTGTACGAGCGCACCGAAAGCTCGAGTTCTTCGACCGAACGATCCAGATGTTCGAGCCGCGGATCCGCGAAATTCTCGACGACCTCTTCCGGCAGCTCGGGCTGCTCCTCGAAGTTGATGAAAATGCTCATGTGGTCCTTAATGAGCTTCGAGGCAAGGCCGATGGAATCCTGCGGCGTGATGGCGCCATTGGTCCAGATTTCCAGATTCAATTTCTCGTAATCGGTCATCTGGCCGAGACGCGCCGCTTCGACGGAATAATTCACTTTGCGCACGGGCGAATGCACGGAGTCGATGGGAATGTAGCCAATGGGCAAATCCTCGTCGAAGTTGCGGTCGGCGGCGACGTAACCGCGCCCGTTCTTGATGCGAATTTCCATTTCGAGGCGCCCGCCTTCGCTCACAGTTGCCAGATAAACGTTCTTATCCAGCACAGCCAGATCGGCATCCTCTTCGATTTTCGCGGAGGTTACCGGACCGGGCGCGTCTACGATGAGCATGATATTTTTCGGCTGATCGGAGTTCAGCTTCAGCGGAACCTGTTTCAGATTCAGGATGATGTCCGTTGCGTCTTCCACCACGCCGGGAATCGGCGAAAATTCGTGCAGCACGCCTTCGATTTTCACCGCGGTAATCGCCGCGCCTTCGATGGAGCTCAGCAGCGTGCGCCGCAGCGCGTTGCCCACAGTGGTGCCCCAGCCGCGTTCAAATGGCTGCGCCGAAAATTTCCCGTACTTGTCCGTGAGCGATTCGAGTTCCGCTGCCAGCCGCTTCGGTTTCTGAAATCCCTTCCACATTTTTCTTTCCTCCCCCTGCGCAAAGCAGGTACCCACATAAATTGCCAGGCAAATGCCTTACTTCGAGTACAACTCGACGATGAGCTGCTCGTTCATGGCCGGCGTTTGCACGTCTTCGCGGCGCGGCATGGAGAGCACGCGCGCTTTGAAATTCTCGCGGTCGAGCTCCAGCCACGGCGCGGCGTTCTGGTTCTGCGCCAGATTGCGCGCTTCGAGCACCATGGCGTTCTGGTGCATCTTTTCCTTCATGGCGATTTCATCTCCCACTTTCACCAGGTAGTTCGAGACATTCACGTTATGCCCGTTCACACGGACGTGCCCGTGCAGCACCAACTGCCGCCCCTGCGCGCGCGAACTCGCGAATCCCGCACGGTAGAGCGCGTTATCGAGCCTGCGCTCCAGCATGACCATCAGATTCGCGCCAGTCGGCCCCTGCTGGCGTACGGCTTTGCTGTAGTAATGACGGAACTGGCGTTCGAGCAGCCCGTAGGTGCGCTTCATCTTTTGCTTCTCGCGCAACTGCACGCCGTAGCCGACCATCTTCGGCCGGCGCGACTGCCCGTGCTGTCCCGGAACAAAGTTGCGCTTTTCGATGGCGCATTTTTCCGTAAAACACCGGACGCCTTTCAGGAAGAGTTTCATCCCTTCCCTGCGGCAGAGCCGGCAAACTCCTTCACGATGTCTTGCCAATTTCCTCTCCTTCTGCTTCTTTGACTGACCGGTTTACGGGATGGCTCCCCTTCTTCCCGGTCGTTGCTGCAAACTGAATTCGTTACGGCGTGTCTGCCGCCGCCTGCGCGATCATCAGGCAATATCCATCCGGGTCCTGAACCCCGAACTCACCGTTCGGCAGATATTCCGGATGCTCGATCTCGCCCGGTTTGAAGCCTTCGGCAATCAAACGGCTCCGCACAGCATTCAAATCCTTCGCGTACAGATAAAACAACACATCCTGCGCGCCGGGATTCAATGGCCGGCTAGTGCGCGCCAGCATCAGATTCGGGCCAATCTTCCAATCGGCCGCGCCGGGGCTGTACAGCCATGCCCAGGACTTCTCTCCCTCGCGCGGCACGAAATTGCCGATTTCAAATCCGAGCAAACGGTAAAAAGCGGCAGAGCGATCCACATTGCTCACGTGAATCATCGACACCACGCTATGCACGCGGCTTGCGTCAGTTTTTGTGTCCACTTTGCTCGTCGATGCGGCGGATTCAGCCACTCTGCTAAGCTCCTTACACTCTGCGGCGCTTCGGCGGACGGCATCCGTTGTGGGGCACCGGCGTCACGTCCCGAATCACGTGAATGTGCAAGCCCGCTGACGCGAGCGCGCGCACCGCTGATTCGCGTCCCGCTCCCGGCCCTTTCACGCGAACTTCGATGGATTTCATGCCGTACTGGTCGCGCGCCACTCCCGCGGCATTCATGGCCGCTTGCTGCGCGGCGTACGGAGTGCCTTTGCGCGAGCCTTTGAATCCGACCGAGCCCGCCGAGGCCCAGCTCAACACGCGTCCGTCCGGATCGCTGAGCGTCACTATAGTGTTGTTGAACGTCGCCTGAACGTACGCCACGCCCTGCGGCACCACGCGTTTCTCGCGCTTCTTGCGAAATTCCTTCTTGCGCTTGGACGCTTTGCCCGCCGCTTTCGCCGGCGCTGCTGCTCCGCCTTCCTGTTGCGGTTCCTTGGCCACGTGTTCTTCCTTTCGCTAACCGAATTACTTCCTCGCGGCGACTTTCTTCTTCGCCGCGACCGCGCCCTTGCGCGGACCTTTGCGCGTGCGCGCATTGGTGTGCGTGCGCTGGCCGCGTACCGGCAGATTCCGCCGATGACGCAATCCGCGATAGCACTGAATTTCAATCAGCCGCCGGATGTTCATCTGCATCTCTTTGCGCAGATCGCCTTCCACGCGGCCCTCCGACTCGATGGCCTGGCGGACTTTATTGACATCCTCTTCCGTCAGGTCCTTCACTTTTTTGGTCTCATCCACACTGGCCTTCGCGCACAATTCCTTCGCGCGCGCCTGGCCAATGCCGTAAATCGCCGTCAAGCCGATCCACAGCCGCTTATTCGACGGCAACTCCACGCCTGCAATACGTGCCATTTTCCCTCCCTAACCCTGGCGCTGGCGGTGCTTCGGATTGCTGCACACTACGCGCACCACGCCGCGCCGATGAACGATCTTGCACTTCATGCAAATTTTCTTGACCGATGCCCGGACTTTCATTCTTCCTCTTTCCTTCTGCGCCGCTATTTGTAGCGGTAAACGATTCTGCCGCGCGTCAAGTCGTACGGCGAAAGCTCCACCGCCACCTTGTCTCCCGGCAGAATGCGGATGAAATTCTTGCGCATCTTGCCGGAAATATGCGCCAGCACCTGATGCTTGTTCTCCAGTTCGACGCGAAACATGGCGTTGGGCAGCGGCTCAATCACCGTGGCCATCACTTCAATGGCGTCTTCTTTCGGGTTTCCCGAATCGCCCTTCGGCTTTTCGTCATGCGGTCTTTTTGCCATGCGCTCCTATGCTGTAAGAACTCGCGTCACAATCTCAATTCGTCCAACTCACCAAACCGGCCCGGATGCATCTTTCGGCCGCGTCAAAATCCACGGGCCGTTCTCCGTTACCGCAACGGTGTGCTCGAAATGCGCGGAATCGCCGCCATCGGCGGTAACTGCCGTCCATTTATCGTCGAGTACGCGAACCGCCGGGCTGCCGGTGTTCACCATCGGCTCGATGGCCAGCACCATTCCCGCTTGCAATTTCGGGCCGTGTCCCGGTTCGCCATAATTCGGCAATTGCAAATCCTCGTGCATCTTCGTGCCGATGCTGTGCCCCACGAACTCGCGCACGACGGAAAGACCGTTTTTCTCGACCCACTGCTGCACGGCCGCAGAAATATCGCTCAGCCGGTTCCCCGCGCACACCTGCTCGATGCCGTGCTCCAAAGATTCGCGCGTCACACGCAGCAGCCTTTCTCGCTTGGGATCGATCTTTCCGACCGGTATCGTCAGCGCCGCATCGCCGTAATACCCATCGAACTCCACGCCAAAATCCATCGACAGAATGTCGCCTTCCTTCACCGCGCGCCTCGCCGAAGGAATTCCGTGCACCACTTCGTTGTTGATCGACGTGCACAGCGACTTCGGATAGCCGTGATAATTCTTGAACGCCGGCCGCGCTTTATGCTTCCGCGCGTACTCCTCGGCCATTTCGTCCAATTCCTCGGTGGTCACTCCCGGCTGCACTTTTTGCCGCAGTTCCGTCAGCGCGCCCCACACAATCAGTCCCGCGCGGTGCATTGTTTCCAGCTCCGCCGCGGAACGGCAGATAATCACAGCCGCTTCTCCAGCCGGCCCAGCGCCGAAAAAACCGCGGTGGTCACGTCGGCAACACTGGCGTCCCCTTTAATCTCGTCGAGCACGCCCTTCGCGCGGTAATAATCCACAAGCGGCTCGGTGAGACTCTGATACGCCACCAACCTCTCGCGAATCGCTTCCGGCTTGTCGTCCGGCCGTTGAATCAATTCTCCGCCATCCACATCGCAGCGCCCTTCGACCTTCGGCGGCCGCTCGTAAATGTTGTAAATCTCGAATCCGACTTTGCACGTCCGCCGGCCCGCGATGCGGCGAACTAAAACCGCGTCCGGCACGCTGAAGTAAATCACCACCGGCGCTTTCCCATCGGAAAGCATGGCCTCCAGCGCTTCGGCTTGCGCCAGCGTTCGAGGAAAACCATCGAAAACGAATCCTGCGTCGCAATCGGCGCGCGAAATGCGCTCCCTGACCATGCGCAGAATCAAATCGTCGGGCACCAGATCGCCGCGGGCCATGATCGGCCTGGCCAAAAGCCCTAGCGGCGTGCCCAACTGGATGTTTTCGCGCAGCATGTCGCCGGTCGAAAGATGCGGCACGCCATAATGCGACGAAACCAGCTTGGCCTGCGTGCCCTTGCCCGCTCCCGGCGGCCCGAGAAAAATTACCGGCCGCGCCAGAAGCTTTTTCACTTCCGCCTGCGCCACGGTTTACATTCCCCGACCGCGCAAACGCCCGCGCTTGGTGAAGCCCTCGTAATTGCGCATCACCAGTTGCGCTTCCAGTTGCTGCACGGTATCCATCGCTACGCCCACCACGATGAGCAGCGACGTTCCACCGAAGTAGAAATTGACGTTCAAGCCCTCAAGAACCCAGCGATAGAAATGGTCGTTGATCCAACTGCCAATCAGCGGCAGATGCTGCAAATGTATTCCGGACATCATCCATTCCGGCAGAATGCACACCAGCGCCAGGTACAATCCGCCGACGAACGTCAGCCGCGTCAGCACACGATTGATGTGCTCGGATGTGTTTCGCCCCGGACGGATGCCCGGAATGAAGCCGCCGTACTTGCGCATGTTGTCGGCGAGCTCCGTAGGATTGAAAATAATCCCCACATAAAAGAACGCGAAGAACACGATCAGGAGGACGTAAATCAGGGTATAAAGCGGCTCGCCGATTCCCAGCGTGCGCGACAGGCTCTCAAAAAATGGCGACTTCTTCTGCATCATGAGCGCGATCGTTTGCGGGAAGGTCAGCAGCGAGCTGGCGAAAATCGGCGGAATCACGCCGCCGGAGTTGACGCGTAGCGGCAGATAGGTCATCTGCCCGCCCATCACTTTGCGCCCCATCACGCGCTTGGCGTACTGCACCGGAATGCGCCGCTGGCCCCGTTCGACGAAAACAATGAACGCCACCACCGCAGCCATCAGAATGACGATCAGCGCAAGAGCCATGGGGGTGAAGCCGCCCCATTGCTCCGTGGCGGCCTTGTCCCATAGATCCCCTACGCCGCGCGGCAGCCCGACCACAATGCCCGCAAAAATGATCAACGACATTCCGTTGCCGATGCCGCGGTCGCTGATCTGCTCGCCCAGCCACATGATGAAAGCCGACCCGGTGGTCAGCGTCAGCACAGTCATCAGAATGAACCGGATGCCCGGATTGAACACCAGCATCTGCCCGGAAAGGTTCTCGTGCTGCAGCGTGATGGCGATCGCCAGCGACTGGAAAATGCTCAAAATAATCGTCAAATAGCGCGTGTACTGCGTGATTTTCTTGCGCCCGAGATCGCCCTCTTTTTTCAACCGGTCGAGATAAGGCCAGACCACGACCATCAATTCCAAAATAATCGACGCGGTGATGTACGGCATGATGCCCAGCGCGAAAATCGAGAGCCGCCGCAGGTTGCCGCCGCTGAACAGGTCCACAATGCCCAGCACCGAGTTCTGATTCTGCTGGAAGAGTTGCAACAGCAATTGCCCGTTGATTCCCGGCGTGGTGATGAACGCGCCCAGGCGGTAGATTGCGAGAATCGCCAGCGTAAAGAGACACCGGTTGCGCAAATCCGGCGTGGTGAAGATATTTCGGAATGCTTCGACCAGCTTTCTCATTGCAGAACTTCGACCTTACCCCCGGCGGCGGCGATTTTCTCCTGCGCCGATTTGCTGAACTTGTGGGCGTGAACGGTGAGCGCGACCTTCAAATTGCCGTCCCCTAAAATTTTGACTCCATCTTTCCGTAAATGAATCATCCCGCGGCCTTCGAGCGCTTCCGGCGTGACTGTCTCTCCGGCGCTGAAGGCATTGAGCATCTCGATATTCACGATGGCGTAGCGCTTCGGAAACGGGCTGTGAAATCCGCGCTTGGGAATGCGCCGGTGCAGCGGCATCTGCCCGCCTTCGAAGCCCGCGCGCCGCGAATAGCCGCGCCGCGACTGCTGCCCTTTGTTTCCCGCGCCCGCGGTCTTGCCCATTTTCGAGCCCATGCCGCGCCCGACGCGCACCTTGCGGTGCTTCGAGCCTCGCGGCGGCTTCAAATTCGACAGATTCACGCTCATGGTTCCGTCCTACTCCTCGATTTCCACCAAATGATGCACGCGCGCGATCATTCCGCGGATGTTCGGCGTGTCCGGCCGCTCGATTACCTGATTCATGCGGCGGAAGCCCATCCCGCGAATCGTCTCGCGCATGTTGCCCGGGCAGCCGATGAAGCTGCGCACCCAACGAATTTTCAGCGTCCCTGATGATTTTTTCTTCGTAGCCATTCTCGAATCGCCCGTCCTGCGTTTTTTCGCTTCCGATTGCTATGCCGTGGTCGCCACTTCAGCGACTTTGCCGCGCTCCTCGTTCACTTTTGCCGCGTCCTTCAAATGCAAAAGCGCGTCAAAGGTCGCCTTAATCACGTTATGTGGATTCGAAGTGCCAATCGATTTCGTCAGCACGTTCTGGATTCCCGTCACTTCCATCACCGCACGCACCGGACCTCCCGCAATGATTCCCGTGCCTTCCGGCGCGGGCTTGAGCAGCACCTGCCCCGAACCGTAGCGTCCCAAAACCCAGTGCGGAATCGTGGTGCCCTTCAAATTCACGCGCACCATGTTTTTCTTCGCTTGCTCGATGGCCTTGCGAATGGCCATAGGCACTTCACGCGCCTTGCCCATGCCGAATCCGGCATGTCCCTGTTGATCGCCAACCACCACCAGCGCCGAGAAACTCAGATTTTTCCCGCCCTTCACCACTTTCGTCACGCGGTTGATGGAAACGACCTGGTCCTTCACGTTCGCGGGATTGGCGTCAACCTGCCGGCGAATCGCTAACGTATCTTTGAGCTCTTGTTTCGGCATAAGCGTCAGAACTTCAATCCCGCCTCTCGGGCCGCTTCGGCAAGCGCCTGCACGCGGCCATGATATTGATAACCGCCGCGGTCGAACACCACGCGCTCGACTCCTGCGGCCTTGGCGCGGTCGGCGATGACTTTGCCCACAATTTTCGCCGACGCGATGTTGCCTCCGCCCTTGATCTGTTTCTTCACATCCTCGTCCAGCGAACTGGCCGACGCAATGGTGTGCCCCTTCGCATCGTCAATCACCTGCACGCGAATGTGTTTCACCGACCGGAACACACAAAGCCGCGGACGCTCCGCAGAGCCTGCCAGTGACTGGCGCATACGGCGGTGAATCCGCTGCCGGTGCGCGTCACGCGAAAGTTCTCTTGCTGGAACAACTGCCATCTTCGTCTCCTATGAAATGAACGGCGCTCGCCGCTCCGTGCTTCAAACCTACGCCGCGGTCTTCGCCGCGCCGGCCTTTCCGGCCTTCTTCTTGAGCCGCTCGCCCACGATGCGAATGCCCTTCTGCTTATACGGATCCGGCGGGCGCAGCGAACGGATGTTCGCCGTCACTTGCCCCACCAGCGCCCTGTCCGCGCCGCTTACCGCGAGGTGCGTCTGCTTCTCCACCGTGATCTGAATTCCCTCGGGAATTGGGAACTGAATCGGGTGCGAGTAGCCCAGCGTGAACACCACGTTCTTGCCCTTCACTTCCGCACGGTAGCCCACTCCGACAATGTCCAATTCCTTCTTGAATCCTTCCGTGACGCCTTTCACCGCATTGGCCACCAATGCGCGGGCCAGCCCGTGCAGCGCCCGCTGCGATTCGTTCGGCCGCGTGGCGATCAGATGCCCGTCCTTTTGCTCGAACTTGATTCTGCCCGGCACCGGAACGTGCATCTTGCCCTTTGGCCCCTGGACGTCAATCGCACCCTCGGCAACCTGTATTTTCACGCCCTGCGGCACCGCTATCGGTTTGTTTCCAATTCGTGACATGGCCTACCAGACCTCGCACAAAAGTTCGCCGCCAACGCCTTCTTTGCGCGCGGTCTGCCCGGTCATGATTCCGCGCGGCGTGGACAGTATCGAAACACCCATTCCGCCCACTACCGGGCGAATTTCGCTCTTGCCCACATAGCGCCGGCAGCCCGGGCGCGAAATGCGCTTCAAATTCGTCAGCACGCTGCGCTTTCCGGCGGCATAGCGGAAATTCAGGCGCAGCACTTTGCGTTTGTTCTCATCAATGAGCTTGTAGGTGGAAATGTAGCCTTCTTCTTTGAGGATCCGCGCGATTTCGACTTTCATGTTAGACGCGGGCAAATCCACGCGCGGATGCCTTGCGCGCACTGCGTTGCGAATCCGCGTCAGCATGTCGGCTATCGGGTCAGTATTCATCTCGATTCCTTACCAGCTGGCCTTGGTCACGCCAGGGATTTCGCCCTTGAGCGCCAGGCCGCGAAAGCAAATGCGGCACATCTCGAATTTCCGCAAAAACGCGCGCGGCCGCCCGCAAATCCGGCAGCGGTTGCGCACGCGAATCTTGTACTTCAGCTTCTTGTTCATCTTGGCGCATCGTGCTGTAGTCGCCATCGTTTCTCCTTAAATCTCCTCGAAAATTTCTCCGCGTTTAGCTGCGGAACGGCACGCCCATCAGCTTCAGCAGCTCGCGCCCTTCCTCATCCGATTTCGCACTGGTCGTCAGCGTGATGTTCATGCCTTTGATCTTGTCCACGCGCGTGTAATCAATTTCCGGAAACACCAGTTGATCCTTCAAGCCCAGCGTGTAATTTCCGCGACCATCGAAGGAATTCCCAGGCAATCCTTTGAAGTCGCGCACGCGCGGCAGCACGATATTCGACAATCGGTCGAGAAACTCATACATCCGCTCGCCGCGCAGCGTCACCATGCAGCCGATGGGCATTCCTTTGCGAATTTTAAAATTCGCGATGGATTTCTTGGCCCGCGTGATTACCGGTTTCTGCCCCGTGATTTGTCCCAATTCCTGCACAGCCACGTCCAGCAGCTTGATGTTCTGGCTCGCTTCGCCCATGCCTATGTTCACGGTGATTTTCTTCAGCTTGGGCACAGCCATGGTGTTCTCGTAGCCGAAGCGCTTCGCCAGCGCCGGCATGGTCTCTTTACGGTAGCGTTCATGTAAACGGCTCAGCATTTTTGCCTGATCCTCTTCGAAATCCCTTTTCTAGCTTTCAAATGTCGCGTTGCATCGCCGGCAGACGCGCACTTTGCTGCCATCCTGCGTCACCGCCGAGCCCAGCCGCGCGTGTTTGCCGCACGCCGGGCAAACAATCATCACGTTGGAAACGTGAATCGGCCCTTCCTTGTCCAAAATTCCGCCGCGAATGTTCTTCGACGGATTCGGACGCGTGTGCCGCTTGATAATATTCGCGTGCTCCACAGTGACGCTGCGCTTCGCCGGGTTCACCGATAGAACGCGGCCCGTCTTGCCTTTGTCGCGTCCACTCATGATTTTCACGGTGTCCCCGTGGCGGACCATGATCGGCGCCGGCTTCACCGCTTTGTGACGCTCGCGCATTTACCAGACCTCCGGAGCCAGCGAAATAATTTTCGTGAACTTCTTCTCCCGCAGCTCGCGCGCTACTGGCCCGAACACGCGCGTTCCAACGGGCTCCCCTGCATCGTTAATCAGCACTGCGGCATTGTCGTCAAACCGGATATATGTCCCGTCTCTGCGCCGGTGCTCTTTCCTCGTACGCACGACCACGGCTTTCACCACCGTTCCCTGCTTCACCTGGCTGTCTGGCGCCGCTTCTTTCACCGAAGCTGTGACTACATCGCCCAATCCAGCCACCAGTCCCGCGTCGCCGCCCAACGGAAGAATGGCCGTGAGCCGCCGCGCGCCGGAATTGTCGGCTACGGTCAGCCATGTCCGCATCTGCACCATGCTCGTGCTCCCTCTTCCTTATGCCACGCGCGTCGAGCGGGCCAGAATCTCAGCCAGCCGCCAGCGCTTGAGTTTCGAAAGCGGCCGGCTCGCCACGATTCGCACTGTGTCGCCCGGCTTCGCTTCGTTACGCTCGTCATGAGCGTAGTATTTTTTGGTGCTGCGAATCACGCGCAGGTATTGCCTGTGGTGCACGGTGCGCGCCACCTTCACCACAATGGTCTTGTGCATCTTCGAGCTGGTCACCACGCCAATCAGTTGCTGGCGCTTGCCGCGCTCCTGCGGAGCCTGCGCCCCGCTCGCTGCCGCTTCACTCATCTGCACTCCTGTTCACGCTACTTCTTGCTCTTCGATTTCTTTGCCTTTGCCGCGGGCTTCTTCTTTTTCTTTGGGGCAGCCTTCGCCGGCTTTGCTTCCGCGTTGCCTTCGCCCGCTTCCACCGCCGGCGCTGGCGCGGCGATTCCCAATTCCTGCTGGCGCATCAGCGTCTTCACCCGCGCCAGGTCCTTGCGAGCCTCACGCAGTTTCTTAACGCTCTCGGCCTGGCCGGTAGTAAGCTGAAAACGCAGGCGGAAAATCTGCTCACCCAGCTCGTTCTCCTGAATGCCCAGCTCGTTCGCGTCCATCTCGCGGAATTTCTGCATGCTCTCGGCTGGCATCAGAGTTCCTCCGCGCGGCTGACGAACTGCGTCCTGATCGGCAGCTTATGCGCCGCTAGATCCATGGCTTCGGTGGCCGATGCGCGATCGACTCCCGACATCTCGAACATCACTCGCCCCGGCTTCACCACGGCCACCCAGTGTTCCGGCGGCCCTTTGCCCTTGCCCATGCGCGTCTCGGCCGGCTTCTTCGTGAACGGCTTGTCCGGAAAAACGCGAATCCACAATTTTCCGCCGCGCTTGATGAACCGCGTAATGGCTACGCGCGCGGCTTCGATTTGCCGGTCGGTAATCCACGCCGGCTCGAGCGCTTTCAGTCCGTACTCGCCGAACGCCAGCGACCCGCCGCGCCACGCCTTGCCGCTGCGCCGCCCGCGCTGCTGCTTCCGGTACTTCACTTTTTTCGGCATCAACATGATTGCTTTTCCTTAATAAATCGTCCCTGATTTCTCAGGCGTTTGCCGCTGCCGCAGCTGCCGCGGCGCGCTCTTCGGCGCGTTTTCGCTCCGGCGCGTTTTCGCCTTGATAGACCCAGCACTTCACGCCAATCACTCCGTAAGTCGTTTCCGCCTGCGCGAATCCGAAGTCGATGTCCGCCCGCAGCGTTTGCAGCGGCAGGCGTCCCTGCAAATACCATTCCTTGCGCGCGATTTCCGCGCCGTTCAGCCGCCCCGCCACGCGCACTTTGATTCCCTTGCACCCAAACCGCAGCGCCGAATCCACTGCCTTGCGCATCGCTCGCCGGAACGCCACGCGTTTTTCCAATTGCAGCGCAATCGATTCGGCCACAAGTTGCGCATCGAGCTCCGGCCGGTGAACTTCCTGAATATCAATATGCACTTCGCGCTTGGTGCGCTTCTGCACGTCGCCCTTGAGCTTGTCGATTTCCGAGCCCTTGCGCCCGATGATGATTCCCGGACGCGCCGTGTAAATCCTCACTACCAGCTTGTTCGCGGCGCGCTCAATGTCGATGGAATTCACGCCAGCGGACTTCAGCTTGCTCTTCAATTCCTTGCGCAACTGCACGTCTTCGTGCAGCAGATCCGCATATTCTTTCTTGGCGAACCAGCGCGACTTCCACGATTTGTTGTAGCCCAGGCGAAAGCCGTAAGGATGCGTTTTCTGGCCCAATCTTTCCTCCGTTTACTTCTTCTTGCCTTTCTTTTTGGCCTTGTCGATAGCTTTCTTCTGCTGCTTGGCGCGATCTTCGAGCGTCTTGCGCGCCTTGCGCACCGCGCCTTTGATTCCCTTTGACGCTTCACGCTCCGCCACTGCCGCTTGCGCGCGCCCTTCGGCGGCCCGTTCATGCTCCGCCACTTGCACCACAATGTGGCTCGTGCGCTTCTGATAACGGAACGCTCGGCCCATCGGCGCCGTTCGCAATCTCTTCCAGCGCGGCCCTTCGTTCACAAAACACCGCGTCACAAACAGCGAATCCACATCGAGCGACTCGCCTGACTCATCCGCCTTGTGCTCGGCATTGGCAATCGCACTGCGCAATACTTTGGCGATGTCCCGCGCCACGCGCTTTTTGGTGAATTGCAGCACTTGCAGCGCCTGCGCCGCTTGCCGGCCGCGAATCTGGTCAATCACCAGCCGCGCCTTCTGCGGCGACACGCGCACGAACCGCGCATTCGCCAAGCCGCCAATCATCTGATGCGTCATCGCTTCTGGTGCCATAAGTTTTATCTGACCTCGCCCCTCTAGGCTTTTGGAGACGCCCCGCCTGCCGGTGCCCCGCCCGCGGAAGCTCCCGGCGCCGCGCCTGCCGCCGCTGCGGCCTTCTCCAACGCCACCTTCACTCCGTGCCCTTTGAACGAGCGGGTCGGGGCAAACTCACCCAGCTTGTGCCCGACCATTTGCTCGGTCACGTACACAGGAATGAACTTCTTTCCGTTATGCACTGCGATTGTGTGCCCGATCATCTCCGGCAAGATCGTCGAGCGCCGCGACCAGGTCTTCACCACTTTTTTCTCGTTCCGCGAATTCATCCCTTCGACTTTTTCGCGAAGGTGTTCGTCGATGAACGGCCCTTTTTTCAGCGAACGTGGCATCTCTTCTTCCTTTACTCTTCCACGCGGCGCAGCTTCACCCATTGCGCTCGCCGCATTTTGCGGAATCCGCGCACCGGACCCGGCACGCGATGCGATAGCGGGCAGAACGGGCAAACGAACCGCGTTCCCTGCGCATTCGGCTGCTTTTCCACCACCACCGCCCATCCCGCTTTGCACAAGCGGTAAAGCTGCTGTGGCGGCGGAATTACAATTCTTGCTTTGCGGACCGGCTTCACTGCTGGACGGACCGCTTTCCGTGCGCGCGCGGCGCGCCCGGACGCTCTTCGACTTGTCCTCATAACTGTCATTGGCCTTCTCTCAATTTCCCGCCGCGCCGGGATCATTTACCGTTTACCTCTTCTTGCTTTACAAAATTTTTTATGGCCGATGCTGCACGATCAGTCTATCGGATGCCTTCTTCTTCCGCGTCTTCGCGCCCAGTGTCGGGAAGCCCCATGGCGTCTGCGGATGATTGCCTTTCACGCGTCCTTCACCGCCGCCGTGCGGATGGTCCACCGGATTCATCGCCACGCCGCGCACGGTCGGCCTGCGCCCATGCCAGCGCGTTCGCCCCGCTTTTCCGTAAGTCACGTTCTCATGGTCCAAATTCCCAAGCTGGCCCACGGTAGCCATGCAATCCACGGAGAATTTTCGCGTCTCGCCTGAAGGCAGCTTCACCAGCGCAATCTCGCCTTCTTTGCTCAATAGCTGCGCCGCGCCGCCCGCGGAACGCACCACTTGCCCGCCTTTTCCCGGCGCCAACTCCAGGTTGTGTACCATCGTGCCGGGCGGAATGTTCCTTATCGGCAGCGCGTTCCCCGGCAGAATGTCCGCCGTCGCGCCGTTCTGCACGGTCATTCCCACTTCCAGTCCCACAGGGTGCAAAATGTAGCGCTTCTCTCCGTCCGCATAATGCAGCAGCGCAATTCGCGCCGAACGGTTCGGGTCGTACTCGATCGCCGCCACCTTCGCGGGAATTCCTGTCTTGTCCCGGCGAAAATCAATCGTCCTATATTTCTTCTGATGCCCGCCGCCGCGGTGCCAAATCGTCACTTCGCCGTGCGCGTTCCGTCCGCCGGTGCGCTTCTTCGACTCCACCAGCGACTTTTCCGGCTGCTCTTTGGTGATTTCGCTTTTATCCAGCATGGTCAAAAATCGCCGCGCTGGTGTGTAGGGCCGAAATGTTTTCAGTGCCATCGTTCTTGCCTTTTGCCTTCAGTACGGGTCAGTTTGAATTTTCTTGATCGTGACACAAAGAGTCAAAATTCAAACTGACCCATTCCCTTGCCTGCTACAAATTCTCCGCGTACTCCATCATCTTTTCGCCCGGCGCGAGCTTCACATAGGCCTTCTTCCAATCGGGACGCTGCCCTTCGGAACGCCCTCGCCGCCGCGTCTTCCCGTGATAAATCGCCGTGCGCACTTCTGCCACTTTCACCTTGAACGCCTTCTGCACAGCTTCCTTGATCTGCGTCTTGCTTGCGTTCCGCGCCACTTCGAATACCGCGGTCTGCTGCGTCTCTTTCACGCCCAGGCCTTTTTCCGTGATGATTGGCCGGCGAATGATTTCGTAGGGTTGCAGAGCCATGACTTAATCCTTTTTCCCTTTTGGTTTCGGCTTCGAATGCGCCTTCGTGTGCGCCTTTTTCTCTGATTTTTTTCCCGCCTGTTTCGCGTGCGACTTTGCTGCGATCTTCGCTTCGCGTTTTGCAGGATGTTTCTCCGCGCCTTCGCTCTTCGCATGCGCAGCCTTTGCGCC
>Ga0134126_10003565_pt1 | contig 19489 bp, 14 predicted proteins | sample KB31752_FD_96881 | JGI IMG/M metagenome (GOLD analysis project Ga0134126, IMG submission 96881) | Terrestrial soil microbial communities with excess Nitrogen fertilizer from Kellogg Biological Station, Michigan, USA - KB3-175-2 | ecosystem: Environmental > Terrestrial > Soil > Unclassified ...
CCGGCGCCATTTTGTTGCACAGCGTACCGGCCACGATCATGACGTCGGATTGGCGAGGGCTTGGGCGGAAGGCGCCGGCACCGAACCGGTCCAGGTCATAGCGGGGACCCGCTGCGTGCATCATCTCGACGGCACAGCAGGCGAGGCCGAAGGTCATCGGCCACAGCGAGCCCGCACGGGCCCAGCTCACCAGGCTATCGAACGAGGCAAGCACGAAGCCCTGCTTCTCGAGGTTCTGCTGCAAGGCCTCTTGCATGATCACTCCGGCGCAATATCTTAAAAAAGCAGACTATTTTACACGACGGGGCCCGGCCGGCTCAAACCCGGGGTGCGGCGCTCCTGCCGATGCCGGTGCGACCCCTTCGGCCGACAAATCCGGCCCTCACAGCCGGCGCGTGACGCGCTCCACCGCACGGGCCACGCGTGTCACGATCTCATCGACATCATCGCGCGTCACGATGAGCGGCGGGGCGAATCCGATGATGTCCCCATGAGGCAGCGAACGGACGATCACTCCCTCCTCGAGACAGGCGGTGACGATCTGCGAGGCCACTTTCTTCGCCGGATCGAATCGCACCCGCTTCGCGGGATCCTCCGCGAATTCGATCGCTGCGAGCAATCCTGCGCCACGGACCTCGGCGACACGCGGGCGGCCGGAGAACGCCTGCCGGAGCCGCTCGAGGAAGTAGGGCGCGATGTTCTGGACATGCCCGAAGAGTTGCTCGCGCTCGAGAATATCCAGGTTCGCCAGCGCCGCCGTCGCGCACAACGGATGCGCGGCAAGCGTATATCCGTGGCCGAACGGCCCGTACTTGTCCGAGCCCTGCTGCAGCGCGTTCCAGACCTTCTCGCCGATGAGCGCGCCTGACAGAGGCAGATAGCCGCTGGTGATGCCTTTGCCGACCGTGATCAGATCGGGCTCGATGCCGTAGCACTGCGCGCCGAATGCCTTGCCCAGGCGCCCGAAGCCGCACACGACCTCATCCGCGATGAGCAGGATGTCGTAGCGCCGCAGGACCTGTTGGATCTCTTCCCAGTAGCCCTGCGGCGGAGGAATGATCCCGCCGGTGCCCAGCACCGGCTCGCCGATGAAGGCGGCGACGGTGTCCGGGCCTTCGGTCTGGATGAGGGCCTCCAGGCGCGCGGCGCAGACCTGGGCGAAATCGCGCTCGCTCATGCCGGCTTCCGCGTGCCAGAAAAAGTGCGGCGTGATGGTATGCAGCACCGGACCCTGGGGCAGGTCGAACGCCTGGTGCTGGTTCTCCAGGCCCGTCAGGCTTCCCGACATGACCGTGGCGCCGTGGTAGCCGCGCCAGCGGGAGATGATCTTTTTCTTCTTCGGCCTGCCGAGCACGTTGTTGTAGTACCAGACGATCTTCATCTGGGTCTCGTTCGAATCCGACCCGGACAGCCCGTAGAACACCCGCTGCATGCGCCCCGGCGCCATCCCCAGCAGGCGCTCGGCGAGGCGGATCGCGGGCTCGTTCGAGTAGCCGGCATACGAGTGGAAGTAGGGCAGCTCCAGCGCCTGCCGGTGGATCGCGTCCGCGATCTCGCGCCGCCCATAGCCGACGTGCACGCAGTACCGGCCGGCGAATGCGTCGATGAGCTCCTGGCCGTCGCGGTCACGGACGCGAATGCCCTCGCCCCCGGAGATGATCCAGGGCCCGCCGAGCTCTCCTGAGGAGAACGGCCGCAGCTGGGTGAAGGGGTGCAGGATCGTCGCCCGGTCGAGGGCCTGGAGGTCCTGGGTGCGTGTGCTCATGCGTGCTGCCTTTGGAAAAATGTAACCGCCGGGTTTGTAAAGGTTGCGCTGCCGCTGCCGCTTGCTTCCGGGCCGGTCCCCCGGGGTCTCGGACCGATTCTTGCTCAGCTCCGCCCCTATAGGGAGTCGCCGGTTCTTCGGCGCCCGTAAGAGGGGTCATGACTATCCTGACGGCGATCGTTGACGCCCACGTCCACCTGCATACCTGTTACCGAGCCGATGAGTTGCTGGACAACGCTGCCCGCAATCTCTCCGCTGCGTGTCCGCAGAATGCCACGGGCTGTGCGCTGTATCTATTGATGGCGGAATGCCAGCAGGACGACTGTTTCGGCCAGTTCCGTGAGCTAGCAGTGAGCGACGATCCCGCGCGGCGGACGGCGCTTGGGCTGAAGGAGTGGTCCATCGCGCCCACAGCTGAAGATAGCAGCGTGCTCGCCACGAGCGGCGAGCAAAATCTCTTCATCGTCGCCGGTCGGCAGGTGGCCTGCCGCGAGGGGCTGGAAGTGCTGGTTCTCGGCACGACCCGGAAATTCGAGGACGGGCGTCCCATCCGCGAGCTGCTGAGAGAGACCGAAGCGCTCCGGGTACCGCGCGTCATTCCATGGGGACCGGGAAAGTGGCTGTTCAGCCGTGGACGGCTGCTGAATCAGCTGCTGCAGGAGTTCCGCAAGCCGACTCTGTTCCTCGGGGACGAGGGCGGCCGCCCGGGCTTCTGGGGCTATCCGGCGCACTTTGCCCTGGGAGCGCGGCTGGGTGTTCGGGACCTCCCAGGGACCGATCCGCTTCCCTTCTCGCACGATGTCGGCAAGGTCGGGCGGATGGGATTCCGAGTTCCCATCGCACTCGATCGCCGTCGACCGGCGGCGAGTCTCCTGCGCTCGCTGACCGATCCCAACGTCGCCTTCGACCGGTTCGCGACTCTGGAGCCACCGCTGCGGTTCGTGCGCAATCAGATCGGCATGCAGCTTCGCAAGCGGCGGCCGCCGGCGTCCACGTCGCGGGGTCCCGGCCCTAACGGTGGCGGGCCCACGGGCGGCGCCAGCGCCGGCGGGCCCACGCACAGAGTCAGCGGCGGGCCCACGGGCGGCGCCAGCGCCGGCGGGCCCACGCACAGAGCCGGCGGCGGGCTCAGGGGCGGCGCCGGCGCGCCCACACGCGGTCCCCACGCTGGCGGTCCTGACGCGGGCCGGCCGCTCTCCGGCTGACGGGGCGGGTGATGTGCGGCATCGCCGGTATTGCCACCCGAGGCGCCACGCCTGCGCGCGATCTGCTGACGCGCATGTGCGACGTGATGCAGCACCGCGGCCCAGACGGAGAGGGCATATACGTGGGCCCCGGCGCCGGCTTGGGAATGCGCCGCCTCGCTGTGATCGATCTGCAGACGGGCGACCAACCTGTCACCAATCGCGCCGGAACCGTACAGGCGGTTTTCAACGGCGAGATCTACAACTACCTCGAGCTGCGTGGCGAGCTCGCCGCCAAGGGCTACGCGCTGCGGGGTACCGGCGATAGCGAGATCATCCCTCATCTCTACGAGGAGTACGGGATCGAGTTCGTCACGCGGCTGAATGGGATGTTCGCCATCGCGCTGTGGGACAGCAAGTGCCGCCGGCTGCTGTTGCTGCGCGACCGCATGGGGATCAAGCCGCTGTTCTACAGCGTACGCAACGGCGCGCTGTACTTCGGATCGGAAGTGAAGTGCATTCTTGCCGGCGGTGGCTCGGCAGGCAGAATCGATCCGCGCGGCGTCGATCAGCTGCTGACGTTCGAGTGCACCGTGGCGCCGGCCACCTTGTTCGACGATGTCAGAAAGCTCCCGCCGGGCAGCTGGCTGGTGTGGCACGAAGGGCAGCTGCAGTCCGGTCGTTTCTGGTCGCCCGATGACTCCGCCGAGCTCGTGCGTGACGCACCGGAGGGGATCGCGGAGCGGCTGCGAGTAACGTTCACCGCCGCGGTAAAGAGGCAGCTGGCAAGCGATGTGCCGCTGGGCGCTTTCTTGAGCGGCGGCATCGACTCTTCCATCCTGGTTGCCGCGATGAGCTCAGTCTCGACGCGGCCTCCGCTGACATTCTCGGTCGGGTTCGGAGAGTCTTCCTACAGCGAGCTGCACTACGCGCGAGCTGTCGCGCAACACTGCGGCACGCGGCATCACGAGGAGCTGCTGACACCGGACTTTCTGGCATTGCTTCCGGACGTCGTCGCGCAACTGGATCAGCCCATCGCGGACTTCTCCGTCTTTCCCACACTACTGGTCTCGCGCATGGCGCGGAGTCATGTCACCGTCGCACTGGGTGGCGACGGCGCCGATGAGCTGTTCGCAGGCTACGACGCATACAAAGCGGACCGGTATGCCGCAAGAACGCTGGACTGGTTGCCGCGAGGCATGCGAACCCACATCGAGTACGCCGCCCGGCTGCTCCCGCTGAGCGAGGGCAAACGCGGGCTGGCAAATCAGCTGCGCCGCTTTCTGGAAGGGGCCTCGTTCCCGGCGGAATGGCGCCACATGCGTTGGATGGTGGCGTTGGGCGACTCCGCGCGGCTGCGGCTGTACCGCGATTCCTTTCGCGCCCAGGTGGCGGGGCAGGCGATGGAAACGATCCGCGCTGCCTTCACGCCCCCGGGGAGCGACTCGCTCGCGGATGAGATGCGCTGCGATCTGCGCCTGTACCTCCCGGACAACATCCTGACCAAGATCGACTCCATGAGCATGGCCACCTCACTGGAGGCGCGCGTGCCCTACCTGGACAACGAGATGGTCGACCTGGCCCTGTCGATTCCATCGCGGCTGAAGCTGCGCGGCGGGGTGCGCAAGTGGATTCTGAAGAAGGCGTTTGCCGGAAGTCTGCCGCCGGCGATCCTGCGGCGCGGCAAGGAAGGCTTCAGCATGCCGATGAAGAACTGGCTCAACGACGACTGGAACCCTCTCATGCACGAGCTGTTGTGCCGGGAGAACCTGGCGCGCGACGGCCTGTTCGACGGCGCGCACGTGGAACGGATGATGCATGAGCACGAGACACTCTCCCGCAATCACAGCCACCTGCTGTGGGGCCTGATGGTGTTCCAGCTCTGGCGGGATCGCTTTGCTTCCAACCTCACCCACGCGGGAGAACGTGTCCATGCGGCGTGACCTCGGGCGCCTGGGCCGCGAGGGCTACGACGTCGTCGTCGTCGGGGGTGGGATCTATGGCGCATGCGCGACGCTGGAGGCTGCGCTCGCCGGGCTGAATGTCGCGCTGATCGAGGCGGGTGATTTCGGCCACGCCACCTCCAGCAACAGCTTGCGCACGCTGCATGGCGGATTACGCCACCTGCAGCGCCTGGACCTGCCGCGCATGCGCGAGTCGATACGCGCTCGACGGGAATGGTTGCGGCTTGCCCCGCATCTGGCCCGGCCGCTGCGCTTCGTGCTGCCGACTTCGGGGCACGGTCTCAAGGGTCCCGAGGCGCTGCGCGCCGCACTGATCGTCAACGACCTCGTGAGCTTCGATCGTAATCGTGGCGTCGAGGCGGACGCGGAACTGCCTCGGGGCGCGGTGTGGAGTGGCAATCTGGCGCGCGCCCTTCTCACAGGAACGCGACTGCCTGAGTGCAACGGCGCGGCCACCTGGTTCGATGCGGTTTGTCTGAACACCGAGCGTCTTCTGTGGGCCGTCGTAGCCGACGCCGTCGAGAACGGAGCGTCGGTCGCCAATTACGTGCGTGCCACGGGGCTCAGCCGAGCCGGCGGAGTGCTGACCGCGGTGCGAGCTCGAGACGAGCTCACGGGAGCGGAATTCGACATCCGGACTCGCTGCGTCATCAACGCGGCCGGGCCGTGGGTCGGAGATTGGGCGGGCATCCGCACCGGTGACCGCAAGCCCCTGTACTGCGCCTCCAGGGCTTTCAACCTGTTGACCCGGCCGTTGCCCTTCAAGGAGGGAACCGGCTTCGCCGTGCGGCAGCAGAGTACCGGTCAGCTGCACACGTACTTCGTTCTACCTTGGAATGGGCGGTCGCTGGTAGGTACGCGCCACCTCAGGTGCGATCCGGCGACGCGCTCCGCGGCGGTGACGCATCAGGAGATTGTCGAGTTTCTCGATGACCTCAGCCGCGTGCTCGGCCGCAATCGCATCGGCACTGCGGACGTGCTGGGCGTGTATGCGGGACTGCTTCCGCAGAAGAGCGCCGATGGCGATGCGGAGGTGCAGCTGCAACGCTCGGCCCGGATCATCGACCACGGCGCGGACGGCGCCCCCGGCGTGTTCAGTGTCATCGGGGTGAAGTGGACCAACGCGTGGCCCGTGGCGGAACGGGCTGTACGCTCGGCGTGCCATTTCCTCCGCGCACCCACGCGGTTGCCGGCCCGGCGGCCCCAATTGGGGAGCGCTCGCCCGGGGCTCGAGGCGGGCGCCGGCACGCGCTGGCGGCTGGATGCGGATTCAATGGCGCACCTGCGAGAGATGTACGGTCCGGCGCGTGCCGCGCTGTTCAGCCTGTTGGATCAGGATGAGACGCTCGCCTCCCGGGTCGTCGCGGACCTGCCGGTCATCCGGGGGCAGATCGTGCACGCCGTGCGGGCGGAGATGGCCGTGCAGTTGGCGGATGTCCTCATGCGGCGCACACCCCTGTATTTGAGCGAGGCCCTGGACGCTCCGGCGCTGGGTGCCTGCGCTGCGCTGGTGGCACGCGAGTTGCGGTGGAGCAAGGCCGAGACCGCCGCCCAGATCGAGCATGTCGAGTCGTTGCTGCAGGCTTTCCGCGGCCCGCTGCAGACGCAACAACCCGTTCCCACGGCCGCGCGGCAGAGCCTGCAGCCACAGGTGTCCCCGAGCTGAAAGGACCGAAGATGCCAGCACACCAACCCCTGACGCAGACGCCGGCGGACGCACCGCTCCCCTGGCAGCTGCAGATGTACCGCAAATCCCTCAAGAAGCGGCAGAAGGTCGAGCTGCTGATGCGGCTCGCCGGAGCGACCCACGGCAAGCGCTGTCTGCTGATCTCCGGGCACGACAACAACGGCGCCATGAATCATGAATTCCGGGCCGCCGGCGGCCTGTGGAGCTGGGGACAGGTGTATCGCGAGGGCATCGAGGAGATGGCGGAGTTTCTGCGCGATCCCGTCGCGCATATCGACATCAACCGCTTCCCCTATGCCGATGGAGCCTTCGATCTGGTCATCGTGATCGACGTGCATGAGCACTTCTCGCAGCTGGACGGCCTGAACTCGGAGATCGCGCGCGTGGTCGCTCCCGGGGGGACGGCAATCATCACGACCCCCAATGGCGATACGCGGCTGCCCGTCGCGGTGCTGAAGCGGATGATCGGCATGGGGCCGGAAGCCTATGGACACGTGGTACAGGGCTACCGCATCCAGGAGCTGCAGGCGATGGCCTCGGGGGTGGGGCTGAAGCCGCAGTCCTGCGGTGGCTACTCGCGCTTCTTCACGGAGATGGCCGAGCTGGTCATCAACTTCGCCTATGTCAAAGTGCTGTCACGCAAGAAGAAGCACCCGCAGGTCATGGAAGGCACCATCGCGCCGACCTCGAAGAAGGAGCTGGAGGCTGTGCGCAAGGAATACCGGATGTACTCGCTGATCTACCCGTTCATGTACGTGTTCTCGCTGCTGGACCGGCTCATTCCCGGCAAAGGCGGCTACGCGGTGGCGGTCGCTGCGAGAAAGACGCTGTGAAAGCGCTCGTGACCGGGGCCGGCGGATTCATCGGCTCACATTTCGTGCCGTATCTGGCGGCTCGTGGCTGGAGCGTGCGCGCTGTCGATGTGCACGAGGCACCTCCGGGAGTAACAGGCCCGGATGTCCAGTATCGCGTGATGGACATTCGCGATGCGCCGCAACTCGCCGAGGCCCTGGCGGGCGTCGACTATGTCTTCAACCTGGCCAGCGTCCACCTGGACGTGCACGCGAGCTTCGAGGAATTCGAGGCCGTCAACGTCAAAGCGCTGGAGAAGCTGGTGGAGCTGTGCAGCGTGAGCGGTGTGCGCCGGCTCGTCCAGGTCAGCAGCGTGGGTGTCTACGGACATGTGCAGTCTCCGCCGGCGAACGAAGCCGCCCCGTTGAATCCGCAGAATGACTACGAGCGAACCAAAATGGCTGGGGAGGAGGCCGCGCGGCGATCGGCAGCCCGCACGGACATGGATGTCGTGGTGATCAGGCCCTCGTGGGTGTACGGCACGGGGTGTCCCCGCACGTTGAAACTGATCCGCTCGCTGCGCAAGGGCCGGTTCTTCTACATCGGTCCCGCGCGCAACCTGCGGCACCCGGTCTACATCGACGACGTGTGCGATGCGCTCGTTCTGGCCGCGCAGGCCGGTCGAGAGGTGGCGGGGCAGACCTTCAATGTGGCCGGCCCGCGCTGGATGACTGTCGAGGAGATGGTGGGGCAGTTCGCAAGCGCGATCCACGCTCGTCCTCCATCGCTTCACGCACCGCGCTGGCTCGGACTCGCGGTCGGATGGACCGCTGAGCAGGTGAGCGCGCTGGTGGGAGCCGAGCCCCCGATGTCCCGGCGGACGCTGGCGTTCTTCGAGAATGACAATGCGTTCGACATCGGCGCCGCGCGGCAGGCGCTCGGATTCGAGCCGAAGGTGGATTTAGCGAACGGGGTACGGCAGATTGCTGCGACCGTGCAGTAGCTGCGGGACGGCTACCCAGACCGCCGCCAGCGTGCGAACCAGCCAGCCGGCGGAGATTCCATAGAGCACGCCCGTCAGGCCCCAGGGCGCGGCGATGAACGCGCCGGCACAGGCGAGTATGACGGAGCTCCAGGCACTGAGGCCGATGTGGCGCAGGTCCTTCTCGTCACCCAGTGCGACGACGATCGACGTTGCGAACGCGCTGCAGACCTTCAGCAGCCCCGACACGATGGCCGCCAGCATCAGGGCGTCGCTCAGGTCGTAGCGGCCGTCCAGGAACCAGTGCGCGATCGGTGGCGCGATCAGCCATAGGATGACCGCTCCGCATGCCAGCCCCGCGCTCACGATACCGATCTCGCGAGCGAGGAGCCTGCGTCGCGTGCGCACTCCCTGTGCGGCACGCATCTCGGGAATCAGAGTAAACAGCACTGCGCTCTGGATCATGCGGAAGGGTGAGCCGACGAGCGAGGCGACAACGCCGTACAGCGCCAGATCGTGCACGCCCACCGTCGGGACGAGCACGAGCCGCTCGAGCTGCAGGAAGACCGCGCTCGCCATCGTAATGCCGACCAGCGATAGCGCTTCGCGCCACAGCGCGATGAACCTGGGCGGGCTCGGCGCAGTCCGCTGGCGGTTGACCACCAGGTACCAGGTGCCCGCGAAGCAGATGAGCCCGGCCGCTGCCAGCAGCCCGCTCAGAGTCGAGGCCGACCTGAAGCTGGGAATCATGGCCAGCAGCGCCACGGGTGCCAGCGCCATGTTGGGCATGATCTGCAGCAGCCACGAGGCAATCCCGAACTGGCGCTGTCCCTGGAAATGGGCCACAACCGCCAGGCACGCGCCCGTGGCCGCCGTGGCGACCGCTAAAGCGATCAGCATTCCAGCGGACAGGTCGTACACCAGCGCCGCGACAATCGCCGTGAGCACACCCGTCAGAACGCAGGCGGCCAGTGCCCAGCGGCGCAGATACGGCCCGAAGGGCAGGCCGCGCCGGGCGACGATCTGGTCCAGGCCGAGCGGCGCTCCCAGCATGGCGACCGAGAGGATGCCGATGAACAGCAGCAGCAGGCCGTACTCGCCAGAGGACAGCTCCCGGGCGAACAACAGGTTGCTGAGGGTGAACGCTATACCGCCGCAGCCGAGCGCCAGCGCGGCTCGTAGCGAGGGAGACTTCAGGAAGGCTCGCAGGATCACGCGACTGCGGGAGCTGTCGTGGACGCGATGGGAGCGGGGCTCGCGGCGGCGAGGGTACCAACCTCCGCCGCGGCAGCCGCGGCCGAGATCTGCACCCAGGGCCACTGCCTGGCGGCGGGGCGGGGCCCCGTCAGAAGCAGGCGCTCCCACAGGCTGACATTGAGTAACGTCCAGAACAGGTGGCTGTGATTGTGGCGCAGCTGCTGGTGCTCGTTCCACAGCCGCTCGAGCACGCTCTTGCGAAAATGCTCCTCGATCAAGCGTGATGAGAACACCGAATCATGCGTCAGCTGCAGCAGCTCGCCGCGGATCCAGTTCTTCATCGGAATGCTGAAGCCCTGTTTGGCGCGCGTTGCGATCCCTTCCGGGAGGCGTGCATGCATGGCGCGCTTCAACAGCCACTTCGTGGTAAAGCCGTGGAGCTTGGCGCTCGTCGGCAGGGAATAGCAGTACTCCACGACCCGATGGTCGAGAAACGGCGGCCTGACCTCCAGCCCGTGCGCCATCGACATCTTGTCGACTTTCATCAGCACGCTGTCCGGAAGGATGGTGTTGAGCTCCAGATACTGTTCGCGCGCCCCGCGCTCGCGGGGTGCGTGCTCCGACCAGCGCCGCAGCGGTGTGAACGGACCCGTATCGACCGTGCGCAGCAGCTCGGGCGTGAAGATCTCCGTCGCCAGGCGCGGATCCAGGAAGTATTGCCAGCGCAGGTGGGCGCCTTCGGCCGGCAACACGGCTCCCTGCAGGAAGCGCTTGAGCACGTTGCGCGGCCCCTTCTTCACATCGTTGTCGCTGAGCCTGCGGATGAGCGCATGGTAGAGAGCCCGGCGGCTCGGCAACGGCACTCGCGCGAGCCAGGCGGCCGCCTTGCTGGCGCGAAAGCGGTCATAACCCATCAGCAGCTCATCGCCCCCGTCACCGCTCAGAGCGACCTTGACCAGGCGCCGCGCCTCCTCGCAGATGAGCATGAACGGCAGGTTCGAGGGATCCGTGGTGGGCTCATCGAGGTGCCACACGGAGCGCTCGATCGCGTGCGCATCCACCGGCTTGATGAGCAGCTCCCGATGTTGAGTTTGAAAGTGCGCGGCGACGCGGCGTGCGTACTCGAACTCGCTGAAGGATGCCTCGCGGTACCCGAGCGCGAAGGTCTGCAGTCCATGCGGCACCGATTCGCTCAGGAAGCTGACCACCGAGCTGGAGTCGATGCCGCCGGAGAGAAAGGCGCCCAGCGGCACATCGCTCATCAGGTGCTCCGAGCAGCTGCGCTGCAGCAGCTCGCACAGGGCTTCCGGAGAGGCGTCGACTGCCCGGGCCTCGAGCGACCAGTAGCGCTGCAGGCGCGGCGGGGCTTCGCCCTCGAGGATCAGCAGACAGCCGGGGAGGAGCTTGCGGATGCCGGCAAACAGGGTCTCGGGAGCGGGCGTGAACTCGTATCCGACCAGATCGAACAGTGCCTGACTGTTGACGGTGCGCGGCTGCTGCGGGTCCGCCAGCAGCGCCTTGATCTCGGAGGCGAAGCGGATGCGCCCGCCCTCGGCGCTGTAGTAGAGCGGCTTGATGCCCAGGCGGTCGCGTGCCAGCACCAGGCGGCGCCGGGGCGCGTCCCAGATCGCCAGCGCGAACATGCCGGTGAGGTGCTCGACGAACTGCAGGCCGAACTGCTCATAGGCGTGCACGATCGCTTCGGTGTCGGTCCGGCTGCGGAAGACATGTCCTGCCCGTTCCAGCTGCGTCCTGAGTTGCGCGTGGTTGTAGATCTCGCCGTTGAAGGTGATCCACACCGTGCCATCTTCGTTGGACAGGGGCTGGCGGCCGGTGGTGCTCAGGTCGACGATGCTCAGCCGGCGGTGTCCGAGAGAGATTCCGGGGGCGACGTAGGAGCCCTCGGCATCCGGACCGCGATGCACGAGCGTCTCCTTCATCCGTTCGATGAGGTGCTCGTCAGTCCAGTTGAATCCGCAGATTCCGCACATGATGAATACTCAGGCGCCCACGCCAACTGCCGCGCGCCGGCCACTCAGCACAGAGTCGAAAACCTGCAGCACACGCCGCGCTGCCTGTTGCCAGCCGAACGCGCGGGCCCTGAGAAGGCCGTCTCGCGCCAGCTTCTCCCTCAGCTCCGAAGACTGCGTCACCTCGTGCAGCGCGCGAGCAATGTCCTCCTCGTCATAGGGGTCGATGAGGCGTGCAGCATTGCCCGCGACTTCCGGGGCAGCACCCGTCGAAGGCACGATGGCCGGACAGCCGCTGGCCATGGCCTCCAGAATCGGAATGCCGAAGCTCTCGCACAGCGTCGCGAGCACGAAGCATTCGGCCAGCTGGTAGGCCTGGTGGATCCGCTCGTTCGGAACGAACCCCAGGAACTGAATGCCCTCCAGGTCGGTCGCGCAGAACCCTCGTGCCAGGAGGTATTCGCGGACGTCGCGCCCGGCGACTACCAGGGGAAGCGGCTGCGGCGATCTGTGCCGGTACAGCCGATAGGCGCGCACCAGGCGCTCGTTGTTGCCGCCGGGATAGGCTGACATCTTCCTGTTGCCCGTATGCAGCACGCGCGCCACGGTGAACAGGTACCGGTCGGGCAGCCGGTAATGCTCGCGGAATTCGTGCAGCGACACCGGATCGCGCTGCGAGTTGAAGCTCGGGGCGACGCCAGCGTGCGTTACCGCCGCTCCCGCGAGCTTCATCCCCGTGCGGCGTGTCAGCTCCGTGAGCGTCGACTGGGAAATGCCGAGCAGTCCGCTCGCTTTGCGACAGTAGAGAGGCAACATGAGGCGGATGTAGAGATTGTCCCACCAGGGATAGTTACCCGGGTTCACGTACCAGTCGCAGCTCTGCAGCACGAACACCCCGGGGATGCGCGACAGCAGCGGCAGAGAGAACTTCGGATTGAACACCAGGTCCGCCGCCCAGCGCCGGGCGGCTCTCGGCACGGCTACCTGGTCCCACCACAGTTTGCTCGAGCCGCCCAGGACCTGGGTCTGCACGTTGGCGAAACCCTCGAACAGGCGCCGCGAGCGCGAGCTGCCCAGCAGCACGACATACCGGGTCGTGATGTCGAGCGCGAACAGATGTCGGAGCAGTTCGCGCGAGTACACGCCCAAGCCGTCCGGTTGGTCCAGCAATCGCGCCATGACGGCGATGGTGCGTCCGGCATTCACGGGGCTGGACTGCTCGATTTGCGCGAGTGCCGCCATGTCAATGAGCGAGGTGCTGCGTGCGGGAGATCCCTGTCACTTTGCCCGTGGCGATGCTCAGGAAGCTGCTGCGTCCGGAGCCCGGCAGCAGCCGCAGCCAGTCGGACTTGATTCGCCCGAAGGCGCGCAGCGGAAGCCGGCCCCGGGCGCGCCGGAAGTCCAGCGCCACCCCGAACACGCCCCGCAATCCGAACCGCCGTGCGAGCTCCAATGACCAGGGTGATCCCATCATCCACGGGTAAGCGAGATAGTGCGGTGAATAACCCATATGGCGCAGAAAAAGTTCCCGGGATTGCTCGAACTCGGAAGCCACCAGCGCCCTGACGGCCGCCTCATCGGCCCAGCGGCCGGGCATCCCCGCAAGTGAATGCTGGCGGCGGAGGTGGCTGAGCCAGTCCCGGCGCTCGAAGAACGCCGCCCCCCCGAGCCGGGCCACCGTGTCGACACACGCCTGGGTCGCAGCGGGGTCCTCGACGAAGCGCTTTCGTGCGGAGAGCAGGGGCATCGCCGTATAGATCGGCGTACCCAGCGCGGGACGGCCCAGCTCCTCGCCGCTTGCGCCGTTGCGCATCGGCCAGTCATAGATGTCGTAGTGCGCCAGGGTTCGGGGATTGGCGAACTCCACCACGCGCGGCGAAGTGAAAACCAGAGCGTGGCGGTGGGCGTGAGACTGGACATCGACGAGCCCCGACCGGGCGGCCTCGCGCAGCTGCTCCCAGCTCATGAACCGTTCCGGGTCCGCAGGAGCCGGGGGGGCGCTCATCCAGTGGGTGGGAGCAAACAACGTGGCACGGGCGTTGAATTCCTTGAGAACCGGCATTGCGGTCTCGTGGAAGTTCAGGCGCGCGTCATCGAAGGTAAGCAGTACCCCGCGGGCATCGGACCCCCGCTCGAGCGCCGTGGCGAACTCCGCGAGGCTCAAGGTGCGGTAGCGGTTGCGGCGCAAAAATTCCAGATCTCCGGCAAATTGCGCGGGATCGACGTGGTGATAGACGAATACGGGTATCTCGCCGCGCGCCAGGGGCAGTCCGACGACGAACCCAGGGTAGTGGGTGCGCAATGCACCGAGCACGCTGCGCGCGACGCGCCGTGCTCGCGTGAAGGCCAGCTCCACTTGCGATGACATGGGCCGATGCATGCAAGTAGCAGGCCGCCCTGGGGCTGCGGCGGAGGGGGGGATCGCCGGCCGTGCCTACGCGATCGGATGATCTCCGCCCCGGGGGCACCTTGTTACAAGACGGTACGTTTCCTGCTACGGCTACGCCGGTCCAACGCATCGGCACCCCAAGGAGGTGCTGACCCCCATGATCCTACAGCCCTGGGCGGGAACCGCACGAGCTGCACAAACGGCTTCTGCGGTAAGGAGTTCTGCGCGTGGTCACCGCGCCGAGGACCCCGGCTCCCTCGAAAATCGCGCGGGGCGACCGCTGATCGTGCACGCCGATGACTTCGGGGAGACCCTTGAGATCACCCGGGGAATCCGCCTCGCGATCGAGGCTGGGGTGCTGACCAGCACTTCGATCATGGCCAACATGCCCGGGACCCAGGACGCCCTGCAGCAGGTCGCCGGGCTCGCCGACCGTGCCAGCTTCGGTGTGCACCTGAATCTGTGCGAGGGGCGGCCGCTGACTCCGGCGAGATCGCTGGTGGATCCTGAGGGTCGCTTCTGCTCCAAGCGCGCACTGGCGGCCAGGTCGGTCACCGGAGCACTCGTGCTTGCCGATGTCGAGAGGGAGATCGCCGCGCAGATCGGATTCGTGCGTGACCACGGGGTGAGCATTTCGCATCTCGACGGCCACAAACACCTGCATCAGCTGCCGGTGGTGTGCACTGCCGTGGCGAACGTTTTGCCAAGATTCGTGATCCGCAGAGTCAGAATTACACGCTTGGGCGGTGTCTGGCGGGCCCGGGGCGCGACGCTGCTGGTGCGTGAGCTGCTCGCTATGAAAGCGTCCAGAAAGTTTCAACGCGCCGGGTTGCGTTCGCCCGTGCGAATCATCGATCTGCGGGCATTCATGCGGGGGCGGCTGCCCTCCACACCCGGCTCCTGTGTCGATCCGCGGGGGCCGGTGGAGCTGTGCTGTCACCCCGGCACGGCGGCTGCAGATGTCCACAAGCCAGGCAGCCATGGGCGTCACGCGGAGCTGGAATTCCTGCTCTCGCCGCGCTTCCTCGAGCTGCTCGCGGCCAATCAGGCCCGGCTGGTTTCGTATTGGGACGTGTAATGCGCATACTGAAAATCGTTCCTGAGTCCTTCTACACCGCCCGCGGCACGCCGCTGAGTGCCTATCACCGTGCCCGCGAGCTGCTGGCGCGCGGACACGAGGTCGACATCCTGACCTACGGAGTGGGCGAGGACCCGCCGCCCGAGCTGCGGGCACGCGTGTTTCGCTCGCGCGGACCGCATTTCACCGGTTCGATCCGCCCGGGACCCTCGGGCCTGAAGATCTGGTTCGACTGGCTGCTGTTCCTCAACCTGATCGCAAGACTGTGCCTGCGGCGTTATGACTTGCTGTATGCGCACGAGGAAGGCGCGTTCCTCGCCCGGCTGGCCGGCGCGATCTTCCGCATTCCCTACATCTACGACATGCACTCCAGCCTGCCGCTGCAGATCACCGACTGGAAGTTCAGCCGGCGGCGCTCGGTGATCAATGCGTTTCGCTGGGTCGAGAAGCAGAGCGTGCGCGGCGCTTGCGCAGTGGTTGCCATCTCGCCGGCCGTGGAGAGCGCCGCAAAGCGCGCGTACCCCGGCGCGCGGTGTGTGGTGATCGTCAACAACTTCGAAGTGGGCAGCAGCGCCACACCGGAAGAAATCGCGGCGGTGCGTGCACGCTACGGCATCGGTCCCGGACGCAAGCTCGTGTTGTATACCGGGTCGTTCGTCGCCCTGCAGGCGTTGGATCTGCTCATCGCGGCCATTCCCACGGTGGTGGCGGCAGTTCCGGAAGCCGTATTCCTGCTGGTCGGCGGAACGGACCCGGAGATCGCCGAGTTGCGTGCCCAGGCGGAGAAGCTCGCAGTCTCGCAGCACGTGGTGCTCGAGCGGATGCAGCCGCAGAGCAGCATGCCCGCCTATCTGGGCGCGGCCGATGTGCTGGTATCCCCGCGCATCCAGGGCATCAATCCTCCCGGGAAGCTGCTGCCCTATCTGGCCTCGGGGCGGCCCGTGGTCGCCACCAACACCCTGGTGCACAACCAGATCCTGAACGAGCGTTGCGCATTCCTGACTACGCCGGATGCCTCGGGCATCGCCGACGGGCTGATAGCAGCGCTGACCGACCAGGCGCGCGCGGCTGCCACCCTGCAAGGCGCAGAGCAGTTGATCGCGCACTACTGCAGCCCCTCGGCGCGCGATGCGGCATACGAGGATGTCTTGTCGGCGGCGCGCAATGCGTCGCCGCACAAGCGCCTGCAGACCCGACAGGCCTGAAGAGTAGATGCTTTGTCATCTCCCGTATCATCTGAGGCGACTCGGCAGAGCCGCCCTGCCAACGTAGTGCCGCTGCCTGGAAGGCTGACGCGCCCGCCGCTGCCGCGCTGGTGGCGTAGGGGGCCGGGCCGGATCGCAGCGGCCGCCGTCATCGGACTCCTCGTTCTGGCGGTGGCGTTGCCGCAGACACGCTGGCGCGTCGAGGCAATGGCGCTGGGGCTCACCGGCAGGATTCCCGATATGCGTCCCGGGGAGCTGCTGCACCTGCTGCTCCCGGGCGGACGGCAACCGGACATTGCGCGCATCGTCGCAACGCGCAACCCGTACGCCGTGGTACGCATTCCCAGCAACACGCCCGCGGACATCGCAGCGGGCGCCAAGCTGTTCAGCACGGAGTGCGCCGCGTGCCACGGGGCGGATGCCGGCGGAGGCCCTGGAGCGCCGCCGCTGGTCGGGCGCGAGTTCAAGCACGGCGACAGCGAATGGGCCCTGTATCGCACCATCCGTTATGGAGTGCCCGAGACGGCGATGATGAGCCATCCGCTGGGTTGGCAACCCATCTGGCAGCTCATCGCCTATATCCGCTCACTCGATGTGGGCAAGGGCGCGCAGGCCATGGCGCCCGTGATGCAGGCGCGACTCGATAATTTGCGCGTGCCATTCGAGCAGCTCGCGAGGCCGCCTGGCGCGGACTGGGTCAGCTACTCCGGCAGCTATGCCTCCGCGCGTCATAGCTCATTGACGCAGATCACCCGCGACAACGTGAGCCGCCTGGCTCTGCGCTGGCTCGTGCAGCTTCCGGACTCGGCCGAGAAGAACGAGTCGTCCGCGCTCGTGCGCGACGGCATCATGTTCATCACGGTACCGCCCGCAACGGTCGTGGCACTCGATGCTTCCAACGGCCACAAGCTATGGGAGCACGTGCACGCGTATCCGAGAATCGGCGGTGGCGAAGGGCCCATAGGTCAGAACCGCGGCGTCGCCGTGCTCGATAATCGAGTATTCGTGGGTACGTGGGATGCGAAGCTCACGGCGCTGGAGGCCGCCACCGGTAGAGTCCTCTGGGAGGCGACGGTGGATCCGGCGTATCCCAGCTCCTACATCAGCGCCGCACCGGTGGCTCTTCGCGATGTCGTCGTAACCGGTGTCGGTACGGCGCCAAAGGACAGCCGCGGTTTCATTTCCGCCTACGACGTGCGCACCGGAAAGCAGCGCTGGCGCTTCGACTGCATTCCTGGTCCGGGAATGCCGGGCCACGACACGTGGTCGGGCGATTCGTGGAAAGTGGGCGGCGCGGGATCGTGGATGACGGGCTCGTACGATCCACAGTCCGACACTCTCTACTGGGGCTGCGGCGGCCCCAAGCCGGATTTCGATCGCAGCAGCCGCGCGGGTATCAACCTCTATTCCAACTCGGTGGTTGCGCTGCGGGGGGAGACCGGCAAGCTGCTGTGGTACTTTCAATTCACTCCCGGTGACAGTCACGACTGGGACTCCACCCAAGCTCCGGTGATTGCCGATCGGGTGACACCCCAGGGCGTACAGAAGCGCCTGCTCTGGGCCAACCGCAACGGGTTCTATTACGTGTTGAATCGCGATACGGGTGCGTTCATCGCCGGAGCCCCGTTCGTACGTACCAACTGGACGGCGGGCCTGGATGCGAGCGGACACCCCATCCGCGCCGTGCAGGACCTGCACGCCACCCAGGGGAGGCCGATCTATCCGGGGGCAAAGGGGGGCACCAACTGGTGGCCTCCGACCTACGATCCGGTCCTGGATCGCTTCTTCGTGCCGGTGCTGGAGCAGGGGATGGTGTTCTTTCCCACCGCGCAGACCCTGCCCAGCACCGCGGGACGGTCGTTCTATACCGCCGTCCGCGCTTTGGATGCGAGCACCGGCCAACAGATATGGGAGCACGCTCAGGCGCCCCGGCTGGTGAACAACGACACCGGCGGGTTGATGTCGACTCAGGGCGGGGTCGTGTTCGGCTCCGATCAGACGCGCTTCTTTGCCCTGGATTCCCAGTCCGGGCGGCTGCTGTGGTCGGTGGAGACGGGCGGCACGATCATGGCGGCGCCGGTCACCTACGAGGTCGATGGCGAGCAGCTCGTCACCATCGCCGCGGGCCGGAGCATCCTCACTTTCGCACTGCCGAAATCGTAAGGGCGCCGCAGCACAGGTCCCGCGCAGCGGGGCAAATACGCTCTGGCGAGGACCCCGCTGCATGGCTGGGTGATGCGCACCGCAATTGAATGCGGCGCCCGTGAGGGGGACAATCGCCGGCTCAGGCTAGAGGAGGGTTCACATGCAATTGCGTTCGTTGCCGGTGTTCACGCTCGCGCTCGCAGCTGTGCTGCTGGCCTCCTGCGGCAAGCAGGCCGAGACTCCGCCTGCGGCGGCTCCCGCTGCGGCACCTGCCGCAACCGCGGCCCAGCCGGCTCAGTCCGGCGGCCAGACCACGAATTTCGAGGACAATACGCAGACCCAGGCGCCGGCTCCGCCGCCGGCACCCACGAGCTGAGATCGACGGCCGGCGGAAGTCAGGTGAGCGCCGCGGGGTGCCCGCACCCCGTGCGCGTGCGGGTGTTGTCTGCTCGTCGGGGTGCTCCGGAAACGGAACACCCCGGTGCGGCCCGACAGTCGCCAGGGGGAACGTGTAACCTTTGAGCGATGCAGACCGAGACTGACTTCAAGGTGGATAGCGAGCGAGTGATCGCGGAGCTGGCCAACCGCATCAGCTCGCTCGGGATCGAGGTCGCGGACATCTCGGGCCACCTCGAGGAGGTCACTGGCCGCGTTTCCGAGCAGGCCTCACAGTTCAAGGAGCTGCAGGAGACGGCGCAGACGATGGTGGTGGGTAACCACTCCATCGATCAGGCCTCGCGCAAGGCGCAAAGTGCTGCCTCCACAGCCAAAGCGGAGATCTCCGAGTCGCGCACGCTGATCGGCGGAGCGGTGCAGAACATTTCCCGCTTGAGCGCCTCGGTCACCCGCATCGAGGAGCGCCTCGCTTCCTTCGCGCCGGTGCTCAAGCAGATCGCCAGCGTTTCCGCCGCGATCGAGACCATCGCGAAGCAGACCCGCCTGCTGTCCCTCAATGCCGGCATCGAAGCGGCCCGTGCCGGAGAGGCCGGTCGCGGCTTTGCTGTCGTTGCAGGTGAGGTCAAGACGCTTGCGGAGCAGACACGCGCGGCCACCGTACGAATCGCCGCTATCGTGGCGGAGCTCGGGCAGCAGATCGAAGGCCTGATCGGCGAGAGTGGCGGTGCGACCCGA
>Ga0134126_10003566_pt1 | contig 19489 bp, 14 predicted proteins | sample KB31752_FD_96881 | JGI IMG/M metagenome (GOLD analysis project Ga0134126, IMG submission 96881) | Terrestrial soil microbial communities with excess Nitrogen fertilizer from Kellogg Biological Station, Michigan, USA - KB3-175-2 | ecosystem: Environmental > Terrestrial > Soil > Unclassified ...
CGTTCCCGACCATTGGAGCGCGCCGTTCGAAACGCTGCAATCGAAACGTGGCGACTGCGAAGACTATGCAATCGTCAAATATGCGGCGCTGCTCGCGTCAGGCATGTCCGCCGACGACGTCAAGATCGTCATCCTGGAATATCTCCTGCCGAGGGAGAATCATGCCGCGGTCGCCGCGCGCGTCGACGGGGAATGGCTGATCCTCGATAATCTCCACCTGACGCTGGTGCGCGATATCGACGTGGCGCGATCGATTCCGGAATTCGTGCTCGACGAGGATGGCACACACCGCTTCATCTGGACCAGCCGCAACCGCCGAAGCGCGGCCAATGCGGGCTGATTGAGCTATTTACGCGAGCCCTGCTTCTCCGCACCCGGCGGCGTCGTGCGTGCGCGGGCGCGCTCGGCATTCGCGTCGCAGAACCTGGTGACCCGCGGCCACGATCGCGTTCGTAATTCGCTTTCGATAGGCGGGATCGTCGGCCTTCGGGAAGCGCGGCCGTCCATTGCCGTGAATGCTTCGACCTTCATGGCGAGGCCGCGCACCTGCTCGATGCCACGATTGGGACAATATAGCCGCCTAACGCAGCCGAAGCGTGATCGATTCGAGCCGCTCCCCGGCTTCCTGTTCGGCCGGTTTCGGGAGTAGCCTCGCAGATCGACGATTCCATGAGATGGAGCCATCGGGACCGACCATGAGATTGCGATGCGCCCTGGTCGCCGGCTGGCTTTGGCTATGCCCGCTGTATGTCGCTAACGCCCAGGACGTTCCGCCCCCGGAAGCTCTCAACGCCATGGTGAGCCAGATCACCGGCAAGCCCGTCCCAACCGCGATTACCTTTGACCGTGTTTCCGGTTCGGTCAACCAAGCCTGCGGGCTGCACCATGCACGGATGAATCTAACCCGCAACGACAGCACGGTGCGGAACTTTTCCGTGCTGGTGGACCATACCGAAGGCATGGACGCGCCGAAGGTGTTCTTCGTCACGCTGTCGCGCGTCGCCGTCGACGCCGACGGCTCAGGCCGCGGCTACCATCCGGAGGACCCGCTCGGCAGAGGCGTCTGCGAGCGAACCATCGGCGCCGACGGCAAGCCTGGCCTCAGCGGGATTTGCGCGCTGGACCAGTTCTCGAGTGGCGGCGCTTATGTGTTCAGCGGAACGCACAAACTCTCCAAGGAGGCGTTCGTCTCCAATTGGCTTTCGATGTGGCCGAAGATCCGCGACAGGCAGCTCAAGCCCGTGGTGCTCGCCGACGTCGTCCCGGATATGCCAAGGGAGTTCTATTTTTTTCACTGGCACGACCGCGGACTGACCGCATTCTTCAAGGACAACATCATCCCCAAGGATAGAGATGGTTATCCCTGCCGCTATCAGGCCGCCGACGGGCCGCGCAACGGATACTTCATCTCCTCGACGACGCTCGAGGCGAACACGAGGCCGCGCGCGGACGGCTGCGCGCCGAACCGGTACCTCGATGCCGAGGTCGTCCCGTTCGTGGTGCTGCCCAAGGGCGGGTTCGGCAAGGTGCGGATCGGCGACATCGCGATCGTTCAGTTCAAGAACAGGGTGGTCTACGCCATTGTCGGCGACGCAGGTCCCGCAACCAAGCTCGGCGAGGCATCGATCGGCTTGAACGCCAGGCTGCTTGGGAAGTTCGGCGAGCCGTTCCTCAACATGAAGGCGACATGGACACTTGATATCGATAGCGGCGGCCACGTCTCCATCCTGGTGCTCGGCAACACCCACGATAAGCTGAATGGCAACTACTCGCCGCACAATATCGAGTCGGTGGCGCGGCAGGAGCTCTCGCGCTGGAGCGGACCCGGCGATCCCCTGGCACGCTTCGAGGCATGCCGTGCGATGGCGCCGGTCAATTCCAGGAAGTAAGGCCGTCAGGGGCCAGGGGAAGACCGCAATTAGGATCATCCCGGCAAGACCGGCAGCTTCTCGATCGCGCGCAGGCCGGGACGTCTCTGCCAGCGGATTTCGGACGGGCCCACGGCGAGCGCAAGGTGCGGCCATCGCGTCAACAACGCCCGCAGGCCGCAAGCCGCTTCGATCCGCGCAAGCTGATGGCCGAGGCAAAAGTGGATGCCGGTCCCGAACGACAGATGCCGGTTCGGCTTGCGCTCGAGATCAAGCCTTTCCGGATCGGTATTGGCGTGCGCGTCCATGTTTGCCGCCACGATCAGCGCCATGACGCGATCACCTTTTTTCAATCGAACGCCTCCGACCTCGACGTCCTGTCGCACGTAGCGCGGCTTCGAGAACTGCACCGGCGACACGAAGCGCAGGAACTCCTCGATCGCGAGATCCAGCCGCTTCCAGTCGGCCATCAGCCAGTCGCGCCGGGCCGGATCCTTCAGGAGCTCAACGACGGCGCCGCCGATCAGATGCGTCGTGGTGATCGAGCCGGCATTCAGGAGCAGGAACAGCATGGACAACATCTCGTCCGGACTGATCCGTCCGCCTTCGGCTTCGACCCGCACCAGCTCGGCGATCAATCCCTCACCGCCCTGCTCTCGGACCACGCGAAGGCGCCCTGCCATATAGCGCCGCATCTTCTTGATGGCGGGCAGCACACTCAGGAAGCCGATCACGCTGCCGACCCGCACCAGGTTGTTTGCCCAGGCAATGAATGTCGGCCGGTCCGCCTCCGGCAGCCCCAGCAGCTCGCAGATCACCGACAGCGGCAGGACCTGCGCATAGCGCGCGACAAGGTCAGCCGGACTTCCTTCCGCGAACAGCCCGTCGGCAAGCTGTTCGGCGATCGCCCGGATGCGCGGCTCCATGCCGACCACGGCGCGGCGACGGAATGCCTCGTCGACGATGCTGCGCAGGCGCGTGTGATCCGGCTCATCGGTCGTCAGCATGTTGCTCGCAAGCGTTTGCACCGGCTTCGGCATCCACCAGCGCAATCCCGCGACGGCGCCATCCTCGTTGCGCAAGGAGAAGATGGCGCTCTCCTTCAGCACGCGCGCAGTCGCCTCATGGGTCGTCGTGACCCATACGTTGCCAACGAGCGGAAATCTTGCTGCGACGAGGGGCGCCGAGGCCTGCAGCGCCGCTGCGACGCCGGCGGGATCGCGGAAGAACGCCTCGCTCGCGAAATCGACGCGTGGTGCCATGGCACGCTGCTCCTGCTGTTGAGTGGGAAGACGCGGGGCCTATGTGGGTATCCGGCACGCATCGCGCCATGGCTGCGCAGTTCAACTGTGACGAAGATATCTCCCACTATGGCGCGAGATATCCTGGCGCGGGTCAGCGCATCGACCTTGCGCTTCTCCGGATCCGCGCCGATGATTTTCTTCAAGCCACGACCGGCGGCGTGCCGTGGGTGTGGAAGGACTCGATCGTCTTCAAGCCCCAGGCCTGACCCTTCTTGCGCTCCTCCTCGGTCCAGACGATCGGCTTCCAGTCGGGAGCCAGGATCAGCCGCGCGCCGGCGTTGGCGACCTCGATGCGGTTGCCGCCGGGTTCCCAGACATAGAGGAAGAAAGTCTGCTGAATCGCGTGCTTGTGCGGCCCGGTCTCGATATGCACGCCATTCTCGACGAAGATGTCGGCCGCGCGCAAAATCTCCTCGCGGCTGTCGATCGCATAGGTGACGTGGTGGAAGCGGCCCTTTTTGCCGTAATGGTCGCGGGTATAGGCAAAGTCGTAGCTCTTGTTCGACATGGTCATCCACATCGCCGCTTCCGTGCCGTCATCGAGCACGATCTGCTCGGTGGTGCGGCAGCCCAGATAAGTCTCGAAGAAGAGGCGGTTCGCCTTGATGTCGACGGCGAGACAATTGAGGTGGTCGAGCCGTCGCACATTGACGCCGCGCGCGGGAAAGCGCTGCGCCTGGTTTTTCAAGGCGGGCTTCAGCTCCGGCGGCGGCTGGTACCACTCGGTCTCGTAATAGAGCTCGATGACATGGCCATCGGGATCGCGGCAGCGGAACGCGGGTCCCTGCCCCATATCGCCATCGACCCAGCCGATCGCGAACTCCGATCCCTTCAGCGCGGCGACACGGCGCTCCAGCGCCTGCGGGCTGCGGGCGCGGAAGGCCATGTGCTCCATACCCGACGTCTTCGATCCCGTGAGCTTCAGCGAATAGCGCTCGTAATCGTCCCACCCGCGCAGGTAAACCGACTCGCCCTTCTGTCCGCTCACGGTCATGCCCATCACATCGACGAAGAACCTCAGGCTCTCGTCAGGCTTCGGCGTCAACAGTTCCATGTGGCCGAGATGGGCGAGATCGAAGATTGGCTCCGGGTTCATGTGAGCTTGCCTCAAATGAGTGCGCGGGTGACGTCGTCGAACAACTCGTCGATAACGTAGGCGCGCGGGATCAGCCCCTGCTGGGCGGCGTACTGTGTGATCAGGTCCAGTGAGCGGCGCATCTCGTCGGCGGTGAAGCGCGGCGCCGCTGGTGACTGCCTGGCAGACTCGGCGAGCAGCCGATGCACCTCGCGGACCACATCGGGATGCTTCTGCGACAAATTCCGGCTCACGACGACCATATGGTTGATCGGCATCACCAGGTGCTTGGCGGACCAGGCCTTGGCTTCCGCCGCTGCATCGGCAAACAGCGGCTTCAGATCGGGATGCTCGACCTTCTCTCCCAGTACTGCATCGAGCTCGCCATCGATCAGCATCTGCACGATCTGCTTGCCCGCGTCGGCGCGCCTGGTCGTATCCCTGAATTCGGCGACATGCGCGTCCTCGAAGGTCACCCAATCGATCGAGTCGAGATGGACGCCATAATCGTTGGCGAGGATGCCGCGCAGCCATGCGCCAGTAGTGGTGGTGAAGGAACGGATGCCGACGCGCTTGCCGTTGAGACCGGCGGGCGTAAGCCGGCCCTGCTTCGCATGATAGAGCGCATAAGCGTGCTGGAAGCGCGCGACCACGACATTCGGCAGCAGCACCATCGGCTTTTCGAAGCTTTTCGCCATCAGATAGGTGACGATCGCCATCTCGGAGACGTCGAACGCCTGCTCGCGAACCATGGGCTTGAAACCCTTGTTGGTCGGCGAGTGGTCGGCGAAGTCGAACGCGGCGAGGTCCGACTTGAGCGCTCCCGTCTTCAGCGCCGATGTGCCGGGGTAATCGCCGAGCAGAGTCCGCAGTCGCATCGCCATCTCAATGCTCCGGCAGTTCGTCGACATGGACCAGGCTACGAACGACGATCATCTTCATACCAATTCCTCCACGACAAGCGGGAACAGCCGCTGATAGGCCTCACCGTAGGTCACGGCCTTGCCCGAATTGCGTCCGCCCTTCACGGAAGCCAGAGTCGCACCCGCCTCCTTCCACGCGAACTGGCTTTCGCCGCGCTCGCCATAGGACAGGCAGACGATCTTCATGAGCACTCCATTCATATGGCCTCAGTTCCCGAACTCGAACAGCCGGGCGGGATTGGCAACCAGGATCTTGTCCCGCAGCTCCGTCTCCGGCGCGAACAGCGGAACGAGATCGACGAGATCACCGTCATTTGGCATCACCTTGACGTTCGGATGCGGCCAGTCCGTCCCCCAGATCACGCGGTCGACGGCGGTCTCGACGATCTTTCTCGCAAACGGCACCGCGTCGGTGAAAGGGCGCCCCACGGAAGAAACGCGCTCGCAGCCGCAGACCTTGACCCAGCATTTCTCGTCACGCCGCATCAGCTCGATCAACGTCCTGAACGGCAATTGATCCAGCCCGTCGGCGGCCTTCACCCGCCCCATGTGGTCGATGGTGTAGCGTACCGGCAGCTTCGCCAGCATATCGGCATAGTCGGGGATATCGATCGCATCGAAATGCAGGTCGACATGCCAGGAAAGCGGCGCGATCATCTGGATCACGCGATCGAATACGCGCTTGTCGGGCACGCCGCCGAGATGGCGCACGAAGTTGAAGCGGCAGCCGCGGAAGCCGCCCTCATGCAGCTCGCGCAAGGCGTGCTCGGTGATGGTGTCGCCGATGTTGGCCACCGCACGGTAGGCGCCGGCGCCGACCGCGATTGCATCCAGCGCCACGCGGTTGTCGGTGCCGTGCACGCTGGCATTGACGATCACGGCGCGTCCGACGCCGAGCTTCTTGTGCAAAGCCCTAAAATCCTCCAGCGGCGCGTCCGGGGGCGTATAGGGTCGGCCCGGCGCGTACGGATATTTCGCTCCGGGACCGAAGATGTGGCAATGGGCGTCGCAAGCGAGCGGCGGCAGCTTGAAATCAGGAATCCTGGTGTCCGGATCGGGGCCGGGAATGGTCGGAATGAACATCAGCGGCGCTCTGGCGGCGCCTTTAGCTGACTGCGCTTCATGGCTGACCGTCGCGGCGCTGGCGTGCGCTCTTCAAGCGGCGGCGCCTGCAGCGATGCGGCAGTGGAACGAACGAGCTGCTCGATCGCATTCGCCGAATCCGAGCCGTCCGCCTCCCCGCGCGCAAGTCGCGATACGCGCTCCGGGGTCACCAGCAAGTAATACAGCGCTCCCAGCAGGAAGTGCGATCGCCAGACGATCTCGGTGCGCGGGATATGCGGCAGGCTTTCGTGAATGGCGTCGATGAAGGCGTGGCTGATGTCGTCGAAGGTCTGCGCGATGATCTTGCGCACGACCTCGTTGCCCTCAGCGGACATCACCGCGCGCAGGCGGGTGAACCTTGCGCCGCCGCCGGCCAGATCATGGCCGGAGGAAAATGCCGGCAGCACATAGGCGCGGACGATCGCCTCGAGCCGGTCCTGCAGGTCGCGCACGCGCCTCGCCGCCGCCAGCAGCTCCGCGCGCCGGTGGTTCATCGGCCCGCAATGGCGGCGGTAGATTTCCAGAAGCAGGCCGTCCTTGGTCTTGAAATGATAGGTGACGCTGCCCGGATTGGCGCCGGCGGCCTGCGCGATGTCGCGCACCGACACGGCATTGAAGCCGTTGGTGGAGAACAGCTCTTCGGCGGCGGCAAGGATCGCCTCGCGCAGGTTCGGCTTGCGCTGCAGGGTTTCCTTCCCTGTGGAACGACGGACCATAATATTTGTACACATGTACAAACAATCAGGCTCAGTCAACAATAAATGAGAGTTCGTGGCGCCCCGGGCCGGCGCCTTTGCGGCGCGCCAACGGGTCCGGCCCTCCCAGCCTCGGAGGCTTCAGAATGCGATTTCGTAGAACAGCTTGCCGGGGCCTTCGACGACATTCTCGCGCGAAGCCGGCATCGCCGGATCGTCGACTCGCAGCACCACGCCCCTGGCCTGCTGCTTCAGCGCATCGACCAGCTCGTCGAGCGGCATTTTTCCCCATCGTTTCTTGACCGCCATGTCGTGGTTGACCGGGATCATGGCGACGCGGAGACTCGTCATGAGCTGAAGCCCCTCAGCCTTCAGCGTCGCGTTGTGGCTGCCGTGATGGCCGACCTTGTAGAAGATTGCGCGGTTGAGCAGGTCCGTCGCCTTCACGGCCTTTCCGTTCACCTGCCACGACAACTCCTGCCATGACAGCCAGTTGCCGACCTGGGCGTCGGCGGCGAACAAGAGCACGTCGCCACCGGGCTCGAGCTCGATCGCCAGCACAAGGCTGGTGTTGTTGGTCAGGCTGTCGAGCTGCAGCGCCATTTCCGAGACGCCGTCCATCCAGTCGCCGTCGATCCGGCGCCAGGCGTCAGAAGCCTCAGCCAGCGGCTGCCAGTAGTATTTCCGGAAGAACTCCAGTTCGGGCGCAGCCTGGGCTATTGCAAAGGGAATCTCATATTGCCGATCGAACGGCCGCCCCTCATCGGTTTCGGCGAAGGCCGACGCCGTTCCATCCATGAACATCTGCAGGCCGCTCACCAGGCCGTAGGTCTCCTTGTCTTTCGCCGACGGGTTGATCTTGCGAAGCCACTTCTCGTCATGCGGTGGACCCAGCACGTAAAACCGCGCATCGGTGCCCGGTGGAACCACCGGATCGTCCTTCTTGGGATCGAAATAGCGCGGCTGATTGACCTTGGCGCGAACATTCTTCAGCGCATCCCCTGTCGTCGCGCCCTTGGTCGCGCCAAAAAATTCCAGGATGCTGCCGAGCTGGTCGGCGCCTTCCGCGTCGCCGGCGAGCTGCAGATGGCTCAACCCCATGTGCAACGCGGCAAGCGCTTGTCCCTTCTCGGCCTTCAGCTTCTTCGTCAGATCATCGTTGGGGTCCTCGGTCCAGGCGAGCCAGACCTGGCCGATTTGCAGCTTGTCGAAGGACGTCTTCGCCTGCACGAAACCCGAGAGATGATCCCAATGCTCGTGGGTCGCGACGAGAAGATCGACCTTGCCGCCGGTGGTCTGGACGATGTCCTCGATCACCTTCGCCATGATCGTGCCGGGGTCCTCGGTGCCGAGAACCACGCCACAATCGATCATGAGGTAGAACGGCCGGCTGCTGCCGTCATTGCGCGGCAGCGAGACCAGGAAGCAGTCGCCAAGCCCCTGGCGGTACATTCTGATCCTCGCGCGATAGCCCGCCGACGAACCGGCTGATTTCGCCGGCGTCGGAGGCGCGGCAACCGGGGTGGGCGGGACGGCAACAATCGGCGTTTGCGGCAGACGCGCCACGGCTGACACTGCCCGTCTGCGCCGCGGGCTGCTGCCCTTCTTGACGACCGATTTTTTCTTCGCTGTGCGTGCCATGGCGCGCATCTCCTATCCATGTACACGATGGACCATGGCGAACGGCTCGCGAGCATTGGCGGGGTCGACGAAATAGTTGCCATGGAGGCCGAATTTTGCATCCTCGGCGAACTGCATCTGGTTGTTGAAGCGCCAGATGCTGTCGACCTTCTTGCGCACCATGTAGCGGACCTCGCCCGTCGAAAGGTCGATGATCAGAGTGCAGCCGCCACGGAAACGAACGCCGGGCTGCGCTTTCGGGTGGAAGCTCTGCGTGATCTCGACCACGAGGTCGGAGCGGACATTGCCATCGGGACCGACGCGGCGCACCGGACGCACCGAATGCACCTCGATGCCGTGCAAGCAACCCTCCTGATCGCCGATCTTGAACAGCCGGGGACCCTTGATCCGGATCAGACCCAGGGCTCCCAATTCGTCGCCGGTTACTTCATCCTCGTTCATCAGCCAGTCGTGCAAGACTTTCGCATTGTTCAGGGACAATTCGTAGGCTTCGTGACGCTTGCTCTTGAGATCCCAGTGGGTCGACATTTTGTTGAGAACATCCTGCACGTTGGCCTGTCGCAGCGGCAACGGCGGCGGCTCCCACCTGAGGCTGCCGGGCGAAAGATGCTTCACGTCGCGGGGATAGATCCCGCGCTTGCGAAACGCCTCGATGAACGCAATTCGGTATCCGAGCCGGTCATATGGCACGAGATCGAAGTCGGCGGTGATGAGCGCACGCAGATATTCGCCGAACATGATATCGACGGGCGGGCAGTAATCCAGCGCGCGAATACAGATGTTGAGCATCTGACCTGCGACCTTGCTTGCCTCCCGGGCGAGCCGATTGACGAGATCGACCGAGATCGCTCCCGCCGGCAGGATGCCGGTTCCGTTGCTCGCAAGACGCCGCAAGTCCTCGGTCCTTCGTCCATAGATCTGGAGAAACGCATCGAATACCGCGGCGACCAATACGGCGCCCACCGCATGAGGATCGCCGGTTTCCTGCGCCGCGTCGTAATCCAGCTTTCTCGGTTCGGCAGCAGCCGGCTGCGACGCCCCGGCAGGCTGCGAGGCGGCGGAATTGGCGGAAGGCGCCGACGCGTTGCCGTTTCCGCCGTCGCTCTCTGCAGACGTCTTTTTGACGTCGGCGATATAGTCGCGCAAGGCGCCATAGCGCCCGGTTGCCTCGCCAAATTGCACGGCGAGCTGGCCGAGCAGATTCTGTTTCTTCAGATCGCCTTGCGTCGCGGCGATCTGGTGACGGAGAGCCTCCGGCAAGGTGAAATGCTGGAACAGCGCCACGATGTCGGCAAAGGCTTCATGGAAGGCCAGCACATCGGGATTGGTTGCCTCGCGGAATCGGCGATGCACGCCGTCGAGCAAGCCGTGCGTCGTCTCATGCGCGACCACGTCGTGGGAGACCGCCGTGAACACCACGCTCCCCTGCAACAGTCCTTCAACCGTGGCGTCGGACTTGAAATAGCCGAGCAGCAGCGCCTTGTGCTCCGGACTGTAATAGGCGTTCCTGGCACGGAGCGCGTGGGGATAGATGCGCAAGCGCTGAATGTATTCAGGCGGCTTTCTCGGCCTGGTGCCGGCGCACGCGTCTGGTTGCGCGACCTTCCCGTCCGGCGATTTGGCTTCTTCGCCCTTCGTCTCCTGCGGCTCCGGGAATTCACGCGGCGCCCACAACGCCACGCGGCCGAGCGCCTTTTCAAAATGATCGATCGTCTTCATCGCCACCGCATAAACCATTTGCTGATGGAATTGCGGGCTCGCTTCCGCGGGCGTCAGGCCCGACCGCGTCAGGATGTAGGGATCGTTCAAATCGACGGGCGCATAGCAGCATTGGCTGGCCGGGTCGACGTCGACAACCTCGATATACTCGCCGACCGGTCCCGGTTCGAGGTTGTCCTCCCAGCGAATCTCGAGGGTCGCTTCGTTGATACCGAGCGTGTCGAGCTTCGCTCCGAGCGACGGATCATAGGCATACACGCGCAAGGGACGAACGGCGGGCGTCGGAGGCCGCGGATGCTTTGCGTGCTCGAGCTGAACATTCAGGACCGAGTTGCCGAGCGGGGTTGGAGCGGCCGGTTTTCCGACCGGCACGGCGGCCGAGGTGACATTAAGCGCTTGCCGAAGCGCATTTGACGCCTTCGGGTGGCCGGCAAGCGCGTCGGCAAGCCGCCGCCAGTCGGCGGGAGAGGCCTGATCCGGATCTGCGGGAACGATGTTCTCGATCGCGGTGTTCTGCGAAAGCTGCAGCGCCTCGAGCTCCAGCATCTGCCGCCGAGCGCCATCGGGCGCCCCCTGCATGCCGAGCCCGGTCAAGATCTGCGAGAGCGGAAACGAAACCGTGTCCACCGCGGTCCTGCTCAGCGCCGCCTCCGCGGCGGGCACTTTTTTCAGCGCCTCGTTGGCACGCAGTATCCCGCGTCCGAGGTGAAGATCGGGCTTCCCCCTGGGCGGCTGCGCAGCACCTTCGAACAGCGCGGCGCGGATCGCCTCGACGCGCATCCATTTCTGGGAATAGGCATCCACGGCGTTGCGGTTGTTCTGCAGCCAGATCGCCGCGGCAGCCGCCACCTGCGGCGTCGCGGCGGACGTGCCCGAGCCGTCGAAATCGATCATCTCGGGACAACCGAGGCGCGCCCACGGCACGTTCGGCGTTGCCGCCGCAATGGCCGTCGGCATCTTCTCTTTCGGACCGTAGTTGCCGGCCATCAATTGGAACGCGAGATCGGCATAGGCTTTGCCGTCGGCCATGATGCCGCAGGCAGCGACGACGCGGCCAAAGCGCGCCGGATAGACGATGTTGCGGGTGGGCAGGTTGCCGAAATTGTTACCGGCCGCCGTGACGATGAAGACGCCCTGCTCGTACAGCGCGTTGACCGCATCCGCCCAGGCTTGCGACGCAAGGCCCCCCATACTCATGGTGATGATGTCGACGGAATCGACGCCCTCGACATTCAATTGATGCACATAATCGAATGCCTTCGCGATTGAACTGTTGCTGAACAGGATCACGCTGTTGGCTACCCGGATCGGAACGACTTCCGCAAACGGCGCTCCGCCGAGCAGGGTTGTGTCGGGTATTCCGGTTCCGGCGAGAATGCTGAGCGTACCGGTGCCGTGACCGAGATTGGTCAGGAGGCCGCTGGTTCGGTCGGTCGCATCGTTGGGATAGGCAGGATCGACGAAGTTTCGCTGGATTTTGTCCCGGCGAAGACCCTTGGGCAACGTGTGGTGTCCGGCATCATAGCCGGTATCAAAATGCGCAATACGAACCTTGGAAGCGATCCCAGGTCCGCCGATCGCAGCGATCGCGGCATCGAATTGCGAATGATCGTCCCTGCGAAACCAGTAATTGTTGGCGTTACGCGGGTATTGTGGATTTTGCTCGTCCCGAATGTCGCATGACGGCGCTAGAGCCTGGCCGCCTACGGTGTTTCCGGCCGCGATCCACCTCTGCTCGATGTCCGGTTCGGCAAATTTCGGTGCGGCGGCGCCGGCAACACCAAAGCCCTGTTGCAGCAGCGAATGGCAGATGTCCCAGGGATTTTGTCCGTCTATCTCGGCTTTCGGCTTCAGGACGTACCAGACGTCGGTGGCGGTCGCACCGAGCGCGGATGGTGAACTGATACTGCTAAAGAGCCGTTCGACATCGAAGGGGACGGAAGCCGCCCCGAATGTCAGTTTCGTCTCGGAAAGACCGGGCGCAGCCTTGACCAAAATGCGCGGCATCGCAACCACCACCGCTGACACGAATATCAAAACTAAAATATCAGGGCGCGACTATAGCGCGGGCGACGGCAGGCGGCAACCAAAGCGAGCGCGACGAGATAGCGCACGGTCAGCGCTAGGCAACCGGCTTGACCGGTTTATGTCAGATGGCGCGACCCATGCGCGCCCCCTTGCGAGCGTCAGCGCGCATTCGCCGGCGCGTGCAGCGGCCACAGATCGGCGCGCCAAAGCAGCGCGATCGCCAGCATCGACAGCAACCCGGACGCGGCATAGAGCGTGCCGGTCGCGGTATAACCGATGAAATCGATCAGGCTGCCCGCCGCGAGCAGCCCGACCGGCAGACCGTAGATCACCATCATGCGCACGCCCATCACGCGGCCGCGCAAGTGTGCGCTCGCCGTCCGCATCAGGATAACGGCCGCCGAGATCATCGAGAAGCTCTGGGCAATGCCAGCAAGCACCAGGCAGGCCATCGCCACCGGCAGCGTCCGGAGCTCCACGAACACCAGCAGCATCGCGTACCAGGCGAGCGTTGCGCCGATCAGAAGCCGGGCGATGCGCACACCGCCGGCCACACTTAGCGTGATCGACCCGATCAGCGATCCCAGCGCAAAGCTCGCCGAGAGGTAGCCGAGGCCGGCCTGGTCGGTATGAAAGATTTCGCTGGCAACGTAAGGCAATAGTCCGTTGGTGAAGGGAAACGCGGTAAGATTGGCCAGAAACGCGACGCAGAGCGCCGCGCCCATTCCTGGACCGCTCCAGGCATGAACAATGCCTTCCTTCAGGTCGCGCAACAGTGACGGCGCGGGCCAATCATCCGCGGAGTGACGAGCCGCGCCATGATGCTTTGCCGGTCGGCCCATGCCGACCATCAGGATAGCGGCGGTAAGATAGAGACAGGCGATCGCCATATACGCAAAGCCGATGCCGAAGGCGGCGAACAATCCAGTGCCGGTCAATGCGCCGGCAATGCGCGCGGTGTCCTGTGTCGTGCGCGACACGCTGATCGCACCCACCAGCCGCTCAGGCGGCATGATGTCGGCGAGCAGCGCACCGCGCACGCCAAGGTCGGAGGGGCGGATCAGGCCCATGATTGCCACGATAATCATGACGTAGAACGGAGACAGCTGGCCGGTCAGCGCCAGCGTCATGATGGTCGTGGCGAGGGTCGTGTACGCAAAGCGCATCACAGCCAGAAGATCCCGGTGCCCGATGCGGTCTCCGACCATGCCAAACACCGGCGCGACCAATGTCCCGGCATAGTTCAGTGATGCGAGCACAGTCAAAAGCAGCACTGAGCCGGTTTCGGTCAGGATGTACCAGCCGAGGACGAGATTTTCGACCTCGAACGCCCAGGACGTGAGGAGATCTGAGGGCCACTGGAAGCGATAACTGCGGATCGAGAACGGTGCGAGCGCGGAAACCCGCGCAGACCCGCTCAAGATGCGACGACGCGTTTCACGGCGTTCCACCCTGCCCTGTTCTTGTTATGTTGGGCGGGAGCGTAGCGTCGATGCAAGCCGTGTCAACCCAACGGCCTGACACCGGCGCCATGCGAAAACTATCCGACTACGTGGCGCACGGCGGCGCGGGTGAGAAAGCGCAGCTTTTCGCTCAGCGGGAAGCGTCCGAAATTGGTCTTCACCGCGCCGAGCGTGAACGCCGTCTTCCTGGAATAGTCGATGCGGATACCGACGATGACGGGCCTGCCGCCGGCGGCGATCTCGTTGGCCTTGCTGATCACACCGGCGATTTCGCCATTGTCATTCACCGGCAGATAGGCCGCACCGGTCGCAAGCGCCACGCCCTCGATGTTGAGCCTGCCGATCTGTGTGCAGGGCTTGCGGCCATAGGGAATCGCCTGCGCCTGTCCGATCTGCGCGAGCTCGCCGTCGTTGAAGACATAGTAGACCACGCCGAGATCGTTGGTGGCTGCAGTCAGGATCTCCATGCAGGTCATCATGAAAGCGCCGTCGCCGACGATTGCCTGCACGGCGCGGTCGGGGCATGCGAGCTTGGCGCCGATCGCGGCCGGCACCGCATAGCCCATGCAGTTGAAGTCGGTCGGCAGGATCACGCTCTTGGGCGCATGGATCGGCATCAGCTCGGCGGTGAGAAATGTGTGGTTGCCATCGTCGATAGCAATGATGCCGTCGTCCGGCATCTGGCGTCTGAGCTCGTCGAAGAAGCGCACGGGATTGACGATGTTGCTGGTATCGTGGCGATACCAGCTTGCGCGATAGGCGGTCTTGTCCTTTCTGATTTGCGCGCGCAACGCATCGTTGCCGGCTCGGCGCGGCAGCCTCGCTTCCAGTTCATTCACGAGTTGCGCCAGCACAGCGCCTGCGTCGCCAGCGATGGCCACCCTGGCCGGGTAGTTCGCGTTGAAGACCTCGCCGTTGATGTCGATGTGGATCAGATTGGCCGGCACTTCGGCGCCGTAGCTGCCGGTCGCGATCTCCGAAAACCGCGTCCCGACTGCCACCATGCAATCGCAGTTGCTGAAGGAGTTTCGCGCGGCCGGCACGGCGGACGAGCCAAAGCCGAAGCCGGCGTGAAGCGGGTGGTTGGCCGGAAAGACCGAGAGCCCCTGCAGAGTGGTTGCGACCGGCGCATCCAGCCATTCGGCGAGGCAAATGAGCTCTTCGGAGGCGTCACGCGCGCCCCAGCCCGCGAAGATGCAGGGATGCCTGGCGCCAGCCACCAGTTCGGCGGCGCGGGCGATCTCTGCCTGGTCCTCGATACGCGGCGCCGGTACCGGCTGAAACTGCGGAAGCTCGCCGACCTCCTCGGTCAACAGGAGGATGTTGACCGGCAGCTCGACGAACACCGGCCCCGGCTCGCCCGAGGTCGCGATCCTGTACGCCTCGAACAGGATGGGCACGACCTCGTCCTGACGGGTGACGCGGAACGTCGCCTTGGTCAACCCGCTCATGAATTTGTGGGTGTCCATTTGGTGGAGCTGGTAGCGGTGGCCGGTATCGGTGCGCGGCCCGCCCGAGAGCACGAGCATCGGCACGCCGTCGAGGAATGCTTCGCCGATGCCGCTTGCCGCATGCGTCAGCCCCGCCGCCGGGACCACCGTCAAAACCCCGATCGAATCGGAGAGCCGGCTGACGGCATCGGCCATGAACGACGCGCCGCCCTCATGTGTCACCAGCACCTGGGTGATGAGGTTTGAATTGTTGAGCGCGTCGTAGAGCTCGGTGGTGTGCACGCCGGGAATGCCGAAGGTGAAGCGTACCCCGATCTGCTCCAGCGCGTAGACCGTGAGCCAGGCGCCCGTTCTCTTCATGGTGCTTCCTCAAACATGAGATCGTCTCCCTCCGTCGATCGACGCCGCGGCGATACGCCCCGAGAGAATGGAGCCGCCGAGAAACGTGCCTTCCAGTGCGCGCAGGCCATGCATGCCGCCTCCGCCAAAGCCCGCGGCCTCGCCGACCGCGTAAAGCCCGCCAATCGGCTGACCCGACTGATCCAGCACCCTGCTCTGAAGATCAGTCCTGATCCCGCCAAGGCTCTTGCGGCTGATGATGAATTCACGAACCGCTATCAACGGCAATGCCGCTGCGTCGTCGATCGGCTGGAATTTGCAAAGCCGGATGCGATCGCCGCGATATCGGCGCAAGTACGCGATGCGCCGCAACTGCTCGTCATTCATCAGGCTCTCACCGCGGGCGATGGTCGCATCGTAGTGACTGACCGCATCCTGCACGGCCTTCAACTCGACCGCATCGTCGGCCTGCAGCCGGTTCATGTTCTCGACCAGTTCCGGCAGCGAGGGCGCGGTGACGAAGTCGGGGCAGTTCGTGATCATCTCGTTCACCAGCCAGCGATTGCCCAGCAGGAAGTCGCGAAGGAGATGGAGCTTCTTCCTGTCCCGGATCGATGGATTGTGCTCGGCGCCGGAGACCGCCAATTCCTTCAGCGCGATCTTCATGTTCATGAGCTGCCAGGAAAATTGCTTTTCCTGCGCGCAGATATCGGTGACGAGCCGCCGCGTGTCGAAGCCCGATACCAGGGGCTGCGGGCCCATGCGCTCACCGCGCCAATTGAGCCAGAGCGCCGAGCGCGGCGGCACCAGCGACAGGCCATGCAGCGGCTTGCGCGGACGCGGATGATGCACGCCGGCTGCGTAATTCCACATCTTGTCGAGATGGGTGAGCACGCCCCCTGCTTTGACGGTGGCGTCATGCAGCGTGCCGTCGGCAAAACGATGCGAGCCGGAGAGCAGTATGTCCGGAGGCTTAGCCCAATCGCGATGCCAATTCTGGCGCGCACGCGCGAGGTCACCGCCGTTGATGCCGCCGGCGGCGACCACCACCTGCTCGGCCTTCACTTCAAATGGCACTCCGGTCTTCTCGTCGTGGCCGGCGGCGCCATCGACCTTGCCGCCTTGCATCGTGAGTTGCTCGACGCGCCGGTTGAAGCGCAACGTCAAGCGGCGGACATTCCTGTGACCGCGCAAGGCGTCGATCAGCGCCTCGGTCAGCCCCTTGCCGGTGCCCCAGGCAACATGAAAGCGCGGCACCGAATTGCCCGGCCGGAATTCGCCGCGCTCGACCCAGTTGACGACCGGCAGGAAGCTGACACCAAACCGACGCACCCAGCGATAGACGTCCGCGGTCGCGCGCGACACGTAAGCTTCGGCCCATGCTCTCGGCCAATGATCGTCCGCACCAAACTCGGCAAAGCTGCACCAGTCGCGGAAAGCGAGGTCGATGCAGTCGTGGATGCCCTGGCGGCGCTGCTCCGGCGAGTCCACGAAGAACATGCCGCCAAAGCTCTCACGCGCCAGCCCACCAAAAGCCGCCTCCTCGTCGCGGTCGACCAGCAGCACGGATTTGCCGCCCTCGAGCAGATCGAGCGCGGCGGCGATGCCGGCAATGCCGCCGCCGATGATCAAGACGTCGCTCCGATCCATCTGAGGCTATACGGCTCCCATGCTCGCTCATGAGGCGAGTAACATGGTTTCGGTCGCCTGTGGATCATCATCGGCGGTCCCTGCGGCAATGCGCCCCTCGGAGGCTCCTCACGCCTCGTTCGCGGGCTTGGTAAACCACCCGTTAAGCGCCCGGGAGCGCCAGCAAAATGCAAAAAGTCCCGAGTTTACAGCCAATCCCGACGGGACCCGGCAGCAGCCGGACCGCGTTGCGTCAAAATGCGCCAGATTTGAGCAACCTGCCGCATCGCCGGCTTAACCGTTTGTGCAAGGACGGCCCGCATAGTACCCGACGGGATTCATTTTTCGACACATCAGGGAACACTGTGACTTCGTTCGGACGTGTGATTTCAGTGCGCGGCTCGCTTGCCCGAGTCGGACTTCTGGCCTCCGGCCAGATGGCGCTCTCGGAGGTGCGGGGCACCGTCGGCAAATTCGTCAGCATCCGCTGCGCGACCTCCGTCATCGTCGCCATGATCACGGACGTGACGACGGAAGGCATGCAGAACTCCGACACCTATATCGCGAGCGCCGGCGTCGACCTGCTTGGCGAGATCCTCGGCGGAGAGCGGCCGAAATTCCAGCGCGGCGTCACGCATTATCCGACCATCGGCGACGTCGTCGAGCTGATCAGCAATCAGGAGCTGCGCACGGTCTATGCCCCCTCGGGCTCCGACCAGATCAATGTCGGCGTGCTGCAGCAGGACCGTTCGGTCATCGCCTATGTCGATGTCGAGGAAATGCTGTCGAAGCACTTTGCGGTGCTGGGCTCGACCGGCGTCGGCAAATCGACCGGCGTGTCGCTGCTCCTCAACGAAATCCTCAAGTCGCGGCCGAACCTGCGCATCTTCCTGCTCGACGTCCACAACGAATATGGCCGCTGCTTCGGCGACCGCGCGCTGGTCTTGAATCCGCGAAACCTGAAGCTGCCATTCTGGCTGTTCAACTTCGAGGAGATTGTCGACGTCCTGTTCGCGGGGCGCCCCGGCGTGCCGGAGGAACTGGATATCCTCGCCGAGGTCGTTCCGATGGCCAAGGGCATCTATACCCAATACCAGAACGCCGATCGCATCGGCTTGAAGCGCATCGATCCGAAGCAGGTCGGCTACACCGTCGACACCCCGGTGCCGTACCGCCTGGTCGACCTGATCTCCCTGATCGACGAGCGCATGGGCAAGCTCGAGAACCGCTCCTCCCGCATCATCTATCACAAGCTGATCTCGCGCATCGAGACCGTGCGCAACGATCCGCGCTATGCATTCATGTTCGACAATGCCAATGTCGGCGGCGACACCATGGCGGAAGTGATCAGCTATTTGTTCCGCCTGCCGGCCAACGGCAAGCCGATGACGGTGATGCAGCTTGCCGGCTTCCCGGCGGAAGTCATCGATTCCGTCGTCTCGGTCCTGTGCCGCATGGCCTTCGATTTCGGCCTGTGGAGCGATGGCGTCTCGCCCTTGCTGTTCGTCTGCGAGGAAGCGCACCGCTATGCCGCAGCCGACCGCAACATCGGCTTTGGTCCGACCCGCAAGGCGGTATCGCGCATCGCCAAGGAGGGGCGCAAATACGGCGTCTATCTCGGGCTTGTGACGCAGCGCCCGGCCGAGCTCGACGCCACTATCATCTCCCAGTGCAACACGCTGTTCGCGATGCGGCTCGCCAACGACCGCGACCAGTCGCTGCTCCGCTCGGCGGTTTCGGACGCTGCCGCGAACCTCTTGTCCTTTGTGCCCTCGCTCGGCACCCGCGAGGTGCTGGCCTTCGGCGAAGGCGTGGCGCTGCCGACGCGGCTCCGCTTCAAGGAAGTGCCGGCGCATCAATTGCCGCGCAGCGAGGCCGCGATCAAGACCGTGCCGTCGGTTGCCGCGGGCCACGACATGCATTTCGTCAGCGCCGTGCTGGAACGCTGGCGCGGCGCGACCTCGCAGCGCGACGTTCCCAACGACCCCGTGTTCGATCGGCCGGCGCCGCGGACGTTGTCCTCGCTGGAAGCGCCGATGCTGCAGCCCTCGCAGGGGCTCGATCCCGACCGCTTCTCGCTTTTGAAGAAGCCGCTGCGCTAAACGCACACGCTTTGCGCCGCTCGCGCGCATCCACTATGGTTCCGACAGTCTACGCGACAAGCCGGAACCCTTTCCATGACCCAGCCTCAAGCCAAACGCTTTCCCGCGCCCGCCATCGAAACGCTGCCGGAGGACATCCGCGCGCGGC
>Ga0134126_10003568_pt1 | contig 19488 bp, 18 predicted proteins | sample KB31752_FD_96881 | JGI IMG/M metagenome (GOLD analysis project Ga0134126, IMG submission 96881) | Terrestrial soil microbial communities with excess Nitrogen fertilizer from Kellogg Biological Station, Michigan, USA - KB3-175-2 | ecosystem: Environmental > Terrestrial > Soil > Unclassified ...
CGTTGCGCGTGGTGATGCGCCGCGCCGAGGCGAGACCCGCCGCCCAGATGTTCGAGAGCAGCGTCATCATCACCAGCGGCGTCATGGTGCTGAGCATGTAGTTGGTGAAGGCGACGAGCTGGCCCAGCGAGAGCCGGCCCGTCAGATCGGTCACCAATGGAAATTCCTGCAACAGCGGCTGCACCAGCTGACCTCCCGCCGCGGTACCGGTGATGAAGATCCGGAATCGGTCCTGCGGCAACAGCCGGATCAGTTCCCGAAAATTATCCAATCCCCATTCACGTGCGCTGCCGCGCGATTTAGGATGCAATACTAAATTGAATTTGCCGGATGCCGGCAGCGAGGCTATGGAAGACGGCAGTTCCGGCAGTCGCGTCAGTCCATAAAAGCCTGCGATCGACGCGAGGGGGTAGAGCTCCTCCGCGCCCACCGGGGCCAGCAGCTGCAGGTTCAGCTGCGCTTCATGGAAGGGGGAATGCCGTCGCGATAGTCTTATCAGGCGGTTGCAGGTGAGCCAGTGATAGAGCCGGTTGGTCGTTCCGATACGCTGACGTATCCCTGCCTGGCGGGCCAGTCTTGCGATCCTCCTGTCTGGGAAAACGTGGATGATGGTATCTGCTTTGGTATCGGCCAGGGCGCGGGCCGCATCGGCGTCGGGAAGGGTCTTCCATTCATCCCAGTTCAGGAATCCATCTACATGCTCACATGCTTTGACGACATCTTCGGTATAACTCCGGCCCAGGAAATAAATATGGGATTGGGGATAGAGCGATCTTAATACACCTGCTACGGGTAGGGTCAGCACTACATCTCCGATGGCGTCCGTCCGGCTGATGATGAAAGTTGTCGCCATGCCGGTAAAGATAGTCACTTCGGTTGACATATATTTGTACCTATGGCAGAACGGGAAGATCAACTATGGACGGCGTTGCGACGCGGCGATCGCAGGGCGCTGGCCCGTGCCATCTCCTATATCGAAAACGGCGTGAACGACTTTGCCGGCCTCCTTGCTACCTGTCCTCCCGCCAACATTCCAGTCATCGGCATCACCGGTCCCCCCGGCGCAGGCAAGAGCACGCTGGTGGACGCTTTGATCGGCCACTATGTCGCGGCGCGACAGAGCGTCGCAGTCCTTTGTATCGATCCGTCATCCTCGTTGTATTACGGCGCGTTGCTGGGAGACCGTATCCGGATGAGCGACTGGTATAATCATCCGGACGTTTATATACGGAGCCTCGCCACACGCGGCTCGCCTGGCGGGCTGCATCCACGCGCCATCGAGATAACCAACCTGCTAAAACACGCGCCCTTCGATCATCTCCTCATCGAGACCGTGGGTGTGGGGCAGAACGAGATCGCCGTCGCGGGGCTTGCCGATACCACAATCGTCGTGCTTGCACCGGAGGCCGGTGACGATATCCAATCGATGAAGGCGGGTCTGCTGGAGGTGGCCGATATCTTCGTAGTGAACAAGAGCGACCGGCCCGATGCCGATCTGTTCGTTCGCAACCTGCGTTCGATGCAAAGCCCTGCATTCCGGCGTGAAGGACGCGATATCCCCGTGGTGAAAACGATCGCTTCGCAAAAACAGGGCATCGGCGAGCTGGCGGACCATATCGGCGAACACCTGAAAAAGAACGTCGCGTCCCAGCGGCGTTATCACCTGCTGGCCGAACAGGCCTGGTTGCTCATCCAGCAACAGCGCATGCAGGATATCGACCGGCAGACACTTGCCGAAAGGATAGAGACGCTTTCGAAAAATGGGGAATTCAATCTGTTCAGGTTCGTGCGGGAGTGGATCACTTGATCTTGACCAACATCTTCAGACAGAATAAATATTTCCGCCAGGTGGAATAACTCTTCACCGCCAGCAGGAGCTTGTAGTTCGCAAAGAACAGGCCGACACGGCGGATATCATTCAGCGGTGAAAAATTACGGTAACAGCGGACCAGCCGGCGAAGCAGCTCTTTCTGCGGCGCGAGATCGCCGGGACAGGCCTTATAAAAAGCATCCATGCGCAGCCTTATCCGCGCCAGTTCCTTTCTCCTCCTTTCCGATCTGGCCGGCCGGTTTTTTTTCTTTCGCCGACGGCCGACGACGCCATAGACATTGGCGGCATGCTGACGGTATTTTACAAGCACCTCCGGCAAATACGCCACGCCTCCATACAGAGTGGCATGAAAAGCCAGCCATCCGTCATGCGGTATCCCTTCGAGGAAGGGACGGCATCTGTCGAAAAGATCGCGTGTGATCAGCGTGGCGTGGCCATACATTCGTGAGAAGACGCAAAGCTGCCGGCAGTCATAGAAAGACTGGTAGCGTACAAGATCGGAGATCCTTTTTCCGTTCGGCTGCAGCTGCTGGTCGCAGAGCTCGGAGTCGCAATAGATCATCGGGAGATCGCCGATGGCATTCACCATTCTCTCTACTTTGTCCGGGTACCAGTAGTCGTCCTGGTCGCACAAAGAGATCCATTTTCCCGAGGACAGGGTACAACCTTTTTCGAAATTGCGGATAAAGCCAAGATTCTTTTCGTTGAGGATGATCTTTATACGGGGATCGCGGGCCGCGAAATCCTTCAGGATGCCGACGGTGCCATCGGTGCTTCCGTCATCGATAGCGACGATCTCCAGATGGGGGTAGGTCTGGACGAGAAGGGACCTAAGCTGCTCCTCCAAAAAGGTCTCGCCATTGTAGGTTCCCAACACGATGGAAACAAGATGCGGCTTAGTCATGATCCTCGCTCTTCCACCAGCCATGACCCTCGCTCCTCGCCCAACGGTACCCGATGACGAAGAAAATAGCCAGAGGGGTGAAGGCCAGATAAATGATGCCTTTGTTCAGGGCTTTGGCGGGCCGTTCGCCGAGCTGCTGCGCCGTCCGCGTACAGATAGAACATTGCGCGGTGGCCGGTTGGATGCCCATCGCGAGCGCAAAGAACAGGAATATGACCAGGTACTTGCTCATGATAGTACAGTAAAGGTACGACTTATCCGCCTACCTCTTCGGTTTTCAGCATCCGCTGGTATTTTTTACGCTCTTCCTCGTCGAGGATCGTCTTGCGAAGCCGGATCTTTTTCGGCGTCACCTCGATACATTCGTCCTGCTGGATATATTCCATACACTCTTCGAGCGTCATCTGCTTCTTCGGGGCGATACGGACCGCGTCATCGCTGCCGCTTGCACGCATGTTGGTCAGCTTCTTACCCTCGGTGGCGTTGACGATCAGATCGCCGGGTTTGATATGTTCCGCGATGATCTGGCCGGAATAGACGTCTTCGCCGGGGTCGACGAAAAAGGTACCGCGATCCTGAAGCTTATCGATGGAGTAGGCCGTAGTCTTTTCCTGGTTCTTGCTGAGCAGCACGCCGTTGTTGCGCCCGGGGATGGGGCCCTTCCAGGGTTTGTATTCCAGGAACCGGTGGGCCATTACGGCCTCGCCAGCGGTGCCGGTGAGCATCGTACTTCTCAGACCGATGAGCCCCCGGCTAGGTATTTCGAATTCGAGATGCTGCATTTCGCCCTTTGTCTCCATCACGAGGAGTTCGCCTTTCCGCTGAGTCACGAGATCGATGACTTTTCCACTGAACTCGCCCGGCACGTCGACAACGAGATTCTCATATGGCTCATGCTTTTTGCCATTGATCTCTTTCACCAGCACCTGCGGCTGTCCTACAGTGAGCTCGAAGCCTTCGCGGCGCATCGTCTCGATGAGGATACCCAGGTGAAGGATACCGCGGCCATAGACCAGGAAGCTGTCCGCGCCGTCCGTGTCCTCGACCCGCAGTGCGAGATTCTTTTCGGTCTCTTTCAGCAGACGATCGCGCAGGTGACGCGAGGTCACGAACTTTCCGTCTTTCCCGTAAAAAGGAGAGTTGTTGATGCCGAAGAGCATGCTCATGGTCGGCTCGTCGACACTGATGATCGGCAGCGCCTCGGGGTTCTCTGCATCGGCGATGGTGTCACCGATATTGAAATCTTCCAGACCGACGACGGCGCAGATGTCGCCCGCCATGACCTCGGTAGCCTTCTTTTTTCCCATACCCATGAAAGTATATAGCTCCTTCACCCTGGAACGCCTGATCGTACCGTCGGTCTGCATCAGCGCGACGGGTTGATTTTCTTTAATGGAACCTCTCGCGACCTTACCCACGGCGATCCGGCCTAAAAAGGAGGAATAATCCAGCGAGGTTATCTGCATCTGCAGAGGGCCTTCGGCGACCCTGGGTTCGGGAACGTATTGCAGGATGCCGTCCAGGAGTGGGGTGATATCCTCGCAGGGCTCGTTCTTGCTGTTGAACCAGCCGTTCTTACCGCTGCCGTAGAAGGTGGGAAAATCCAGCTGTTCCTCGGTGGCGTCGAGATTGAAGAATAGTTCGAAGACGGCGTCATGGACCTCGTCCGGACGACAGTTCGGTTTGTCCACCTTATTGATGACGACTATCGGTTTCAGATCGAGTTGCAGGGCCTTCTGCAAAACGAACCGGGTTTGGGGCATCGGTCCCTCGAAAGCATCGACCAATAGTAATACGCCGTCCGCCATTTTCAACACACGTTCTACCTCGCCTCCGAAATCGGAGTGACCGGGGGTATCTATGACATTGATCTTGGTGCCATTATATTCTACTGCCGCATTCTTGCTGAAGATGGTGATCCCGCGTTCCTTTTCGAGATCGTTATTATCCATGATCAACTCCCCGGTCTCCTGGTTTTCACGGAATACATGGGTAGCATGTAAGATCTTGTCTACCAGTGTAGTTTTACCGTGGTCGACGTGCGCAATGATTGCTATGTTTCTGATTGACATATATTTGTTCTCCTTTCGGTTTCAGCGGCCCTTTGGCTTTCCCCGGAGCTTCGCTCGGTTTGGGCGCGCAAAGTTACTCAAAAACAGCCGGATTTCCCAATTGATCCGACACTAAGTTGCCAGAAATAACATAAAAAACATCCAGAATGGTATAAATTCAGCCAAATTTTTATCCCATGCGTAAAGGACGCAAATACCGTTGGTTGTGGCTGTTTATCCCGTTGGTGCTGATCCTGGCCTATCTCGAGGTGCCGAAGCCTTCGCCGCCTGTCTATAACACCGCCATGCCCGTCGTACCGGCGGATCCGGCAAGCCTGGAAAACTATATCGGCAAGATGGAGTCGGCGCACCGGCTCAAACCGGATAATGAAGCACGCATCGTCTGGGCCGATTCTTCCCGCAAAAAGACGCCGTATGCCATCGTTTATCTTCATGGCTTTTCCGCCTCACAGGGTGAAGGCGACCCCGTACACAGGTACATCGCCCAAAAATATGGCTGCAATCTATACCTGTCCCGGCTGGCCGAACACGGCATCGATACCGTGGATGCCATGGTGAATCTCACCGCGGACAAGCTGTGGTCTTCCGCCCAGCTGGCTCTTGCCATCGGTGAGCAGTTAGGGGATAAGGTGATCCTGATGGGCACCTCCACCGGCGGAACGCTGGCCTTACAACTGGCCGCGGCCTATCCCGATCGGGTGTATGCGCTGATCCTGCTTTCGCCCAATATTGCCATCAATGACCCGAATGCCTGGCTACTGAATGATCCGTGGGGGTTACAGATCGCGCATATGGTCACAGGGTCGGACTATATCATCAGCAAGGACGATTATGGTCCTCGTTATTTTCAATATTGGTATACCAAATACCGCACGGAGGCGGCGGTTCAGCTGGAAGAACACCTGGAAACGTCCATGTACAAGAGTACTTTTCAAAAAGTGCGCCAGCCTGTGGGGCTGTATTATTACTACAAGGATAAAGTACATCAGGATAGCACCGTCAGGGTATCCGCCGAACTGCAGATGTTCGACGAGCTCGGCACGCCTGCCGCACTGAAATATAAACAGGACATCCCCGACGCGGGCACGCATGTCATCTGCAGCGGGGTGAGGTCACACGATGTGCCTGGAGTGGAGCGCGGGATAGAACATTTTATGACCGGCATCCTGCATCTTCGCGAACAAAATTGATGGATATTTGCGGCCGGTTATGCCAAGAAACATCATCTATCTCATCAATCCTATTTCCGGGACCAGGGGTAAATCTTCGCTGCAGGAGCTGATCACCGTGCGGACGACGCAGCAGGGAATTTCCTTCCGCATTTTACCTACCGATGCCGAAGGCCGATACGATCATCTGCTGCCGCTGATCGGACAAGACATTATCACCGATGTCGTCATCTGCGGGGGTGACGGTACCGTCCGCGCCGTGGCGGCCGCCCTGAAGGATACTCCTGTCCGGCTCGGCATCATCCCGATGGGATCGGGCAACGGGCTGGCATTTGCCGCGGGGATTCCCAAGGATCCTGCGAAGGCGCTCGATATCATTTTCGCCGGGAAGGCTTCCTTTATCGACGGGCTGCACATCAACGGTCAGTTCTCCTGTATGCTATGCGGCATCGGTCTGGACGGGCAGGTCGCGCATGAATTCGCGGAGCAGGATCGCCGCGGATTACAGACCTATATCCGGGTGACCATGAAGAACTTTTTTTCCGCGCACCCCTATCCTTTTCGTCTTAGTCTTCCCGCCGGCCCCGACGGGCAATCCATGTTCGACGTAAAGGCCTTCTTTATCAGCATCGCCAACGGGAACCAGTTCGGGAATAATTTTACCATCGCGCCCAGGGCGAGCCTTCATGACGGATTATTGGATATCGTCGTCGCCCGTAAGACGAACCGGCTGCGTTTTTTCCTATCCGTGATGAGGCAGGTGTTGGGTGGCTACAGGGTGAAGCCGGCGCCATGGAAGGACCAGACAGGGAAGATCCTTTATTTCCAGACATCCTCGCTGGTGATCGAAAATCCGGGCGGGGCGCCATTGCATATCGACGGGGACCCGGCCAATTCCGCTGCCAGTTTTCGGATCGAGGTGGTGCGGGAGGCTATCCGGCTCATCCAGCCTTAGCGCGACGGCTGCGGCGCCCACATCAGCTGCACGAATTCACCAAAGGCATGCTTATTATCCAAATTATCCAATGACCCGGAGATATTTTGTTTTTCTTCTTTGGTGAGATGGAAATTCAACGCCGCCCCTTCATATTCCGTTTTCGGCACATATTGGAAGATCAGCTTGCGGAACGGAAAACCCATCCCTTTTTGCGCCATACTCAACAGATCGTCCTGGCTGAACTCCTGCAACTTGTACCAGTTGTCCTGTAACAGCAACAGCGGTTTGGTGACGATCTCGGTGATGTCGTTGGATTCGTAGGGATTCTCCCACCCACCCGCTTTCCTGTCGCGGATCTGAAGCAGCACCACGCCGTCCGTGTTCTGTTGCAGCCATTCCCGGAATGCATTGAGGAAGCGAAGCGCATCCATCTCACCGAAATTATCCCGGAGACCAGCGTCCATGACATCGATGACGGGCCGGGTCGGCAGCCATACATTGGGCAAGACATAGGGAAACGTGGCATTCATTCGCAGGGCCGTCAGCAGGCGGAGGTTCATCGGACCCTGGTGCGCGAACAAGGCGGAAAAATCGACTGCGTCGGGGTCCATCGGCGGTATCCGGGTGCTGTCATAACGTGGACGCATCAGGAAGCTGACCGGTTGAGTGGAAATGATCATCGCCCGGCTGTCCCTGGTGATGACGGGATTGAAGAACATCAACGGCTCGCGCGCGGACGACTCGTATGGCGCAAGGTCCTTGAGCTGCAGATCGAGCAATCCATGGGTATTGTGATCCAGCCGTTGCTCGAACGCGAACCCACGGTCCTTGACATAATCATGCCCGTCCACCGTGAATTCCTGCGCCGGAGAAGCGAGATCGCGGGCCACAAAGGAAGAAAAAAGAGTGTTAAGCAGATCGCGCGATATATCGTCGACATACTTGTAATCACGGAGATGAATGGAGCTGTCCCCCTCGTCCCGTCTACGGGCCAGCTCACGGAAATAGGCCGCCCCCAGCATTCCTCCCGAAGCGCCGGTGACCAAAAAGGTTTTTCGCATCAGCTGTCCTCCGCTGAGGCTGTCGAGACGTTGGAGGATGCTGAACGTGAAGGTCGCGCTGCGGCTTCCACCGCCGCTGGTGTTCACGAGGAAAAGGGTCGGTTTCGGGGAAGACTGGCGGGCCTTCCATTTTTCCAGGATACGCAGCATATTGGCCTTATCGCGTTCGACGTTCTTTTCGGAGCACAGCTGCAGCAGGGTCTCCCGGTCGTAGAGAGGGCGGTCCACGTTTGTGCTGTAGTCGAGCCCATAGGCCTTATTCGTTGGATCGATGACGTTATGCCGATACAGGAAATTGAGGAGGAAGAACAACAGCAGGAGGATGGGGATACTCCAGGATTGGAGGAAATAGGAGAAGGCGCCGGACAGCGAGATCAGGATGGCGAAGAAGATGAGGATGCTTGCCGCGGCCGGTAACTGGAAGAACCGGCTGTCCATGAAAAACCCCACGACGATGAGAAAGATGAAAGCCACGAAGATAGACAGCACGGCGGCAATATGGTGCCGGTTGAAGATGCTCTCGATGAAGGCCTTGCTATAGTGCGCCACATCACGGGTCTTCCGGATGGAGGTCGGGGAGTTGAGATACCATTTCACGCGCATGAGACGGCTTTCGTTCAGTTTGACCTCTTCCTTGCTGAACTGCGATTTGAACAGCCTGGGGTTACTGATCACGGGTGTCATCTTGCGGATGATGGTCCTGTCCGCGCGAAAAAAATAGAGAAATGAGGCGCAAACGATGAAAGCCAGCCCGGCGATAAAACCGGCGCAGAGCAGCACGATGGAATGTAGCGGAAGCAACTCGCGGCTGGTGCTGAACTGCAGTACCCTGATAAAGTAAAAGATCAGGAATATAGCCGGCAGGATGGTATTGTTGATGCAATATTTCAAAAAGGGTTTGCCGGTGGTAGCCAGGAAACGGAAATGACGGCTGAAGATGATGAACGTGGTGATGTTCCAGCTCATGATGAAGATGCCTGTGGCCACTCCTACGATGGAGGCGCTGATGGGGCTGACGTCGCCCAGGTATTCAGGAGACAGGAAAAGCGCATCCGCGCCATAGGCGCGTAAAAAACCTCCATCTACCGTGCTGAAGAGTATCAACCAGAATATCAGCAGGACCTGGAACTTTCTTAAGTGCAATAGAAGGAGCTGTAGCGGAAAGAAATAATAAACAGCCTTTAGGATTCGCATCATACGGACCTTGTTCTAACAGGTATCACAAGGTACAACATCCCGATCATTAACAATAGGAATAGGAGACCTGTGATCTGATGGAACTGTGCGAACCAGTCGAAGGCCACCCATCGGTGTGGGATGATCGCCGGGCTTGTCAGCAGGCTGCTGATCCCCAAAACGACCTGGAGGGTGATGACTGCCAGCGGCGCCCATCTGAGCCGCCGAAAAACCCCCGATGTCGCCTGCTTTAGCCGCGAAGCGGCAATGGTCCAGCAAATGACGCCTGCGAGCAGCAGGTAAGCCAGGCTACGATGGATGAACTGGACGGTGATCCGGTTACCCGCAAGATCGCGGAGGAGCGGCCGCTGGGTGAACACGCTGTCCGGCATAAAGCTCCCATTGATATCGGGCCAGGTAGGTGCGACGTTCGCCGCTTTATGCCCTGCCATCAGGGCACCGTACAATAGCTGGAAAAAAAGGAGCACGAGCAATGCGACGGTCCAGCGACGCAATCCGGCGACCCCGGCCACCCCGGGGGCGAGCCTTCTCTCGTCCGGCACGGACAGCATCAATGCAAACCAAAAGGTGTATACGATCAACACCAGCGCGAAGATAAAATGGAGCGCGAGGCGTGTCGGCTCTACATAAATGGCATCGCCGATGAGACCGCTGGCGACCATGATCCACCCGATGACGCCTTGCAGCGCCCCGAGCAGGAAAAGGATCACCAGGGGGCGTACCATACGGGGCTGTAGCTTGCGTTTCCAGAGCAACCATGCGAATCCGACGAGGAAGACGACACCTACCAGACGCGCCCATAGCCGGTGGAACCATTCCCAGAAAAAAATGAATTTATAATTGGTCAGGGTAAAGTCCGAATTGAGGATCTGGAATTGCGGGGTCTGTTTGTATCCATCGAAGGCTTGTTGCCATTGTGCCTGATTCAGTGGAGGGATGACGCCGGTGGCGACGTCCCAATGGGTGATCGAAAGACCCGAGCCGGTCAGACGTGTGATCCCGCCTAAGATGACCTGGATAGTTAACATGATCACGCCGGTGTATACCCAGATGGCTACCGGCCGCGAAGAAGAGGGAGAAGAGGATCGCATAGCGGTTGTAGATTTCATCATCGCGCGCAAATTTCGGCTTTTTTTATCCAGATGGCGCAGGACATTTGGAAAAGAGGGTATTTTTGGCATTCATTAGAGACAAATGGAGAACCCGCTTAGGAGTCATTTTCAGGAAGAGCTGGTGGAGGCCGGTTGCGATGAGGCCGGGAGAGGTTGCTATGCGGGACCTGTGTTTGCGGCGGCGGTCATTTTGCCGCAGGGGTTCTTTCATCCGCTGTTGAACGACTCGAAACAAGTCGTCGCCGAAGACCGGGATGAATTGCGTGTCTATATCGAAGCCCATTCGCTGTCCTGGTCCGTGGCTCGCGTTGACCAGGACGAGATCGACCGGATCAATATCCTGAAGGCATCCTTCAAAGCCATGCACCTGGCGCTGGACCAGCTTAAGGTCCGGCCGCGATTGTTGCTGATCGACGGGAATCGGTTTACGAAATACAAGCGGGTGCCGCATCGATGCATCGTCAAAGGCGACGGCATATTCGCCTCTATCGCCGCGGCAAGCATCCTGGCCAAGACCTGGCGGGATGAATATATGCAGGGTCTGCATGCCGAATTCCCATACTACCGCTGGGATACAAATAAAGGTTATGGGACCAGGGAGCACCGGGATGCGATCGAGCGGTATGGGTTGTGCAAATATCACCGGAGAAGCTTCAATATCGATCCGGCCGCCTGGGGGCAGGAGGAGCTGCAGTTTACGGAGTAGGCTCGCCAGTTCATGGTTCAATGGCCTCTTCCCACTCCCCGAGCCCCTTTCTAAGCAGAACCGGCTCCTCGCCGGTGCAATCGACTACTGTAGAAGGCAGAATCCCGCCGATACCTCCGTCTATGACGATATCCACCAACTTTCCGAACTTCTCATGGATGATCTCCGGATCGGTGTAATCTTCCACTGCCTGGCCGGGGAACGTCGAACTGAGGATGGGGTGCCCCAATTCACGGATAAGGCCCCGGGCGATGGTATTATCCGGGACCCGCAGACCGATGGTGTCTTTTTTGCTTTTGAGTATCTTAGGAACTTGTTTGCTGGCCGGAAGTATGAACGTGTAAGGGCCCGGCAGATGCGTCCTCAGCATACGGTACAGCGGGGTTGAAATACTCTTGGTGTACCGACTCAGATCGCTGAGGTCATAGCAAATAAAAGAAAGCTGGGCTTTCGCGGGGTCTACGTTTTTGATACGGCAGATACGTTCAACAGCCTTGTGATGGAATATATCGCATCCCAGACCATAGATGGTATCCGTTGGATATACGATGACTCCTCCATCGAGCAGACAGGTGACGATCGTCTCTATATTCCTGGGCTGGGGATTCACCGGGTGTAGCCTCAATAGCATCCGGAAATTTACCAAAAAAACGTCGGGAACGGACAAACGCATTGCTAACATTTCCTTAACGTAGAAATCTATTTAAATTTGTCGATAACAAATGGAACGATGCATGCAATTACAGGCGATAGATAGAGTGGAAAGCATCAGCCCGGAAGATTTCATGAAGGGATACTATAATCCCATGAAGCCGCTAGTGATCACGGGGCTGTCCAGGCATTGGCCGGCCTACGAAAAATGGACCTGGGATTATTTCCAATCCATCGTGGGAGATGTGAAAGTGGGCGTGTATAACAACGTCAAGAGTGATGCGTATACTCCGATCAACACGGCGGATGATTACATGAAGTTCGGCGACTATATCGACATGGTCCGAAAGGGACCCGCCGAGTGGCGTATCTTCCTCTTCAATATATTCGATCATGCGCCGCAGCTCATCGCGGACTTCGGGTGGCCGGAACAATTGATGAAAGGGTTCGTCAAACGCTATCCGATGCTTTTTGTCGGCGGCAGGGGTTCGGTCACCCATATGCATTTCGACATAGATCTTTCGCACATCGTGCATACCCAATTCATCGGGCGCAAGCGGGTGTTGCTTTTCCCCTTCGAAGAGCAGCATAAGCTTTATCGCAAGCCCTGGGAAGTCCTCAGCTTCGTCAATTTCGAGAAGTATTTCGACGAGGAAGATAATAAGCTGGACCTGGAAAAATACCCGGCGCTCAGGCTGGCCAGGGGATATGAGGTCATCCTCGGGCATGGCGATACCCTGTTCATGCCGGCGGGTTATTGGCATCATATGGAATACCTGGATAGCGGCTTTGCCATGAGCCTGCGGGCATTGCAATCTTCGCTCAGCGGCAAGCTGAAGGGCATCTGGTACCTGATGGGGATGCGGAATATCGACACGCTGATGAAGAAGACGGCGCCCGAGTGGTGGTTCAATCACAAGCGGGAGAGGACCTTCAGGGCGGCCGATAAAGAGTTTCGGACGTCCCCCCCTCCGGACAGGAGGCTTGAAACCCTTGTTCCGTAAGGCATTAGACAGCCGGCTTTTTGCAGGGAGTCTGCCGGGACCCCCGGGGCCAAACAAAAATTGGAAAAAAAATATTGCTTTTTACCAAAACTGTCTTTATTTTTACCGCGCTTACACACTCTGAAATACAGTCGCCACTTTAAGACAAATTGATCCAATTTCCTCGTCGTTTATGAATCCCTCTCTTATGAATCCTTCTCTATGACTCCTACGCTTATTACTTCCCTTTGGGGGAGGGGAGGCCGTCCAATTTCCATCCGAAGATTCCAATTCCATAGATGTCCGGGTTTCCATTTGACATATGAGATAACATCTCATAGTAATTGAGCGACCAGTCCCCTGTCCTGACAAGTTTTTTTTCGTTACCCTATCTGAAGCGATCGTTTCCGGTAAGCACAGTCTGTCTGTCTACCCCCATGATCAGTTACCCGGATCTTATTGTCGTAACCAGGACTAGTGCAAATTCACATATATGCCAACTTTTTCTTTTTGTGGTTTCAGAGGTAAGCACAGGCCGGCGATTTCTATCGCTGGCTCTTTTATTTGATCTGAAACGGGCGCATAGATTCCGAATAGAATCGATGCGTAGCATTGGAAAAGAAAAAAACTTCACTGTGAAAAAACCAAAAAAGAGGCGGCTCAATCCTGTCGGGCCGACCTCTTTTTATTTTATGTACGCCAGGATTGAAATCAGGAAATCGTCCAGGTCTCGCTACCCCGGAGCAGCTTATCCAGATCACCTTTCCCCTTGCTTTTTACCACCTCTTCGATCTGGAGATTGAGCAACTCCTCATAACAGGGACGTTCCGTCTCATAAAAGACGCCGAAGGGGCGTGGCAGATGACCTTCGATCCGCGGATCGTCGAACATGCGTACCAGGATCTGTGCTTTGAAGAAATCGTGTTCGTCGTGTATCCAGCAATCGCTCTCGCTGAACTCGCCGCCCAGCTGCACTACGACAGGATGGAATCCGTCGAGACGGATACCTCTGTCCCGGTTGGCCCCAAATACCAGCGGTTTACCCTGTTCGAGGAACAGGGTCTCCAGCGGCTTGCTACCTTTTTCGGTGAAGATCTCGAACGCCCCATCGTTGAAGATGTTGCAGTTCTGATAGATCTCGAGGAAGCTGGCGCCCTTATGTGCATGGCTGCGGAGCAACATCTGCTGGAGATGTTTCGGATCGCGGTCCATGCTCCGTGCTACGAAGCTGGCGTCGGCGCCCCTGGCGAGGGCCAGCGGGTTAAAGGGATGGTCGATGCTTCCGAATGGCGTCGATTTGGTTATTTTCTTTTCCTCGGAAGTGGGCGAATATTGTCCCTTGGTGAGCCCGTATATCTGGTTGTTGAAAAGGAGAATATTGATATCGAAGTTGCGGCGAAGCAGGTGAATGGTATGGTTGCCGCCGATGCTGAGGCTGTCTCCGTCACCGGTGACCACCCATACGCTGAGTTCGGGGCGCGTGGCTTTCAGGCCTGAGGCGATGGCCGCGGCGCGACCATGTATCGAGTGCATGCCATACGTGTTCATGTAATAGGGAAAGCGGCTGCTGCAGCCGATGCCCGAAATGATGACGATATTCTCCCGGGGTATCCCCAGGGTCGGCATGACCTTCTGTACCTGCGCCAGGATGGAATAGTCCCCGCATCCGGGACACCAGCGCACTTCCTGATCGGTGGCAAAATCTTTCGATGTCAGGGTCGGTGATGTAGTAGTTGTTGAGCCCATGCCTACAAATTTAATGAAATAATCGTCGTTTTTGGGGAATTGACACCACAAATACCGGCTCTTGACCCTCCGGGACGGTATGGCATACTAATTGGCCTTTTATCCTGTAGAGTCCCTTAATACTCATTTAAAAATCTTGATTATGAAAAAGACATCATTGATCATGGCGATAATTATAGGATGCAGTATGGCGATGACCGGCTGCGCCGTGGATGGATATGTCACCGATGAACCTGCAGACGTGGTCTATTCACGACCCGTGACTCCGGGTGAAGGATATGTCTGGATCGATGGAGACTGGGTCTGGGCCAGCGGCACCTATCACTGGCATAATGGATATTGGTCGAGACCGAGAGAGGGCCGTACCTGGGCTCCCGGTCATTGGGAACATTCCGGAAGAGGGTATCACTGGAACCGCGGACATTGGCGCTAGTTCCAAGGTTCTGTCTGCATATATCGAAGCCTGTAGCCAACGCTACGGGCTTCACTTTTTTAGATACGGGTTCATTTTTTAGATGGGCCTAAGGTCCATTTGCTAAATAGATTATTTATTTTCCGAAAATAAAACCTTAGAGCGCTGACTAAAGTATGTCTCATTGCGTTACATTTACACGGTTAAAAGCAACCCTCTCTAAAATCCTGTATCAAATGGCTACTGATTTGTTTACCACTATACCCCTGCACCAGTTCGTGGATGAGCTGACTGCCGGACTCCTCCCTCGGGCAGTAAGTCGTAAGTCTATTATAATCAATCAAATAGATCGTGATCTTCAAGTAGGTTCGGACGAGAATCTCCTTGCCTTCGTATTGTGGAATCTTCTGGACCGGGCTGTGGACAGCACTCAGAATGAATGTATTCATATCGAATCCGTATGTCTGGGGGAGAGAACGATGATCCGTGTCCGGAATGCCGGAGTGTATTTTTATCGCAGTTGCGCCAATTGTTTCCGGCAGATGCAGGACGCCGCCGAGAAACTGGGCGGGTCGATCAGCATCGACTCGATGGATATGGAGACGACGGTTGCGCTTACACTGCATAAAGACCTCACGGCCGCCTGACGCTCAATCTTACAGCCGGATCATCAGGCCGAATAAAATACACGCATTACAAAATAAAAGGGCTCCCATATGGGAGCCCTTTCCTATCTACAACGAATAGCTTAGTATCTGCTGTTGCTGAAGTTGTTGTTCCTGCGCTGGAAACCGCCGCCGCCGCCTCTGTTACCGCCGCCGCCATTGCCCCGGTCTTCCCTGGGTTTGGCTACGGATACACCGATGGTCCTTCCATCGACCGAAGCACCGTCCAATTCCTGGATGGCTTTTTGAGCTGCTGCATCATCGGGCATTTCGACAAACGCAAAACCGCGGGATTTGCCGGTAAATTTGTCGGTAATGACCTTGGCGGAAGAAACTTCTCCGTACTCCGCAAAATAATCCTGTAAGTCTTCGTCGGTGACGTTGAAACTTAAGTTCGAAACGTAAATGTTCATACAAATGACTGGTTAAAAAAAATAATTAAAAACAATCTGAGTAAAAAAGCAGGGAGTAAATACGACTAATAATTACCGGGAGATTTGACTTAGCGGAAATATTCATTCAATTACTAATGCTGTTATCAGCTCAAATTTGACTAATGCAAATGTACAACAAATTCGATTATCTCCAAGCAAATCCCGCATGAAAATCTCAATTAGTAATTTGTTAACCCGAAACTAAGGGATTCCCCGCAGAAGGCCGTTCCCTTTTATAGGTTAATACGTATACGGTCGCGGCCGCAGCAGTCAGCAGAACGCCGGTCAGGCAAACGCCGTTCCAACCGGCGAGTTTCCACGCATAAAGTCCGGCGGCGGAGCCCAGAGAGGTCCCGGTGAAGCTAACGGTCATGTATACAGTATTCAACCGGTTGCGGGCCGCCGGAAGGAGGGCATATACCCGGCTCTGGTTGGAGACATGGATGCCCTGCATAGCGAGGTCCAGGAGGACGATCCCGGCTATCATACCAACGACCGAACCAGCCCGGGCATACATCAGCACGAAGGACAGCCCCAGGAGGACGAGGCCATAACCGATCGGGATACGGGGATTGCGTTTATCCGCCGATCCGCCTACCAGCGGCGCAGCGAGAGCGCCTGCCGCCGCAGCCAGTCCGAAGAGGCCGATGACATGGGTGCTGAAATGGAACGGCGCGGCATGGAGATGCAGGACCATGGTCGTCCAGAACAGGCCGAAGGTGGCGAAGGCCAGGGCATTGATAGCGGCTGCCTCGCGCAATACCGGCTGTTGTTTCACCAGCGTGAGCAGGGTCCGCATCAGCGAGCGGTATGATCCGGAAAAGCCGGGACGGCTGACCGGAAAACTGAATCGGATGATGAGCAGAAGCAGGAAACTGATGCCGGCCGCTACCGCGAACATCCCGCGCCAGCCAAGCCAGTCGCCGATGAATCCGCTCAGCGTTCGTGACAGGAGGATCCCGATGAGCAGTCCGCTCATGACGGCGCCGATCACTTTTCCCGTCCGCGAAGGAGCCGCGAGATGTGCGGCCATGGGCAGGATCAGCTGTGGAATGACGGACGAGGCGCCGATGAATACGCTGGCGATCTCGAGACAAAGCAGATTGGGTGACAGCGCGGCAAACACGAGCGAGGCCACGGCGAAACCCGCCATCCAGACGATCTGGCGCCGGCGTTCGACCTTATCGCCCAGTGGAACGAAGAACAGCAACCCGACGGCATATCCTACCTGCGTAAAAAAGGCGATGAGCCCCGCCTCACTTTCCGGAATGCGGAAGGTCTGGCTGATAAGGACGAGCAATGGCTGACAATAGTAGATATTGGCTACGATCAATCCCGTACAAATGGCCATGGTCACGATCTGGCTTCTCTTCAGGTACTCCTTTTCCGTCTGTTGCATAAGCCCGCAAAGATAGCAAGGAACACCGACCCGTCTTCTAACAGAAGCCACTAAGTTATTTTTTGGGGCGTCTACGAAAATGAATTTGTCAGAATATTGTCATTTTATCGGCAGCATTCCCTAATTTAGAGAACCAAAAATTTCTCTATGCTTCATAAAAGAAAGATTGCCGTGCTCGTCGCCCTTCTCGCTGTCCTGTTCGTCGGCATGGCCGCCATGCGTCCCCAGGACGACAAGCCCAAAAGAAACCTGAAAGTGTTGCCTAAGGACATCAGCAAGGATAGTCTCGACCATGTCATGCATGGCTGGGCGCATGCACTGGGTGTGCATTGTAATTTCTGTCATGCGCCTGCCGGCGGTGACAGCACCTCACGCCGTTTGGATTTCGCCAGCGATGCCAAGCCGGAGAAAACAGCGGCTCGTCACATGTACCAGATGGTCGGCAAGATTAATAAGAAATTCTTTAAGAACGATCAGGGTGTAGCCGTCATTAGCTGTATCACCTGTCATCGCGGAAGCCCTCATCCGGATGAGGTAAAATAATTATTAAATAATTTGCGATATATGAAAAAGCCCCGGTATTTCCGGGGCTTTTCTTTTTTATGCCTAAATTTATGGCCCAATTGTAATATTCATGGCAAACAATTCATTCAAATTTGGAATGATCGGTCTTGGGGTGATGGGGCGCAATCTGCTCCTCAACATGGCCGATCATGGCTTTGCTGTAGTGGGCTTTGATAAGGATGCGCAGAAGGGAGCGACGCTGGAGTCCTCGGCCACGCCCGGGACGACGGTCAAGGGTGTCAGTACGCTTGCCGAGATGGTCGGGCTGCTTGAAAAACCCAGAAAGATGATGATGCTGGTGCCTGCCGGCAAACCGGTCGACGATGTGATCCACGATCTCCTGCCCCTGCTGACCCAGGGCGATATCGTCATCGACGGCGGCAATTCGCATTATACGGACACCCTTCGCCGCGTCGATTTCATGAAGGACAAAGGCTTCCATTTCATGGGGGTGGGAATATCAGGTGGTGAACAGGGTGCGCGTACGGGTCCCAGCATCATGCCTGGCGGCGATCCCGCGGCCTATCCTGCCGTACAGCCCTTGCTCGAGGCAGTAGCAGCCAAGGTGAACGGAGTACCCTGTGTCGCACATCTAGGGAAAGGGGCCGCGGGCCATTACGTAAAGATGGTCCATAACGGCATCGAATATGCCATCATGCAGCTGATCAGCGAGACCTATGACCTGATGCATCGCGGTCTCGGGCTCGACAACGATCAGTTGTACAAAGTATATAAGAACTGGAATGACGGCGATCTGCAATCCTTCCTCGTGGAGATCACCCGGGATATCTTCCTGAAGGTGGATGACAAGACGGGGAACAGACTCGTGGACATGATCCTCGACAAGGCCGGCGCCAAAGGGACGGGGAAATGGACCTCGCAGGATGCGATGGATCTTGGTCTTCCCATTCCCGTCATCGATATGGCCGTCAATATGCGGGAGATCTCCGCGTATAAGGACGAAAGGTCACAGGCCGCTGCGCTGTATAAGACCCCTTCCTCCGATATCCCCGTCCCGAAAGAAGTGTTCATCCAACAGGTGCAGGACGCGCTTTTCTTCGGGATGATCATCAGCTATGCGCAGGGTCTGGCAATGCTGCACGTGGCTTCGAAAGACCTGGACATGCAGATCCCCTTGCAGGAGGTAGTAAAGGTCTGGCGCGGCGGGTGTATCATCCGGAGCTCGCTCCTGGAGAACTTTTACAAGGCGTTCGAAAAGAATCCGGAGCTGCCCAATCTCCTGCTGGAGCCCGAGATCGCCCAGCTGCTGGCGGGGCGGCGGCAGAATATGCGCAATGTGATCATCCATGCGATACATATGGGCTACCCCTTGGCGGGGCATATGGCCGCGCTCAGCTATTTCGATGCCTATCGGAGCGAGCATCTGCCGACCAACCTGATCCAGGCGCAGCGGGATTATTTCGGCGCCCATACCTACCAACGAATCGACGAACCCGGCACTTTTCACACAGAATGGAATAAATAGAGTCGCCGGAGGCGGCTCGAATAACAGAAACACGTATGCAAAACCACAAGCGACCGCCTGCTTCCCTGATCTTCATCTTCGGGGGTAGCGGCGACCTGAATTACCGAAAACTTTCACCTGCCTTATATAATCTCTTCATAGACGAGTGGATGCCGGATA
>Ga0134126_10003570_pt1 | contig 19486 bp, 15 predicted proteins | sample KB31752_FD_96881 | JGI IMG/M metagenome (GOLD analysis project Ga0134126, IMG submission 96881) | Terrestrial soil microbial communities with excess Nitrogen fertilizer from Kellogg Biological Station, Michigan, USA - KB3-175-2 | ecosystem: Environmental > Terrestrial > Soil > Unclassified ...
GATAGCTCTGGACTGGCGATCAGAAGATCGGCAAATCCCATAATGGCTGTCAGGGGATTGTTCACCTCGTGAGCCACGCCAGAAACGAGCTGGCCGACGGCTGCCATTTTTTCTGTGTGCATTAGCTTCGCCTGCAGCATGGCCACATCGGTTATGTCTGTCATTACCGCAACCAGACTGTTCACCTCTCCCAAAGGGCTCCGCATTGGACTCAGATTTACAGAAAAGCTTCCGATTGTCTGGCGATCGCGAACCAGCGGAAGTTCGAGGTTATTCACAACCTTTCCTTCGAGAACGGTCTCGAAGGCATTGCGCAGCATGCCGCGGTGGCTAGGAGCAACCATGGTTTCAATTCGGGAACCGACCAGATCGCTTCCGGAACCTATGGCTACTTCACAGCAACGGCGGTTGGCATAGCTCACTAGGCCGGCTGTATCGGCAACAGCAATGAGGCTCTGCGTGTGGCTGAGGATCTGCGTGTTGAAATCGTGCTCGCGCAGCAGCTGCGACTGCACGTGTTTCATTTCGGTAATGTCCAGGAGTACGCCTCGATATTCGATTACTCTGCCGGCATCGTCGCGTACGACGAAGCTATTTTCGAGAACATAGATAATCGAGCCGTCGCGACGCAGCAAAGCAAGCTCATGATTGCGGAGCCGCCCAAACTGGTCTAGCGCTCGCTTAACTATGTCCCGATGCCCGGGGTCTACATAGAGCTTCTCGGCACTAACGGCGAGCAGTTGCTCGCGGCTGTCGTAACCGAGCATACGGACCAGGGCGTCGTTTACCTCCAGCAGCTGACCATCTGGTGCAGAGAAGTAGGCGCCTTCCTGGATGTTGTCGAAGAGTTCGCGATAAAGTCGCTCGGCACGGCGGCTGGCGGTCACGTCTTTGAGGACATGGATCGTTTGCGGAGAATCGTCTCCCGGACTTCGCAGTCGTGAAGATGAAATCAAATAGACGTTGCCTGTCTTCGCTTCGCGGAACTCTTCCCGGAAGTGCGCACTGGAGAGGTCCAGGCAAAACGGGCATGTTTGACTGGAGAAGCTTGGCGCGAATAACTCCCGAGCCGGGATCCCTAACAATTGCGCAGGTTCTTTTTTCAGCTTTTCCGCAAGAGAGCGATTTACGCGCAGTACGCGATGCCGTTCATCGTGTACGAACATGAGATCAGAAATGGAATCAAATATCTCTGCCCACTGGCGACTCGCACGGGTAATACGCGCAAAGAGCTGCGAGGCCTGCAGAGAGGCGGCCGCATGCACCGCCATCGCTTGCAGTAGCTCGACGTCTCCGGCGGAGTGGGACTTGCAATCAACCAATCCCAAAGCGGCGAGCAGCTCGTTGCCTGCACCATACAGAGGCGTAATGATCAGTTGCTTCCATCCGTGCTCCAATGTCAGTTCCGAATCAAACCGATCCGCCGCGAGCACGATACCCTTCGCCGACGAACGCGAGGTCAATTCTTCGATTGCGCGATTTAACCGAACAAACGAAAGCTGACGAACAGCTTCTGGTTGGAATGTTACGGTCTGAGCCCGACCATCTTTGACTAGCGCCAGAAAACCATAGTTGGCTCCGACGACTTCCATGGCGCGACAGGTGAACTTCTCCGCTAAGTCATCCAGCTCGATCGCGCCTCCTACTTCCAGAGCGAAGGAGACGAGCGTCTCAGCGCGCAGACGATGACGTTCGGGTTGCGCAAAATCAGCGCGCGACTCTGGAGATGTAGGGTTCATGTTTGGAGAATCTGTCTCAAAACGAGCCTGATCCGAACTGCGACGGTAGCGTGCAATCTCATTTTGAGTCAACGCGAATCAGAATCACCGTGCATCGTCGGTAACCAGTTACTTTCCTGAGAACTTCTCAGCTTGAGACGCTAGAAACGCAGGCTGCCGGGGTAATGAGACGGTTTCGTCCCTTCGATGGCATCGCCTGGCTCTTATCATTGCGAGAGTTCCGCGAGAAAAATCAACAACTTACGGATCGATAAATTACCGAGGTCACGAGTCGGCCAAGGCTGGCACCCTCCGTGCAGATTTCAGACTGAATTCATCCCTAAGGAGAGAACTGTGCGCAGCTTCTTCCAGAAGTCTCGCTGGTTAGTCGTCGTAATTGGGTTTGTCCTCGGCCTTGCAGTACTTACTCATGCAGAAGATTCCACACGAAAAATCAAATCGAAAGTTGCTCCGCAATATCCAGATCTGGCCAAAAAGATGAACGTTACTGGCGCAGTCAAGCTGGAACTCATCGTGGGCGCAAATGGTCAAGTCAAGACAGTGAGGCCACTAGGCGGGCACCCACTGCTAATCGATGCCGCCGAAGCTGCCGTGAAGCAGTGGCGGTATGAACCGGGGTCCGAAGGTACTGAGGTGGTGGAGATTCGTTTCACAAACAGCAATAACTAGGCGCCAGCGCCTGGAAAAGTCAGGTACATAGGCAATGACAATCGCAAAAAAGCTTCGCGTTGGCTTCGGCATCATGACCGGCTTGGTATTCGTACTCGGCTTGTTCAATGTGGGAGCTCTCATCCGCGAGCACTCGGCGAAGAAGCACACACAACGATCCTTCCAACTGCTGCGTGACACCTCGGCCCTGCAGTACCAACTCAGCCAGAACCAGATCCATCTCGACAATTACTTGTTGAGCGGGGATCCGGCCGAGGCTGACAAGGTCGTCAGTGGCGCTTCCCATCTTGACGAAGCTATTCACGAAACCAAAGCCAGAGCAACCGAGGAAGAAAAGGTTCCACTCGACCGGCTGAATGAGGCAGAACACGAGTGGCTCGAGCGTTTTGCGCGTCCGCTCATGGACAAACGCAAACAAGTCGATTCGGGCAATTCGACGGTCGCGGAACTACAGATCTTCTATCTCCAGCAGAATCCTAGCGATTGGTTGAAGAGCGTGAAAGATCCGGTTGACCAGACAATGGCAGCCACCGAGCAGGTTCTTCAGGACCAGCAGCAGAGCGACACCAGTTTGGGGACGATGATGACTTGGCTGGCAAGCACCCTGGCACTTGTAGCGTTGAGTGGAGGTATCGCGGTCGCGCGTCGAATTCCCAAATCGATAACAGATCCACTGTTCCACTTGATGCTGGTGGCGCGTGAAATCGGCGATTCGGGTGACCTCGATCAGAAAATCGATATCGAACGCGAAGACGAGATCGGCGAACTCAGCAAGAGCTTCAACAAGATGATTGCCTATCTGAAAGAGATGGCGGGATTCTCCGAAGCCATTGCCGGAGGCGATCTGAGCGTGCAAGTGCAGCCGCGCTCGCAGCGCGACACGCTCGGCCGAGCTTTCTCTGAAATGACGATCGGACTGCGCGCGCTCGTCAAGAGTACCCGCGACAGCGCGTCGCAGGTTGCCGGTGGATCAAACGAAGTCGCCAGCGCCTCCGACGAGTCGGCCAAAATCAACGTTCAGGCTGCGTCGGCAATTGATGAAGTCACGAGCACCATGCACGAAATGAGCATCAACGTGCAGAACATGGTGAAGAACACGCAGACGCAAGCGTCGAGCGTAAGTGAGACTTCAGCATCAATCGACCAGATGGTCGCCTCCATTCAACGGGTTGCGGATACGGCAAAGGTCCTGCTCGAAATTTCGCAGCGCTCCCGAGAAGAGGTCCAGAGCGGAATCCAGACGATGGAAAAGACTACCGACGGGCTGAACAAGATCAACGGCTCCATCCAGGCGTCTTCTGGAATTATTCGCGCTTTGGGTACCCGCGCCGACGATATCGGCAAGATCATCGAAGTAATCGACGATCTCGCAGAACAAACGAATCTTTTGGCTCTCAACGCAGCAATCGAAGCTGCGCGAGCCGGCGAGCATGGACTCGGTTTCGCCGTGGTAGCAGATGAAGTCCGCAAGCTCGCAGAGAAATCGGCGCAATCTACGCGCGAAATTTCAGATCTGATCGAGAGCATCCAGAAAGAAGCCCGTAAAGCCGTTGAAAACATGGACAAGAGCACCACGATTGTCAATGACGGTCTGGTGCAGGGTACGGAACTCAGCAGTGCTCTCAAGAAGATCTCTAACGTCGTCACCGAAGTTTACAAATTTGCGCAGGAAATCGGAGCGGCTACAAACGAGCAGTCGCACGGTTCTTCACAGATCGCTCGTGCTACCACGCGCCTGAACGAGATCACGCATGAGATCAATTCGTCAGTTGAGGAACAGGCGTCGGGAGCACAAGCCGTGGTTCGTGCCATGGAGAAGATGCGCGAGCTGATCCAGCGTTCCACTTCGGGATCAACCGAGCTCGCCGCTTCGGCCGAGCAGATGAACAAAATGTCGCGGGCCATGCTCGAATCCATGGACCGTTTTGTCCTGGAAGCTCTGCAGGCGGCCGGCAGCGGAAATCGCAAGGGCGCAAACGGCCACTGGCAAGACGATCAGAAGCCGCAGACCCGGTACGCGACTACGGTGAACTAGCCGATTGCGAGGAGCACATGGCGAAGGACCTACAACTCGTCGGTTTCCGGATCGGGAAAGAAACGTTCGGTGTGCCGATCGATCTTGTTCACGAAATCGTTCGTGTCCCCGAGATTACGGCTGTGCCGGATGCGCCGGAGTATGTCGAAGGCGTCATCAACTTGCGCGGCAAAATCGTTTCGGTCATCGATCTACGGAAGCGCTTTGGAGAAAAAAGGATCGAACGCACCCGGAAGAACCGAATCCTGGTGGCAGAGATCGAACGCAAAATGGTTGGACTGATCGTTGACGCTGCTTCTGAAGTCCTGCGTGTCTCTCCGAGCGAGATCGAGGAGCCACCCGATGTTCTCGATGATGCTGAAGTTAAGTACGTCACCGGCGTGGGCAAATTGAAGGGTCGGCTCATCATTTTGGTCGACTTGGAAAAAATTATGCAAAAGGGTGAACTACGAAGGCTGGGAGAGATGACAGTTCCCACAATGGCTTAATACGAACGGTATCTGCTGCGGACTTCCCCGGTTCGTCGCGATATTGAACAGCGGTTCAAAGAGACCTCAATGGCTACTTTCACTGTTCCAATCAACATTAGCGACGCCGAACTCAAGCTCCTGCAGACATTGATTTATCAGGAATGCGGAATGCACTTCGATGAGCGCCGCGTTCACTTTCTGCAAGACCGGCTGCAGCGGCGCCTGAAAGTGTGCAATCTCGACAGCTTTTACAGCTACTACCGCTTGCTTACGAGCCGGGACGGAAAAGGGGAGCTCAGCTCCCTGCTCGAAAACCTCACGGTTAATGAAACGAGTTTTTTCCGCAATCGCGCGCAGCTCGATCTTTTCCAAAAGACAATCCTCGAAGAAATCCTGCACCGCAAGCAGGCACGTCGTGATTGGACGCTGCGCTGCTGGAGCGCGGGCTGCTCCACCGGCCAGGAGCCATACACGATGGGCATGCAGATTTCGGACGCACTGGCTTACTACTATCTGCGCAATCCGCTGCCGTTCGATATGCCGTCTCCCAAGCCACTGATTCCACCTCCGTGGAAAGTAGAGATTCTGGCTTCAGACATCAGTTATTCCGCCTTGCGCGCTGCACAGGAGGGCTCGTACACCGATTCTCAGATGGAAGCCGTCGACTATAGCTTCCGGCTGCGCTATTTCGACAAGCTTGGCGACCGTTACGTGGTGAAGAAGGCGCTCAAAGAACTCGTCCACTTCGATTTTCACAATCTCAAAACGGAATTCCTGCCGCAGCGCAACGACGTGATCTTCTGCCGCAACGTGATGATTTATTTCGACGAAGCCGAGCAGAAGCGGCTCATCGATAAGTTCTATCGCTGTTTGAATACTGAGGGCTATTTGCTCGTTGGACATGCAGAGAGTCTGTTCGGACTCACAGATAAGTTCCGCATGATTCACCAGAACAACGGCACAGCGTATCAACGCATCGAGGCGACGGTTTGAGCTTCTTCTCGGAAGAACAACAATTCGAAATGCGCGAGCTGTTCTTTGAGACCGCCTCGGAGCTTTTGCAGGCGCTCAACGAGCAGGGACTGCGTCTTGAACAGACTCCGCAAAATGCAGAATTGGTCCGAGAGGTGCGGAGAACTGTTCACACCTTGAAGGGCGACTCGGCTGCCTGCGGATTCGAAGAACTGAGTAGCATCGCTCATCAGCTCGAAGACGTGCTTACGCCCGAAATTGCCGCATCGACCAAAGGCAAACTGGTTGAAGCAGTGCTGAGTGCCGCGGATATTTTTGCAGCGTTACTTACCTGCTATCGCGAGGGAAGGCAGCCTCCAACCGCCGCCACAGTTCGGGCCATCGCCACAGTTCGTGAACGGATTCGTGAACTGGTCGCGACTCCCGAGCCGCGTCATATAGTTCCCTACAAACTTACAGGCCGCTTTGCGTGGACCGAGTATGAGCAGATCGCCATCGAGCGCGAGCTCAGCAATGGACGCGTCGTGTACAACATCGCGCTAGCGATTGATCCGCATTGTCCGATGAAGACTGCTGCAGTTCAGCTGGTCAAGAATGCGCTGGGACAGTTCGGCAATGTTCTCGCTGCTTTTCCCGACGAGGGTTCGTTCTCCGAGCAGATCGACGTACTGGAATTTGCGCTCGCCTCGTCCGCGCCGGCCGAGAGCATCGAAGCCAAATGCCGCATACCATCGATTATTTCCAATGTTGTGATACACCCGCTTTCCCTGAATGGGAATCACGAAGCGCAGCAATGCACAGACGCATCTTCTTCAGATGAGGGGGACGTTCTCGGAATATCGGAACAAGACAGCGAACCGGTGCCGGAAGAAAACACAGCTGCCGCAGCTTCGTTGACGAATGCAAAGCTGCGCGTCGACGCAGAACGCATCGATGCTGTTCTCAACCTGGTTGGTGAACTCGTAATTGGCAAGTCCATGCTCATGCAGGCCACCAGTGAATTCGAGAAACGATTTGCCAAAGATCCTCTCCGCACGAAGTTCTCTGACGCAATGGCCTTCCAGGCCCGCGTATTGAACGATCTGCAGAAGTCAGTAATGAAGATTCGCATGGTGCCGGTCGACCAGCTTTTCCGGCGCTTTCCCCGCCTCGTTCGCGACGTGGCAAAGATATGCGGCAAAGACGTTGCCTTACAGGTTTCCGGACAAGAGACCGATCTCGACAAGAGCATCCTCGATGCAGTTGCAGAGCCATTGTCGCATCTGCTGCGCAATGCGGTCGATCACGGAATTGAAACTGCCGAAGAGCGAGTTGCTGCCGGCAAGCCAGCTCAAGGAACCATCAAGCTTAATGCCTTCCACCAAGGCAATCAGATCGTTATCGAATGCTCCGATGATGGTGGCGGAATCGATAGGTTCAAACTCGTCACCAAAGCGGTGGAACGAGGCGTGCTCTCGCACGATGAAGCAGAGCGGATTTCAGATGCCGACGCTCTTCATCTTATCTTTCACCCAGGCCTGAGTACGGCAGAGCAGATCACCGAGATCTCCGGACGCGGTATGGGAATGGATATCGTGAAATCGGTCATCGAGCGGCTGAAGGGTTCTGTGTCGATCGACTCCAAGACGGGACAGGGGACGAGCTTTCTGCTGAAAGTTCCACTGACATTGGCGATCATTAAAGCTCTGATGTTCCGCGTCTCGGACCGGCTGTATGCGGTGCCACTCGCATCAGTGCTGGAGATCGCGCGCGCATCAGCTTCCGATTTGCACCGCGTGGATCAGGGCGAGGTCATGCAACTTCGCGATCAGGTGCTGACCCTCGTCCGGATGAACCAGCTGGCGAAGCGTGGCCCAGTGAAGGTATCAAAGAAGATTTTTGTAGTCGTTGTCGCAATTGGCGATCGCAAGTTCGGATTAATCGTTGACCGTCTTGTGGGCGAAAAAGAGCTTGTGATTAAAGCGCTCGACAACGACATCGCGGCCACTGAATTGGTGAGCGGAGCTTCGATCCTTGGCGACGGAAGCGTCGTCTTGATTCTGAATCTTACTGCGGTAGTGGCGAGGCTCGGACGAGCGCCGCTGACCATGGAGGCGGTCACGGCGTGAGTGATGGGGCCAAGGTACGGGTTCTGGTAATCGATGATTCGGCTCTGATGCGTAAGCTGATTCCGCGAATTCTTGCGCGCGATCCGGACATTGAAGTCGTAGGTACGGCGATGGATGGCAGCTTTGGACTGAAAAAGATCGAAGAGCTCAGGCCACACGTGATCACGCTCGATCTCGAGATGCCACGCATGGACGGTATGGAGGCGCTGCGTCAGATCACGCGCAGCTATCGCCTTCCAGTTGTGGTCGTAAGCGCGCATAGCGTGAACGGCGCGGCGGCAACCTTCAAAGCGTTGCAACTCGGCGCCTTCGACTTCGTTCCCAAGCCCTTCGATGCTTCCCAGGCGAAGATGGAAGGAGTCGCCGAAGCTCTGGTCGAGAAAGTCAAAATCGCTGCCCGGTACGGCACCAAAGGAACAATGCCGCTGCGGGAAGCAGCGAAGGTGCAGAAACCCATAGATCGGCCTAATGCGGCGCCAACGAAAGTGATCGCCATCGGAATTTCGACTGGCGGGCCGAACGCTCTGCAACACTTGCTTTCCGAGTTGCCCGGGGACTTCAGCGGAGCACTCGTGATCGTCCAGCACATGCCGGAAGGGTTCACCGATATGTTTGCGCGTCGCCTGCACGAATGCTGCGCAATTGATGTAAGAGAGGCTCGTTCCGGCGATGTGCTGGTTGCGGGACGCGCACTGATCTGTCCTGGCAATCGGCACATGCGGGTGCGGCGCATGCCGTTGGGCGATGTGGTCGTCCTGAGCGACGATAACAGAGTAAACGGACACCGCCCTTCGGTCGATGTTCTCTTTCAGTCGGTCGCGAAGGAGTTTGGCCCAAAGTCAGTGGGACTGCTGATGACCGGCATGGGGGAGGACGGAGCCGAAGGGCTGGGAGCGATCAAGAAATCGGGCGGGCTAACGCTTGCGCAGGATGAGCATTCCTGCGTGGTGTACGGCATGCCCAAAGCGGGAATCGACCGCGGGCACGTGATGCGAGTCGTACCGCTGGACGCGTTGCCGAACGTACTGGTCCGGAATTGCTCTGCGCCATCGCGGGGCAGCGCGAGGGCGGGAGTAAACGTTTGAATTTGAGAGCAGGCCGCGACTGCGGACTGATCCGGGAGAGATGAGCAGGCAGTAAGGAGAATGTATATGGAGCAATTTGCTGCGATAGTTCGAAGCAAAGACAACAAGCCGGTGCGCTACCTGATCGTGGACGACTCGATCTTCGCCCGCAAAAACATCGCCAAGATGCTCGAGTCGTTCGGCGGCGAGGTCGTCGGCGAGGCGGGCGATGGCTGCACTGCCATTACCGAATACGAGCGTCTGCAGCCGGATCTCGTGCTGATGGATATCACCATGCCGCAGATGGAGGGCATTGAAGCCGCAGAGCGCATCATTCGGCAGTTCCAGAATGCACGCATCGTGATGGTCTCGTCTGTGGGATACCAGGAAAACATCGTCGCCGCCCTGCAGAAGGGCGCGCGCCACTTCGTGCAGAAGCCGGTGAAACCGGACGTCCTGTATGAAGTGATCCGCTACGTCATGGGCGACGACGTACTCACCACTTCAGCGGTCGGAGCAGGAGCACAGTAGCCATGAAAATGGAACTGATCCAACCTTTCATCAACTCGGCCGACGCGGTGCTCGCCGAGAGTCTCCAGTGCGAAACCCGCATCGGCGACTTGAGCATGGAGGAGGAGACGTATCGCCGCAAAGGCGTTGCCGCGATCATCGAGATAGCCGGCGACATCGAAGGACGCATCATCCTCGATACCGATTCGCCGACAGCAATGCATATTGCGAAGCACCTGGCAGGCGGAGAAGTCCAGCTTTCCGACGAACTCGTGCGCGAGACGGTTTGCGAACTTGCAAATATGGTCATCGGCAACGCAATCACTAGCCTTAATGATCAGGGATTTCGGTTCAAGATTTCACCGCCCGAGGTTCACACGGCAGAGCAGGGCCTGGGCGGAAGCGAAGAAACCGAAGCCCTGGTGATGTGCTTCGAGACGCAAAAAGGCAGCGTGTACATGAATATTGCGATGCGGCATAATCGTCGCCGCAAAGAAGAGCGTTCAACCGTCGTGGTCGCCTAGAGTGATTGCTAGCCGCCGATAGCAACAAAGATTGGACTGAGACGCTGACAGGCAGATGGCGAAGTCTGCACACATGGCGTAGGGATGCGGGTCGGATTACCGCTTGCGTCCGTCGCTTCCGAATCGGAACTCGTCAGAATCACGGACACATCTTGCGAATCGCGATTCGCGGTAAACACCTTCGCGCTATCCCCATCGGAAGCAATCGAAACCGGACTCGTACCCACCGGAATCGTTTTCGTTACAGTTAAATTCACACTGCTAATCACACTCACTGAGTTCGATCCTGTATTCGCGACATAGATCCGAGTGCCATCTGCGAGCGCAGTTACCGACCGCGGAGTCGTCCCCACGGTAATCGTCTTTATGACACTGAGCGGATTCGGAGATGTCGGATCGCCGTTGATCACGCTCAGCGTGTTTGATCCCGAATTAGTAACCAGCACGCGCTGGTTCTTGGCATCAAGCACCGCATAATTCGGAGATGAGCCAACTGTGAGCGTGGCCTTGACGGTATGGCTGGTAGCGTCGATCACGCTCACATCGCCTGAACCTTGATTCACCACAAAGACGCGACTGCTGTCTGCCGACGGAACGGCCCAAACCGGAGTGGTACCGACTGGAACAGTGGCGAGCACGCTGTTGTCGGCCGTCGAAATCACGGTTACATCATTGCTGCCCTTATTCAGCACATAAACTTCTTTGGAATTGGGAAGCAGAGCCAAATTTACCGGAGTCTGGCCGACATGGATTTCAGTCGTCAGCGACAACGGAAATCCTCCGCCCAGAACTCCCACCGCGTTCCGACCGGATTCAGCCACATAGAACGTGCCATTCGCGCTCACAATCGAGATTGGCTTTGCTCCAGACGGCAAACCAACTGTGGCAGCCGATGAGACCGCTGGAGCCGCTCCCGGGCTATGAGCATCCGAGTGCTGAGTAACAGTGTCACTGCTGAAATCTGTGGTCGTTATGGTTGCACTAAAACCGGCGAAATTCTGAACCAACGCGAACACCGGACTGCCGCCCACAGGCACAACTCCGTCGATCGAATCACCAGAAACGTTCATATCCATCGCTTGGCTGGTAACGCCAGTCGTAGAACAGGGATTGTCAGGATCGGGCGGATTGGGATCCAACTGGCATGCAGTAACCACGGCCAATCGAAAGTTCTGCGGGTCGGGAGAGGGTTGCGGTAGCGGAGTAGCGACTGGGCGAAAGATATCTCCGCATCCAGAAATCAAAGCACAAACAATCACCGCTCCGGCCAATGCGGCCAACCGTGAAAACTTCATCCCAACTCCCAAATGTCGATGGTTCCTGCTTCAAGGATTGTAAATGAGAGCCCGGATAGCAGGCGAAGCAGACTCGCAGGCGGCCGAGTCCCAGTCGAAAACCGCGAATCCTTGAGATGGAGAAAGTCAGCGTGGGTAAGTTGGCGACAACTCACGCAGTCGCGCAATAGTCGCCGGGACCATCGAGAGAGCGAACTCAATGTCATCTTCGCTATTGTGCTTGCCGACACTGAAGCGAATGCTGGCGCGCGCGCGCTCCGGCGGCAATCCCATCGCAGTGAGAACATGCGAGGGTTCGATCGCACCCGACGAACACGCCGCGCCGGTCGAGACCGCCAATCCTTTCAGGTCGAGCGCAATCACCATGGCCTCGCCTTCGATGTGATCGAAGTAGATGTTGCTGGTGTTAGGAACGCGCGGAGCCGCTCCGCTGTTCACTCCGGCTTCATCGATCTGCTCCAGCAGCCTCGATTCCAGACGGTCACGCATGTTCGCAATGCGAGCCATATCGCCGTTTTGCAAGCCGCGTAGCGCGATCTCCGCCGCGCAGCCCAGGCCGATAATTCCCGGCAGGTTCTCGGTTCCTGCCCGCCGCTGGCGTTCGTGATTCCCGCCGTAGAAAAGAGGATCGATGAGCGTTCCTCGGCGGACATAGAGCGCGCCTATGCCTTGAGGACCATGAAACTTGTGCGCTGAAATCGAAAGCAGATCGCAGCCGACCTTCTTTACGTCGGTGGGGATGTTGCCTGCCGCCTGCACAGCGTCGGTGTGGAAGTAAACGTCGGCTTCGGCGGCAACACGCCCAATCTCCTCGACCGGTTCAATCAAGCCGGTCTCATTGTTGGCCATCATGATCGAGATCATCTTGGTCTCTGACCGCAATGCCTTACGGACCTCATCGGGATCGACCAATCCTTCTTCATCAACCCGCAGGTACGTAACTTCGACTCCGCGCTTTTCCATCCGCTTGCAGGCATTCAGTACGGCATGATGCTCGATTTGCGACGTGATCACATGCTCACCGCTCTGGACGATGCCGAAGATGGCCAGATTGTCGGCCTCCGTACCTCCGCTCGTGAACACGACCTCCGCAGCACGGCAGCCAAGCAAACGCGCCACCGCTTCCCTGGCTTGCTCCACCGCAGCGCGCGCTTGCTGCCCATGGTGGTGGATCGACGAAGCATTCCCAAATTGGTCTAGATAGAACGGACGCATGGCCTCAAAAACCTCAGGCAAAACGGGCGTTGTGGCGTTGCTATCCAGATAAACGCGCTGCATATAACTATTTTAAATCGCTCCGAGTCCCCGGAATCCGATAACTCGGACTGAATAACGGCAATTTCACCACGTAGCCTCGGAGAATACGGAGGGGATGAAAACAACAGCCATCTCCGTGTTCGCTCCGTGGTGAAATTGCCGTTCGAATAGGGGATCTTCGGTTGTCGATTGTTACACTCTCTCCATGCGCCGCCTCATCGTAAATGCCGATGACTTCGGGATGACCTCGGGTGTAAACCGCGCCATAGCCGAGTCGCACAAATCAGGTGTTGTTACCTCTGCGACCGTCATGGCAAACGAAGCGGCGGTTGATGAGGCGATTGCGCTCGCGTCACAGAACCTGTCATTAGAAACGGGCTGTCACGTTGTTCTCGTAGACGGCACTCCGGTTTCGCAGCCGGATGCTGTGCAGTCCCTGATCGGATCACGTAACGAAGATGCAGCCCGCTTTCGTCCGGGAATCGCTCAGCTCGCAGTTGCGGCTTTGTCACGGAGTATTCGCGAACCCGAAGTTCACGGCGAGGCATCGGCTCAGATCGAGCGCCTGCAATCGCGCGGACTGTCGCTCTCTCACGTGGACTGCCACATGCACTCCCACATCCTGCCGGTAGTTTCACGTGGCGTGCTCCGCGCGGCACATGATCATGATGTTCGCGCAGTGCGCAATCCGTTCGAGCCAGCGTGGTCCGTAGCTGCCACTCACAAGAGCTCAAGCCTGCGTTCGTGGAATCGTTCCGCACAGGTCACGCTATTGCGCGCACTGGAGCATCAGTTCCTCAACACCGTTAAACAGAACGGCATGAAAACGACCGATGGAACCATCGGCATTGCGGTAACCGGTCTGCTCGACCGCGATCTGCTTGCGCGGCTTGTCGATGCAATGCCCGACGGTACATGGGAGCTGGTCACGCATCCCGGATATCACGATCGCGACCTCTCGGCAGCAAAGACGGAATTGAAGGAATCAAGAGCAGTGGAGCTGGAACTGCTCACGGCGCCGACGACGCGCGAGATGTTCCAGAAGAGGAATATTCAGTTGATTAGTTATCGAGACCTGTGAGAGATCGCTATTCCCCAATCATTTCTTTACTGTCATCCCTCGCGCCGCCGCGATTACTTTTCGATTGTGAAGTACTGGCATTGCGGCGCGGGGGATCTGTTGTTCGAGGACGCGCGTAGAAGCAGATCCCCCGCGCAGCAGAAACTTCGCAGAAGTTGCCACATATCTCACGGCTGCGCGAAGGATGACAGTGCTTATTAAGAGCAGCGTGATGTAGATGGCGCGCCAGCCCCTTCACTGTCCGAGCGAAATCCGCTCGATGGAGTTCGCCTTTCCGGTTTTAGGATCGCAGTCAATGAGCACGCCGTTCAGGCGGACGTCGCCGCGTGCGGCATCAAAGCGGTTCGGCATGTTGGTGAGGAAGCGTGAAATCACCTGCTCTTTTTCTACACCAATCACTCCGTCATGAGGGCCGCTCATGCCAACATCGGTCTGGTATGCAGTACCGTTGGGCAACACACGGGTATCCGCGGTAGCTACGTGAGTGTGCGTTCCCAAAACGGCAGTCACGCGGCCGTCGAGGTACCACCCCATTGCGACCTTCTCTGAGGTGGCCTCAGCGTGAAGATCAACGAGAATTACTTTTGCGGTGGTCTCTTCGAGCAAGCGGTCGGCGGTCCGAAATGGATCGTCGTTGTTAACCATGAACACGCGTCCCTGCAGATTGATGACCGCGTAGGGCACACCACTACGTGTGATTCCTTGATAATGTCCGGTTCCGGGAACCGTCGCCGGATAGTTCGCGGGACGCAGCACTCTTCGGGCGGGGCTGCCATCCTTCATTCCCGAACTGAGATAGTCGTTGATCTCTTTTTTGTCCCAAACGTGGTTGCCGGTGGTGAGCACGTCGGCGCCCAGTTCGAAGAACTCCTCGCAGATGGCCGGCGTCACGCCAAAGCCTCCGGCTGCATTTTCGACATTAATGATCAGGAGTTCGACGCTGTTGGTTTCAACAAGATGATGGACGTGCTCGCGCACGATCTTGCGCCCGGGACTGCCGAAAACATCGCCAATAAAGAGAATTCGCACTGGTCAGGATAAATGAAGTGAAGCGGCTGATTTGTTCACGCGCCGGTAACCGGGGATTCTGCAAAGTATGTAGTGGGATGCTTGGTGGAAGCCCCCCGACTTTTAAGTCGGGGGCGCACGGCATGAGCCGTGCGTCCAATTCGCGGAAAGGAAAATGGCGCTTTAGCGCTACTTCTTGGCAACGCTATGGGTTGCGAGGCTGAAAAGCGCCTCGCGTCCCCGAATAGACAGGCTGCGGAAAATGCGGGGAATGCCAGGTGACAGAACTGGCGCCGGTAGGCGGTGGGGCAGTCGCGTTTGTTGCGGCTGCGTTTCTCCACAATGCCGGCAATGTCGTTGCACTCGGAGTCGCCATCCGGCGATCTCACGACCCACCGGCTACCGCCGCCGGTTCTTTTTCACACTTCCGCAGTCTGTACCGTCGGGGCTTCCGCCAAAAACCGACGGGACTGATAATTCGCTAATTTTCGAGTTTTGGCATCGACTGTACAATGAACGATCTACGCCTATGCCTCCTACAGTGGCTAACGGAAAGATCTGCTATATCGAGATGCCTGCTCAGAATATCGAGCAATCGGCCGAGTTTTACCGCAAGAGCTTTGGCTGGAACGTCCGCAAACGCGGCGATGGAGCCACTGCATTTGACGACACAATCGGCGAGGTGAGTGGAACCTGGGTGCGCGGGCGTCCGCCGTCTCCAACACCTGGTTTGCTGTTTTACATCATGGTCGACAGCGTTGAGGCAACGCTGAAAAAGATTGTCGCTAATGGAGGCAAAATCGTGCAGCCCATCGGTGCCGATGCGCCTGAGATCACCGCCCGCTTCAGCGATCCTGCGGGGAACGTAATCGGACTTTATCAAGAGCCATCGTAAAGTCAGTACCGTCCCCGGTAGGGTGGGTAGGTTGCACCGTGCCGGTACTCACATCCACCAATGCACCCATTCGCTACCGCGAACGGTACTGACGCGAACCATACTGACTTTCCTGTTAGTGGTTCAGATACACGTGCAGAGTAGCAACGTGGTTCGAATCTTCCTCGGCTACCGCGAAGTCTTGCATGCCGTTTCCGTCAAAATCGGCCGACGCAATTCCCTGCACAACTCCTGGAAGCGAGGATGTAGTGGATTGTCCATAGATCCACGTCTGCGCGGGTGAACTCTTCACGTCGCTAAACAACTTCACACCGTACGTTGCCGGGGCAGAAGTCGCACTCTCGGTACGGAATCCCTCGAGAGCCGTTCCCGCGCCATTCAATGGAGCGCCCGCCGTGATCCATGTGCCATCACCCGCGTACCCGCTTTCGCTGATGACTTTATTGAGGGTAAGTCCCGAACCGTTGTTGATCGCGTAATCGATGTCAGTGCCATCGGATCCGTGTGGACCGGTTTGCTCCTGCACGTAAACAACATCGAGTTTGCCATCTCCATTGATGTCTCTGACGTATGGACCTGCCGCGTTAAGGGACGCACTGGTAAATGCCTCATTAATTTCTGTGAGCGCGTAATGGCCAGAACCATCGCCACGGCCAAGATAAATATTGCCGGCAGTCGCGGAGCTGCCCTGCTGGCACATGCCAAAGATCAGTAGATCGAGCGAGCCGTCGCCGTCGAAGTCGGCGCCCGTGGCTGCGACTACGGAGCACGGGTTGCGAGAAGCATCTTGGGCGAATGTGAGCGTCACGGTTTGATTCGCGGGATTGGCAAATTGTCCGGTTCCATCTCCGAACCAGGTGGCAATCACATTCGTTGGCGCGGTGAATGACCCGGTGTAATACGCGATTGTCAGATCGGCTTTGCCGTCTCGATTCGCATCACCGGCGGCCATGCCCTTGCAGGGAGCGGGTAACGCAATCACCTGACCGAGTACCAGCTTCCCAGAATGGTCATTCAGATACACGGCGGCATTGCCGCTGGTTCCATTGCTTCCGACTGTGCAGGCAGCAACATCGGTGAATCCGTCTCCATTCAAATCCGCAAGCGCAACTTGAACGGTGTTCGTCGCTCCAGAGGGCAAAGCTGAACTCATCGCCGACGCAAAGCTCCCAGAACCATTGTTCAGTAGGACCGCGAGCTCGCTGCCGTACATCAGAAGATCGGGACGTTGATCATTGTTGAAGTCAGCCGTGAGTACGTGGCCGACGAAGGCGAGCGACGACTTCGATTCCGACCAGCCCGGCTGTGCACTTCCGCTTCCAGAGCCGGAGCCTGCGCCGCTTGTACCACCGCCGGCCGTACCGCTACCCGACCCGGATCCAGCCGTACCAGAACCACCTGTCCCACCCGAGCTTCCGGAACCCGATCCGGCGCCAGGCTGCGTTGAACCGGAACTAGAGCCTGAGTTGCTTCCGCCCGGAGCTGGAGTTTGGGTGGTCGAAGTCGATTGCGAGGCCGTGCTGCCGCAGCCGCTTAGAATAAAAGAGAGCATCCCACAAAGTGCGATGAAGACAGCTGGCTTGCAGCGCATTAGGCCCCCAACTACAGTGAACTGAGTAGCTACTTTGGATTGATTAGATTGATGGAGCAGCAATCGGGTTGCTGCTAGAGCTGCACCTGGTTCGAGTTCCGAGATTGAAGGGAGATAGTTCGCCGTCCAACGCGCATGAGCCTTCCTGCCTTCAAACTGCTGCGCCCGCGAACCATTGAAGAAGCGGTTGATCATCTCTCGAAGCACGCCGGCGAAATTCAGATCATTGCTGGCGGAACCGACCTGCTTCCCTCGATGAAGCAGCGGCTCTTCACGCCAAAGTATCTGCTCGATATCCGCCGTATCGAAGAGCTGCACGGCATCCGTTCCATTCCGGGACACGGCACCGAGATCGGCGCGCTGGTCACGCTAACCGCACTTGAGGATTCTGAGTTCATCCGCCGCAGCTATCCGGTGCTGCATGAAGCTGTGGCGACCATCGCATCTCCAATTTTGCGGAACATGGGCACGATCGGCGGAAACATCTGTCTCGACACTCGCTGCCTCTGGTACAACCAGTCGCTGACGTGGAGAAAGTCCTGCGGTTTCTGCATTAAGAAAGATGGCGATCTGTGTCATGTGGCCCCCGGGGGAAAGATCTGCTGGGCGGCATTTTCTGCAGATTCACCGGCTGCGCTCCTGTGCCTGGATGCTGAATTGGAAATTGCCAATTCTGCCGGCTTCCGGCGGGTTGCGCTCGCTGACTTCTACACCAATATCGGAGACGCGCGCATGAAACTGGCGCAGAACGAAATGCTCACGCGCGTCTTTCTGCCCGATCGGATGGCAGGGTATCGCGGCGCATATCACAAGCTGCGGCTGCGCGGCTCTATCGACTATCCTCTCGCGGGCGTTGCCGTGTCACTCAAAACCACTCCTAGGGGTTTCGTCGACGATGCGCGTGTGGCCATCACCGCCGTCAACCCGTCTCCCATTTTGGTCCACGAAGCTCGACACGCCCTGATCGGAAAGCTGTTTTCGGAACACGCTGCCGGAGTTGTCGGTGAGCTTGCCGCTCGCGTTGCCAAACCGCTTACCACCTCGATCCTCACGCCTGAGTACCGCAAAGAGATGATTCGCGTTTATGCGAAGCGGACGGTCATGAAGGCGAGTCGGGCGTAGACGCTTTTTCTAGAGACTATGAACCTGATCGGAATGTAAGTGACGGTTCGCGTGAGATGGTGCGCTCACGCTTCAAACAGAGATGCTCATTTTAAATACTGTCATTCCTCGCGCCGCCACGATCAAGTATGAGTCTGCTGCAATTTGTTTTGCGGCGCGGGGAACCTGCTGTTGTTCGAAGTGCTACAAAAACAGGTCCCCCGGAGCGCAGCCCCAAAGCATGCAGATCCAGCGTTCATCGGCGCGCTCCGAGGGATGACAGTGCGGAAAAGGGCGCGAGACAGAACTACCGCGAGTAGCAGGCTTCCTGGACCACCGCCGCGGTTCCGTTGCGCTACACCTGCAGTACATCGCCTTCGCGCGCGACCAGCATGTACAGGACGGGATTCAGAAAAAAGCCGAGCAGCAATCGCGAGATGAGCCCAGTGACAATCACGATCGCGAAAGGCTTTTGCGTATCAGAGCCGATGCCGGTCGATAACGCTGCGGGAAGCAGACCGAGGCAGGCGACGAGAGCGGTCATCATGATCGGACGCAGTCGAAGCAATGAGGCCTCGCGTGTGGCTGCCTTGATGTCCATGCCCTCAATTCGGAGTTTATTGATGTACGAGACGAGAATGACGCCAGTCTGCACCGAGACTCCAACCAGCGCGAGCAATCCGAGCCCCGACGAAACGCTGAAGGGCGTATCCGTCAGTTTGAGTGCGATCAATGCTCCCACAGGAACGGTAAACGCTACGCCTAACGCAATCGCGATCGGGTATTTGAAATTCCCATAAAGGGCAAACAGGATAAAAAAGATTAGGAGCACCGCAAGGGGCCCGACAATCGCCAATTGATTGCGCGCGGCAATGTACTGGCTGTACTCGCCGCCCCACTGAATTTCGTAGCCGACCTGCGGCGGTATCTCTTTCGCGACACGACCCTGCGCATCGTCGATCGCGCGCGCCAGGTCGCGTCCTTCGATGCTGAATTGCACGCCGATGTAGCGCGAGTTGTTTTCGCGATAAATCATTGACGCGCCGGTGCTCTCCTTGATGTTGGCGAGCTCAGTAAGCGGAATTTGCTGGCCGTCTGGAGTGCCGACAAGAAGATTGCCGATCTGTTGCGCGCTGCTGCGGAATTGCGGCTGCATGCGCACGACCA
>Ga0134126_10003572_pt1 | contig 19482 bp, 14 predicted proteins | sample KB31752_FD_96881 | JGI IMG/M metagenome (GOLD analysis project Ga0134126, IMG submission 96881) | Terrestrial soil microbial communities with excess Nitrogen fertilizer from Kellogg Biological Station, Michigan, USA - KB3-175-2 | ecosystem: Environmental > Terrestrial > Soil > Unclassified ...
AACGGGAGACCAAAAATACCCGGATTCCTCGTCCCGCAGATAGAATGCTTCACCACCGGCATCGGTGACGGGGTCGTTGCTCCAGGGCGTGAGCCGGTATTCATGCGCGTTGACGCACCAGGTGTAAGCAGAGCCGCTTTCCGAGATCACGGTGCCCATCTCCCGGTTCGCTATGACATTGACCCAGGGCGCGGGTGTCGTTCTCTTTCTTTCCGTAAGGATCTTATATTCTTTGCCGTCCGGGGTGAAACCGCCCGTGCCATTGTCAAAAAGAAGGTCGTCCGGCAGGGTGAGGTTATCGGAAGGCTCTTCCGCTTGGCGCGGGCCGGTTTGAAGAAAAGGCAAAGGCGTTTTCCCCGAGTAAATGCGGTTCACCTGTTCCAAAAGCGTCCCTTTTGTGTCATAGATGACGACCCTGGCGACGCTTTCAAAAAGGATCCGGTCTTCAGGCGAGATCTGATCCGCGGATCGGATGAATATCTTGCCGGGTTTTTGATAAAGATGATTTCCGGCATCTGCATTGACAAGACCCTGTATCTGATCCTGCAGGAGTTGCCGGTACGATCCATGATCTTCATTCCAGATCACGAGGTCCACGGACAGACCTTTCAAACGCCAATAGGCATGCGCCTGTATCAATTGCCGCGCGAGCTCGAGGTTGTCCTGCTCGCTCATATGCAGCAATACGATTGGGAGATCGCCCGACACACTATGGCTCCAGAGGCCCGATTGTCCTCTAAAATTATTCACAATAACCGCCTCTTCACCGCGCAAAGCCGGGTTGGGATAGATCAGGGAGGATGCCAGCTGGTCATAAAGCTGGGCATTGGCTTCCGTTGCATCGATCTGGCGCAGCAATACCTGGTTATGGGTCCAGGAGAGCTCGAAGGCGCGGCTTTTCAAATTTTCATCCCGGTATTTGTTCATCAATGCCTTGCACGCTTCCTTTGTTTCGCTGATCCCATAGATGAGATCGATGGTGGCAGTTTGACCCGGCTTAATCACAACACGGTAGCGTATCGCCACGATGGGATCCAGCACCGCGCCCTGGCTGCCGGACAATGACTCTATGTCCATTGCCTGTGGGTGGATCAGCGACCTGCCCCGGCCGATAAACGGCAGCCGCGCGGTCTCATAGGAGATGGCTTCCACAGCGGCGCCCTGGACATTCATCAGGTGAAACATCCAGGGCGGCATTTCTTCTTCGGATCGTGGACGGCGCGTACACACCACTGCTTTATATTCCGGCATGATCTCCGTCTCGACGAAGAGGTTGCTAAAAGCCGGATGTGCTTCATCGGCAGCCTGCGCTGCCAGGACCACTTCGGCATAGCTCGTTATCTCCAGCACCCTTGAAAAGGCGGAGGTATTGGTGATCTTTACCCGGCGCATTTCGATATCATCTTCCGGCGAGATGACTATTTCCGTATTGGTATCGATCCCATGATCGAGTCTGCGGAATTCAACATGCGCCTGTGAAAAGATGACCTCGTATTTTTTGGCGGTGCACAGCGTAGGCTCATAGGTATTTGACCAAAAGTTGCCGCTGTTCACGTCTTTGATATAACAAAAGATGCCCCTGTCATCCTTGGTAGGGTCTTCTCTCCAGCGGGTGACCGCCAGGTCCTTCCAGCGGCTATAGCCCGCTCCGGAATTGGCTATCATGACCTGGTAGCGACCATTGCTCAGCAGTTGTATTTCCGGTATTCTCGTAAGAGGGGTATTGATGATCCGGACATGTGTGTCGGCCGTCGACAGATGCGATTCGACTATATCGGTCGTGTGCGCATAGAACATAGTGGCGCGGGGGATGCGTTCTTGTAAAAGCAACAGGGTCGCCTGAAAACGGAGTTCCGACATAAAGCGTTGCTGCATCGGCTTGTTTAGCAGGACATAGGCCAGCGAAAGCAATCCCATGCCCTGATGATGGACCATGTAAGACCGAATGATCACCGAAGTCTTGCCCCTGGGTACCCGGGAGGCCGTATAGTCCACCGCCTCACGAAAACCATATTCGCCTTCCAGACCCTTCGCGGACAGGCTCTGCAGGTTAGGAACCGCATCTTCGGGTAAGATCATCAAGGCCAGCATGCAGGCATAGGGCGCGATGACAAGATTCTCTTCCAGACCACGGGTTAGTCCCAGCCCGGGTACGCCGAACGCCCGGTACTGATAATTCAGATTCGCGTCTACCAAATTGTAAGCGGATTCCGAGATGCCCCAGGGCTTGCCCTGTTGCGTGGCGTATTCGATCTGCCGCCGGACCATCGCTTTATTCGTTTGTGCCAGCAGCGTGTTCTCGTATGAAGGCATCACCAGCTGAGGCATCAGGTATTCAAACATCGATCCGCTCCAGGAAAGTAGGATCGGGTCTTCACCGGAGTCGGTGAGCAAACGCCCGAGGGCGAACCAGCTTTCCTGCAAGAGTTTGCCCTGCGCGATACCTACGAAAATTCCCAGCCTTGCTTCGGAGGCCAATAGATCGTAATTTCCATTGTCTTTCCGCTGTTCCTCGATATTGAACCCGATGCTGAGAAGACCGGTAGATGGGTCGAGCAAAAAATCATATTCTATTTCACTCAGCTGTTCGCATTGCTCCGCAAGTTGATCGGACAGTTCGATCCTGGCTGTCGCCAGCCCCCGGGTTTCGTCGAGGGCGGTACGCATCCGGCCAAGCCAATTCTTATCTTCCGCAGTTTGCGTTTGTTCTTCATAATACGTCAGCGCGGCCAGGCAGGTCTCGCGCATGGCCCCAAGTGAATTGAGTGTTGGGATTTTTTCTGTGGGCGCCAGGCGGGCAAAGCGTTCGGGAAGGGGCAACAGATCCATCCAGGGGATCAGTTGAAGCAACTGGTCCCGGTGATCGCCTACCTGGTGGGAAAGCCTGCCGACCCATCTCGATAACTCGGTGTCGCCTTCTTCTCGCGGAAGGTGGATTTGGCCTGCGAGGCGGTGCAGCTCGTCAAGCAATTTTTTTATCGGGACCAGCGATCGCAACTCCGCGGGGTTTTCATGTAACAGGGCATTTATTTGACCAATGACCTGGTCGAAACGTCCTTTTGACGCGTCGGCGATAATCGCTGTCGTCGTACGCAAGCCTTCCACCACCTCGTGGCGAAATAGCGGCTGATCCGGCAGGGCCAACAGTCCCTGACGCAAGGTGAGCAGATGTCCCACGAGGTTCCCGCTGTCGACGGTCGATACATACCTGGGATATAGCGTTACTAAGGATCGTGTATCGTACCAGTTGCAAAAATGTCCCTCGAAGCGCTCCAGCTTGTTCATCGTCGTGAGCGAGAGGGCGCATCGGCTCGTGAGGCCGGCGCCGGAAAGATAACCAAAATCGTACGCGGCAAGATTGGCCAGCATGGCCAGGCCCATGTTAGTGGGCGAGGTCCGGTGAGCGATAACGGCGCCATCGTACTCCTGGAAGTTGTCGGGTGGCAGCCAGTTGTCATCCGCTGTCACGAATTGTTCGAAAAACGCCCAGGTCTTGCGGGCGGTTCTACGCAGGAACGACAATTCTTGCGTCGTCAACCTGACTCTGGCCCCCGTCTCCGGTACGCTCAGGCGCCAGACTATCGCCGGCGATAGGAGCCACAACAAAAGGATGGGACCGGCGACGAGCAGATGTGGTAGATCCTTAAGCAGGAACACGGTACAGCCAAGCGCCAGAAGTGGCGGGATCGGCATGAATCGATAGGTGGACCATAGCGAACTCCGGCGTTTCCCCGAGTAACTGGCGGAAGGTGTCCACTCCATTAGCCTTCTCCGTGTAACGGTCATCCGCCAAATCGTGCGTAAAATGGCGTCCGCATACTGTAGCGCTTCGAAGGGGAGGATGGAAAGACCGAAGACAAAACGGACGAGCGTACTTTTCAAATGCCCGGCTATTTCATCCAGGTGCGCATGGATCGTGATATCCTCGGGTTTGTGCAGAAGCTGCCAACCAATTCCCATGATGGGCTGAAGCAGGATGATCGTGGAGACCGCCAGTGTCCAAAACCAGGGAAATGGGAGAATGAACCAACCCAGTAATAAAAGACACAATAGCGAAAAGGGAACAAGGCTTCGCCGCAGGTTGTCAAATATCTTCCACCTCGACAAAGCGGAAAGTCTGTTTCTGACCAGGTGTCCTGTTCCGATGGTGACAAACGGCAAGATCCAGCCGGCGATCTGCCAGTCCCCGCGGATCCACCGGTGATGACGCCTAAGGTCCGATTCATACCGGGAAGGATTTTCTTCGTATAGGAAGACATCGCTTACCAATCCGGATCTTACATAGCAGCCCTCCAGCAAATCGTGACTCAGGATGCGGTTTTCCTGAAAAAGATCTTTAAAGGTCAGATCGAACATGTCTACATCATAGATCCCTTTCCCGATAAAAGATCCTTCGTCAAAAAGGTCCTGGTAGACGTCAGAGGAAACGCGGGTATAGGGATCGATGCCTGTATCACTGCCCTGCATATTTAGATAGAGGGAATTCGTCGTCACGGAGATGGCCGACTCCACCCTCGGCTGCAAAACGCCATATCCCGCCGTAACACGCTTTTTCCGCGCGTTGTATTCGGGATGGTTGAGCGGATGTGCCATCGTCGCTACCAACTTCCAAGCAGATTCCCGCGGAAGCTGGGTGTCGGAATCCAGGGTGATCACGTATTTTACGTCATAAAGAATACGGTAGTCCCCCGTGATCAGCGAAAATTCATGTTTCCCCCTGTGTCTCAACAAGGCATTAAGCGCCGATATTTTCCCCCGCTTGCGTTCGTAGCCCATCCATTTTCGTTCCCCGGCATTCCAGACTCTCGAGCGATGGAAAAGAAAGAAGATATCGCTTCCCGTTCGCCGGTATTTCTGGTTCAACGCGTCGATTCCGGCGCTTGCCAGATCGGTCAACGCCCTATCTCCTTGGAGCTTTTCCACGTCGGCGTCTACAAAATCGGTGAGCAATCCAAAATGCAGGTTGTCTCCTTTGTTGGCGAGGAAACGTATTTCTAAACCTTCCATTAGCGCATCGATATACGCCGGACTGGAAAGCAGGGTCGGTACGATGACCAGGGTGCGATAGTCGGAAGGAATACCCCGGGAAAAATCCATGCGGGGCAATAAGTGGGGCTTCACCAGCAGCGTGGAGAACCAGTTAACCAGGGAAACGGCCAGTTGCCCGGCGGCCGAGATCGCCAGCAGGACGACTACCGATAGTAACCCTTTGTTGCGGATGTCTGTACTGTACGGAAGATAGAACAGAGCAGTGGCGATCATCCAGGTCAGCACAACGATGGAACACAGGTAAAGAAAGAGGGGTATCTTCTTCAGTGCCTGCAGCAGGTTCCGGACCGGACCGTAGCGTTTCCCGATCGCTTGTGTCGTCTGCTTTAGTCCTTTGTCGATCAAATAGTACCCTACGTGTTGTTCTCTTTTAGCGGATGGGCCGGCGTCTTTGTGCTTATCGGCGAGGGAGAGTACCTTTCGTGCAACGTCCGTCTCCGGCAAACTGGTATCTTTAGCGATGGATTCCACAACGTGCCGGTACCGGTCCCGGGTAGCGAAATCCATGCGCGGATAGGTGCCGGCAGGATCCGTTACCAATATTTGTTCTACGATGCTGAGCGTCTCGACAAATTTCCGCCAGTCCGTCGTTCCGATAAAGCGCAAGGTTCCGATGCTGTTGCGGACGGAAACCTGGTCGGCGGCCTGTTTTTGGTTTTCCAGTCTAACCAGGGCATTGCTGTTGGTACCCATCCCCGATAGCTGTTGTTCCAGCCAATTGAGCGGCAAGGCCAGTGCGGGTCCCTTTCCTTGCAGGCTACGGGTAAAGCCGGCGACGAAGGGGCTGCTTAACGGAGGTTTTGAGCGTACCATGTCTGCAATCGTCAGGATCAGGTCTTCCGAATCGTCCTTTATGGTATCGATCATTTTGTCGGCCCAATAATCGGCAAGGTTGTGATCGATCATATCCAGCGCAATCTTTCCGCAAACCCGCCGCAGGTTTTCGATAACCGCGAGTCGCAGCATGATGGGTATGGCCCACAGCTCACCCAGCGTAAGCACAGTGATGGTCTGATAAGCAGCGACAAAGCTGCCGAGGTTGTCGGCATCCACCCGTCCGTCGCTATGAGAAATGATCTCGAGTACGATGTCGTAGACCCGCGGCATGCCCGCTGACATTCCTGTGGCCAACGCAGGAAGCGCTTCGCTATAGCCCTTAGGCAGGTGTTTCCTGGCCAGGACCACCTGTTCCTCGATGAGGTAGAAATTGTCGAGCAGCCATTCTCCCCCGGGGCTAATGGCTTTTCCTGATTTGATGTTCCCCAGAAGGAGATCGCGCACTTCCAGCAGCGTATTTTCATTGTCGGCCAGCCTTTTCAGCAAGTGATCGACGGGATGTATCGTCTGAAGCTGGTGCGTTCGTGCAACGGCTTTGGCATGGCTGTCCAGCTGGTCTGAACTGTACAGTTCGGAGCGAAAAGGCTCCTCGTTGCCATAAGCCGAGGGATTCGCGGCCCTCTGGAAATAAACGCGTAGACGGGACAAGATATCAAAAACCGTACTGGCTGTGACTTTCATAATAGAACTATTTGAGTGCTGCGATTCCGGTCGAGGCGACGGTCTGATGGATGCGAAACCGAATAGGGAGAAAAGGGAGAGCGGGTGAATTTACGTTTAATTAGCGACTATTGGGAATAACATTCGAGGTGGGGGCTTAAACACAGGTGCAACGGTTATGCACTAACGTGTGTCCTTTTCTATCCCTGTCCGCTTTGCCCGAACAAGTTCGATTACGCTCCCCGGAATAAAAAATGCCCAGCCTTCGGCTTGGCAATGTTGCACCTTGTTTGGGGAGAGGGAGGGGAATTTGCTCGATCTCCAATATATTGGTTATCAAATTCTTGCTGGCCCGAGCCGGGTGGCGGCATGCGTTCGGCGGTGTTAAAGAACATAAGGCAATTTATCAGTTTAAATTTGCAAAATTTTACCGATATTGGCTTAAACTCCTGGAGCCGGGTAACTTTCATGGAGCATCCTGTTTCGTAGTTGTTTGGATTGGCAAAAATTTGGGGTTAAATTTACAAAAAGATTTATATGTCAGCTGCTTCAGGATTAGACGGCGAATTCATGTGATACTGGCCGAAACTCTCTATCAGGCAGAAGGAATCTTTGCTTATTGTCGTCAAAAATTTTGTCGGCTTAAACGACGAAGCCGACGCAGTAGACCCAAGGAAAAAACTCATCCAGGAAGAAAGGGAAAAATATCTCCGGGGAGACGGCAAGTCTTTCACTTGGGAGGAAGTAAAGGCGATGGCCCTCAATAAAGACAAGAGGAATGGCCTATAAGTTGGAGATCAGGCCCTTGGCAATGTTAGAAATTTTGGAGGCGTTTGACTGGTATGAGTTACAGAGAGAGGGGCTTGGGGTTGAATTCTCGACGAGGTAGAATCGTTTTATGCCAGCATGCTTCGTAATCCGAATTCCTACGGTTTCTACGATAAACCTGTGGGGTGACTGTATCCCCAGGAATGATCATCCCTATAATTAGCTTCCTGAGTTCCTGCGCCCAGAAAAAACCGGCGATTCATAGTTTTATAACGAAGCAATTTGTACTTGGCGATACCAGTGCAGCTGCGAATCAATTCACTTACACTGGAAAAGATATCGATTTTCCCATTTATTATATAGGCCCAGTCAAGGATACAATCAGCATTGGAAGAAAATACTGCATAGGCAGAACTCAGGCGCCAAGTTTGCCCTTCGGATTTCCGGCTTCAAGGAACTATTATGAGGACAAAGAATATCTGCGATTCGGTTATCTGGTTGGGGCGGACCTTCTCGGTGTTTTTTTAAATATGGAACTAAAGGACAAATATGGTCGATGGATGAAGATAGGGAAAAAAATATCCGAGTTAGGAATTTGCGGAACGGGCCAACCTTCGATTTATCTTGGACCTGGCGATGTCCCATCTGCTCCAAACAAAAACCCCAGCAAAGCTGGGGTTCAGTGATGAAGTCTAGCGGAGAGGGAGGGAAATGTGCTCGATCTCCAATATGTTGGTTTTCAAATTCTTGTTGGCCTGAGCCGGGTAGCGGCATGAATTCGGCGGTGTGAAAGAACGTAGGCGATTTTGTCAATCGGAAGATACAAAATTATAGGCTTTCCTGGTGGTTGACACCCCACAATATCTTAATTCGCATGCGGAAATTTTGTATTTTGTTCGGTAATAGGTGCCTTTTTTGAAAGGGCGAATTCAATTTATTTTGCGAATTTCGCATATGCTGGGATTTGATTCCTTGACAACGGCTAAAACCGAAAATGATGGAAAATCTATTGACACGCATCACATTGAACCCGGACAGAAATCATGGTAAACCTGGGATCAGGAATACGAGGTATATGGTTGAAGCCATCCTAGAATACCTGGCTGGCGGTGACGCCGTGGATGATATCCTGGCGGAATTCCCGGATCTTGAGCGGGAAGATGTTCTTGCCTGCATTGCCTATGCCTCCGCCTCTATGAAGTTTAAGGACATTGAAGTTCCCGCTGCATGAAGCTGATTTTGGATGCCCATTTGCCGGCCTCGCTTGCCCAATATTTCCCCGGACATGATGTCTTACACACCTCTGCTATGCCGGAAGGGAATTTTACGGACGATCGGGTCATTAATCAAATTTCCATTCTCGAAGACCGGGTTCTAATTAGCAAAGATTCGGATTTTTACTACTCCTATGTTGCGACACGCAAGCCCAAAAAGCTCGTTCTCGTCAAGCTTGGAAATATGCGACTTAAGGAGTTAAAGGCGTATTTTGAACGAAATGCGGGGCAATTGATCACGTTGTTGGAGGAGCATTCTTTCTTGATCATTGAAGCGTCAAAAATTAGGGTTTTAGAGTAGCTACAAGTTGCTCTAAAAGCCTTTCAGCTTCGTCCTTTTTAACGGTTATAAATTTCAAGCCATTATTTGAGTTTGTATCTCTTTCACGTTTTCTTAAATATTCAACGGCCTTCTTTAATTCCTCTATCGATAAACATTTAAGGTCCGGGTATTTGTCCAAATCATTAACGGTTTCGAGTGATCCATTTTCGATTGCGACGAATCTTTGCTTATTTGTTTTTTCTATATCGACTAACTCATACTTATTTAGGTCAAGACATGACCAACCTTTAAGCTTCAAATAGTCGTTTACTAGTAACCTATCAATCATTATTTTCCCTTTTCCTGCCCAGTACCGATTTTCGCCATTTTTTTTAACTCCAGTAACCCAATATACATCCTTAGTTTCTATATCAAAGCATAATCCGTGTCCATTGCCTTTAAAAGCCTGACCATTAAAATAAATGGTTTGTCGCGTTTTGGAAAATTCAACCGTACCAATCCAAGCAGGACCATCATCGTGGTAGCCTGACTTTAATTCTATATATTTTATTTCAGATTTCATTTGTTTTATTGCCGATTGCAGAACTAATTTGCTAAATTAACGAATTGCTCATACAGAAATCTGTATGGCGGCAGCCATCCTAGAATATTCTTGCAGGCGGTGATTCCATTGATGCCGTTCTAGCGGAATTTCCAGATCTTGAAAGAGACGATGTCCTCGCTTGCGTTGCCTATGACACCCATTGTCAGGCGTGCGCGGATTGTTGAATCTTCGGTAATTTGAAATGCCGAATCTTCGATCTCTTTACCTTCTTTTCGGCGTGCCAGAGTTCATAGTTGGTCTGTAAATTGGTCCAAAACGTGGCGCTGTTGCCAAAAGCCGCAGACAGTTTAACCGCCATTTCAGGGCTAATCCCAGCCCGTTCATTAACAACGGCGGACACGTTGGCCCTAGTCATGCCAAGGCCCTTGGCGAGCTCGGTAATTGTCAGGTTGCGCTCTTCCATGAACAGTTCGCGCAGTACTGTGCCCGGGTGGGCGGGGGGTAAGGCTCTTTTCAGCATATTATTTCCTCCTATTAGTGATAATCTACATAATCAACGTCAAAGATATCGCCTTTACTATACCGGAATACTATCCTGTAGTTAGGGCTGACTTTAATGGACCAAAATCCAGCATAATTACCCGTCAAACGATGAATGCCGCCACCAAGGGCTTTGATATCATCCTCAGATGCCACCGCGTCAAGGGCGTCCAAAATCAAGCCAATCTTGGTTAGATACTCTCCAGGGAGTTTCGAGCCATTGCCTTTTTCGAAAAAAAGGCGTAATCCCTTGTGAGTTATTGTCTGGATCATGCAATCGTATGGCGTTTGTGAACTGTATCGCGTATTGATACACTTATCACGCAAAGATAAAGTTTTTTTATTAATTTGAATTACATTTCGAGTGGCGCAACGAAAAAAGGAAAACCCCGAACCATGTGTTCAAAAATATTAATCCGGTCCCTTTTGAAAATGAAAAACTACTAAACTACCTTTAGAAAACTGTCCAGATTATAAGGGGTCGATACAAGGGCATTACCTTCACTCAGAAACCTCCAATACCGTAGAACTGCACCTTTGTAATCTCGGAAATTTGACTGAATATTTCCGTCAATGGGGATTTTAGAGGGGTTAGGTTTCCCTTCTCTCGCGTCGTTTTTAGAATATTGGAGGGAATCAACTCCGATTGATATGTGCTATTTGCGAAATGTTCTTCGAGGCTCCCATAGAACTCCTCGACTCTTTTGATCCGAGATATTTGGGCGGACTGCGTATATGCTTGTTTCATAAAATGTCTTTCGAATCAACTGAAGAATTTTCATTTGGCTAACGGCTTTTTCGGTATTTATATTTGAACGCATTTGCTTTGGGATCTACCGGTTCAATTTTTTTCATTCTCCGTAGGCGTTGTAGGGCGGATTTAACTTTGTTAATGTCATCCTCTCCGCTCATTTCTCTGAGCATTTTATTGGATATGTGTCCATTGGGATTATCCTCAAAATATTTTAACACTAAATCCTCCAAAGCTGCAATTCTCTTATATTTTATTATAATTTTTACAGAATTATTCAATTCCTCAATCTCTGGATCAACAAGGCCCGCCTTTTTCATTTCATTTCTAGCGGTATCGAGCCCTTCGCCTATGTCATGGTTGACGGGGTTCGGTAGATTATGGAGCAAGCGAACGATGTTGGGGTTTCTTGAAAACCGTTCATCATATATATTGTTTGCCGTTATATAGCCCGGTAATTTCCCTGGGCTCAATATTTCAATTCTATTGTCGAATATTCTGATATGAATATCATCATTAAGACTATAGTCTCGGTGTATTACCGAGTTAACAATAATTTCATGAATAGTCTTTGATGGATACTTCAGCTTTACCATTTCTCCATCGACTTCAATCATTGCATCTTTTAATAGCTCATTGACGTTCGATATAGCCTGACTGATTTGAATCTCCAATGGGCCAATGATGGTTCGGGGAGCTTCTTTCAATTGCTCTCTTTTGTATTCTTTGTCCGAAGTTAAAAGGCGATAGACTTTTATGGCACATCTGGTGTCTAAAGTTGCTTGAGGCTCCTCGTCAAACATTAAAACACATGCGACATTGGGTTTCCAAGTTTCATCCTTTTGTGTGATCAATCGCTGCTTACGCAAGAACGTTTCAGGTGGAAGGGTGCTATTAACCCTACCCATATAGTTTTTGAGATAGCTATTCTCAATATAGTCTTCCATTTGGGCGATGTCTACTGGCTGCTTTTCGTAGACATATGCGCCTTTTGCATATCCTAGCTCCGTAATTCTTTCTCCCTTTATTTTAACAGTACTGGCATTTAGCCGTATGTAACAATCGCCACTTGCAGTGTAATGGACCTTTGGGCTTTTTGGAATCGAGATATGCAATACAAACCCTTTTTTACCAAACTCAATAAATTCAAGATCAACATTCTCTACCGATGGCTTAGTGTTTTCCAGTACTGTCTGCAAAATATCATTCGCGTCCTCCCTGCTTTTAAATCCTTGAATACGTTCAGTGTTATTCCTTTTATCTTCAACGCCAATCCAGATTTCCCCGCCGTCCGCATTTGCAAAAGCGACAAACGATTCTTGAAATTTACTTGGGGAAATTTTCACACTTTTGAAATCATTAAAATGATCTTCTTCCTTTGACAGAATACTTTTTTCTTCCGAAGCATGAGCTGTTCTTGTTGTCATGATTTCTTTATTTTTAATAGACCGTGTTGTTGAGCATTTTCAATAAGTGCAAGTTTATTGGGTTGTATTCTTTGAAATAGTTCATCACGCCAGTCAAAACCTTCAGTAATGGAAAAATTGTCGACTCGTGATCCAAGGATATACCTTTCGTTGCCGAAAATAGTACCGATAACCTTGGGTTGTCCTTGGTTAAATATAGAAACCAGTTGAGTGGCCCCTCCGCAATGCTTCTCTTTGCCGTCCCACTTGAGATAATCTGAAAGTGCCGAGAATCCGGCCCTGCTGAAATTGTGCATATCGCTTTTGGAAAAGCGACTTACATAAAAAGCTTCAAAACTCGATTTTCCCGATCCTAATATGATGGCAGTTTCAAATAGCAAAGCATTCTCCGATAGATAGCTTTCTATTAATACCTTTGAATCCCATTTCAAGTAATACCGCCCAAATTGGTAAGCATCAAGGTATCGACCAGCTATTAATATCTCAAATTTGCCGAGGAGATCGGTTGGATATCTATTGAGTTGCTCCTTTAAGAGTGATGTAAATTGTGAGATCCGTTCTGGAAAATCAATGCTGCTCGAATTAACACGCATGTCGAATATATCGATAGCTTGTGTTATCAGCTGGGTAGGAAATAATACATCTCCGCAGTAGGCAACTATATCGGGATAGTTACGAAATACAAACAGTTTTCTTCCTGAATCCCATGCAATCGGCGCAAATTCTAAACCGCGAGAATTGGTTGTTAAATCCCATGAAATTCTTGAGTCGCTTGCGATATAAGCGGCAGATACTTTTCTTGAATCTCGTGCTAGCCAACTAAGGACTAAAGTCATAGATGCGTTATTCGAGTTTACCCCGGTGGGTGATCCTGGTAGTCGCCCGCCAGGTCACCGAGCACTCAGCACGCCCAAATAAATTCAAAAGGTGGACGCCCAGGGAATCGCATTTTCAAATATTTTGACAGAAATAGTATTCAATTTTAAGAACATTAATATAGGTTAAATCGCTAGAACCAGGAAACAAAAAAACTTATATAGGTCTTTCTGGCCAAAAATCTTTTGGCGAACATCCAAATAATTTTGCCAGATCATTTAAGTACAGGGTCTTGTACTTTGCTCGAGACCCTGGGCTTTCTATCTGGCCAATAAAACTGGCAGAGGTTCCTAAATGATCTGCAACGTCCTGCTGAGATAGGTCTTTAGCGGTACGGATTTCCCGGACTTTGTTTATGATATACCAGTCGACTGCGTTCTTTTGGACTTTGCTCGGCATTCCGAAAGGAACGAAAACAAAAAAATAAGTTCACTAATACATGTATTAGTATTTTTCTTATCTTAGCCTAATAATTACGGTTAGGCTCTTAGTACAAAGAATCTCTATTTTTGCGGTTCTTCAATTTTATTTTGAGGAACATCGCTATAAGTCTCGTTCGGAAAACCGCGAATTTTCAGGGTCCGAGATGATAGTGAAAGCCCATTCTATATCCAACCATATAGGGTGGGTCTCTATCAGCTTACCGGACCAAGGCTCTTCGCGGTGCCCCCGAATGGTAAGACGAGGCCCGCCCTTTATTCCCTTCCTTCGGACTTCCTCTTACACCAGGACTTACATTTTTAAACCTAAAATGTAAGTGTCATGCTGTTTCTTACTGCAGAGTGGCCTCGGCATTCCTATGCCTTGGATGGGTCTCGTTTGCGCCCAAAACGCAATTGTTCTGGCTATCTGGCAGCGCCAGCCGGGCCAGTTATTTCGGAACGAACTGCCACCCGGCGCCCCGAAAAGTATCCTCTATTCATTTCTATTAGCCTTGCCCGATATCGAAATGAATGGGCACGGCGGCTCCATAAAATTACTTGGCAAGAGCTCAAAAGTTCTACGGGAATATCGAGGAATAACCATCCGACAAAAGGCTGTTGGATACCGTCTGGGACCAGGCTTTCCGGACCGGCCGACTTGATAAAAGAAATAGTGAAGAACGATTATTAACCTCGAAAATTTATGGAACATCAGATCAGAAGCGTGACAATTTCTAGCTACTACTACATTCAGCTGTGGCCTACCGGACATTTGAAATCAAATATGGCCCCATTTATCAGGCTTAGAGGCCTTTGGCTACGGGAATTGGGTTTTGAAGTGGGTGACCTGGTGACGATTTGTGCAAAGAAAGGAGAACTCATCATCACCCCAGCGAAAGAAGGAGATTTCGAATAATATAGCCGGGAAACCTATCACCCTAAGATTACTGTCGGAAAGGGTAGATCCGTTAGATAGGGAGTACCGGCTTTTTTCCAACCAGCATAAAACTAAAAAGCTATGACAAGCATTCAAATATTGCAGCTGCGGGATTTGCTGAGCTCGGTCGGGATCAGCATTGATAGCGACGTAGCAGACGAAATAAAAAAACACATTTTCAACGGGCAACCATCGTTTTGTATGGACAAAGATACCCTTTTAGGCAAGGCGGTAAGGCTGGGAATTCGTCTAACGTTCACTAAGTCAGCGGAACCGCAGGACTACATACTGCTAAACTATCGCGTTACATGCCATATACCCAATGATCCGGCCAATGATAGGTCGCAGACCTTTGACATGACCGGGGGTATGCCTGTTAACCTCAATGAGGCTTTTAATCTTCTTCAGGGGCGAGCGGTTTTCAAGGAAATCTCCCCGGCGACAGACGAGAATTATTTCGCCTGGATTCAGCTTAATTTTCAGCAGAAAGATACGGAGGGTAACTACCGGATCATGAAATTTCGATCATACGTAGGGTACGACCTCGCTCCCATATTGAATAAATATCCTATCCTGGAAATAAACGACCCCGAACAAAAGAAGGCGATCATTCGTGGGTTGAAAAGCGGCGACCGAAAGATTGTTACCTTTTTAAAACCTAGCGGTAAGACCCAAGAGAAGTTCATAGAATTTAACCCGATGAACAAATCGATCAACATCTATGCAGTTCCCAAAGCCGTTCAAAAGGTAAAATGAGAATGCAAGCTTTGACCAAAGACCGGCTCAGAACGAGCCGGTCTTTTTTTATTCCAATTTTATTTTCTTTCGCCCACCAAGCTGCCAATTTTGCAGTGCCGTAGCAAGTAAAAATCGCCCGGCGCTTGACGCGTTTTGATCATACCATCCATTCAAAACGAATTCCATAAAGCGTTTATATTCCTCGTCTGAAACGTAAATGTTCAGCCGATGATGGGTATGACCCGAGCCGCCCTTGGGTCTGCCGCCCTTATTTTTCTGATCGGCATGACCGTTAAAATTCAATTCTGGTTCTCCCGGTTTATCACTTGTTGTCATGGCATTTTCTTTATTTTGCTGGATTACAGTTTAAAATGACGACGTTGGAGGCTTGAGGTTTTTTACCCCAAACGTGCCACGTTTGTACATCTGGGCGGGGGCCAGAGAGACTGAAGTTCCGCCGAGATGCGTTTTTCTACGCCGCAAAAAATGATTTTAAACCGTCTTTTTTTCCCCTTGCTGATTCTGTACGATGGTTTTGAGTGACAACCTTTCCTTCAGCGCCTGCATGTCGTTGCTGACCTTCCTATCGAGTATCTTGGCATAGTGCTGTGTCGTCTTCAGATTCCGATGCCCGAGCATCTTTGAAACCGTCTCAATGGGAACACCATTGCTAAGCGTGATCGTGGTAGCGAAGGTGTGGCGGGCAATATGGAACGTTAGGTACTTGTCAATATGGCAGACGTCAGCGATCTCCTTGAGATATTGATTCATCTTTTGATTGCTCAAGATCGGTAAAACCTTATCGTTTCTGCATAATGGATGGTCAAGGTATTTCTCCAAAATCTGTTGTGCCGTTGGCAACAATGGGATACGCGAAGCCGTATCGGTCTTCTGCCGGCGGGTGAAGATCCATTTACCGCCGTCTATTCCGGTGCTGATCTCCGACCGCCTGAGCTTCTGCAAATCGGCGTATGCAAGACCGGTAAAACAGCTGAATAAAAAGATGTCCCGGACCTGACTTAGGCGCTCGGTGGCGAAGGCTTTAGCCGTCATCCGCTCCAATTCTTCCACCGTTAGTGCTTCCCTTTCAACCTCCCGCAAAGCCATATTGAAACCCATGAACGGGTCGCGTTGCAGCCAGCCATTCCGGAGTGCCCGGATCGCCATTTTCTTCACACAGGCCATATATTTCATGGTGGTATTATGCTCGACATGCTGGATGCTTTTATACCAAAATTCCAGTTCGGTGATGAATTCGTAATCCAGTTTGCGGATGTCAATATCGTCCAATTTGTACTTCCACAGTAGGAAAGAGCGGGTGTGTTTAAGCACCGTATTGAACTTGGTCAGTGTCCCTTTGGAGAATTCTTTTCCGACCAGGGCTTTAACCTGGTCGTTGTGATATTGGAAAATCTCCAACAACAAGTGCGGACGTTCGCCGTTGTTTTCGCGGCCTTGAACAATATTTCGGACTGTTTCGGCGGTGACGGGTTTACTGCTCATTAGCAGTTGGTGCCTGGCTTCGTGAACCTTTGCTTGCAAAGTGTCAAGATAGTCGTTCAGCGACTGAGCTTCACTTGCGGGCGATGCAGTCGGACGACGCGGCGGAGACTTGGGAACAATGGCGCGGCCGATATTGGAATTCCAATGAGCGGGGTCCCAAGATCGATGAATTGACATCTCTTTCATCACTCTGTGGATGGTAATTCGGAGATAAATGGGGCGTTCTCCTTTAACATAACCCCTCGGCTTTTTCAGGTAAAAAAGCAAACCAAAACTCTTCGAGATCATACACAAAATGCTTTTTAATGGTGATTAAATTAGCAATTGCATACGTCTTTGACTTAGGCGAAATATGCGTAACCCGGCTAGTATCAGGGCTTTTGATGCTCTCCAGTGAGTCATTTTCCGGCGATTTGAGATGACTCACGAATTGCTCACTGGAAAACGAGGGAAAGTGAGGCAAAATGATGGAAAGTTCGGCGGTCGCTAGAAAGCAAAAAGCCCGTCAACACTCGGTCAACAGGCTTTCGACGAAAAGTTTGAGAAACTAACTGCGGAGAGGGAGGGATTCGAACCCTCGATACAAGTTTAAGCTCGTATAACGGTTTAGCAAACCGGCCCTTTCGGCCACTCAGGCACCTCTCCGAATTAAATACGACCTGCGTCGCGCCCTTCCGCCCTGGGGTCAAAAGACCCACTTTCGAAAGGGGAGGCAAAAATAAAGATTTATTGGTTTCGGTCCAAATCGAGTCCAAATGAGGCCGAAATCGCTGGCCAAACCGACCGGCAAATCGGCTTAAAAAAACAACCCACCGGGTGGTGGGCTGTTTTCGCCATAAGGCTGATGTTTTATATGACGCGAAATTTCTTTATTGGCGGGGACCGGGCGACGTGCGCGGCGGCCGGGGCAGTCGTTCGGGTTACATCGCAGCCAGCTGCACCTTTTGCTGGAGTTCCATTACGTTCTCGCGGAAGAGATTGTCGGTATCCATGAGATCCTTCACCGTTTGGCAGGAGTGGATCACGGTGGTATGATCGCGTCCGCCGAAATGCTCGCCGATGGTCTTGAGGGAGTTCTTGGTAAAGGCTTTGGCCAGGTACATAGTGATCTGCCTCGCCTGCACGATCTCGCGTTTGCGGGTTTTCTGCAGTAGTTTATCATAGGATACATCGAAATATTCACATACCATGCGCTGTATGGTTTCGATGGTAATTTCCTTACTGCTAGTTTTCACGAAATTACGGAGCACCTTTTTAGCCAATTCAAGGTCTATTTCCCTCTTATTCAGCGAAGATTGTGCCAAAAGAGATATCAAAGCCCCTTCCAGCTCACGTACATTGCTATTGATATTATAGGCCAGGTATTTCACTACTTCCTTGGGCATTTCGAGCCCGTCGTTCTTCATCTTGCGTTCGAGGATGTCGATCCGGACCTCATAATCAGGCACCTGCAAATCCGCGCTGAGACCCCAACGGAAACGGCTCAGCAAACGCTCCTGCAATCCATCAAGGTCTTTGGGTGGTTTGTCGGAAGAAAGGATCAGCTGTTTACCACTTTGGTGCAGATGGTTGAAGATGGCGAAGAAGGCATCCTGGGATTTTTCCGCGCGGCTGAAGAACTGAACGTCGTCGATGATCAGGACGTCTACCAGTTGATAAAAGTGGATGAAGTCGTTGATGGCATTGTTCCGGCTGTGGTCGACGAACTGGTTGATGAACTTTTCCGAGCTCACATATAATACGACCTTGTTCTGATGAAGCCGTTTGACCTCATTGCCGATGGCCTGGGCGAGATGGGTCTTACCTAACCCTACCCCACCATATATAACGAGTGGGTTGAAGGAGTTGGCACCCGGCTTTTCCGCTACCGTCTTCCCCGCCCTGCGTGCAACCCGGTTGCAATCCCCTTCGACGAACGAGTCGAACGTGTACACCGGATTGAGCTGCGCATCGATCTGCATCTTCTTCAGCCCTGGGATCACGAAGGGGTTCTTGACGGGATTGTTTATGATAAGAGGAAAATCCATTTCGTTATTGGAAAACGTTTTATAGCCGTGGGCCGGAACATCCATGGTCAGGGGCTTGTTCTGATGATTACCGCTATCCACCATGATCCGATATTCCAGCATCGCATCTTTACCCAAGATCCGCCGCAGCGTCTTTGCCAGCAGATTTACATAGTGCTCTTCGAGGTACTCGTAAAAGAACTGACTGGGCACCTGTATCACCAGAACATTATTCCTCAATTCAACAGGCTTGATCGGCTCGAACCACGTTTTATAATGCTGCCACTCTACGATATCCTTGATTATCTCCAAGCATTGACCCCAAACTTTATCAAACGTTTTTGCCATTATACAGTAACCAATTTTTATGCCGATTTAAGAATAGTAGTTGTCAAAAAGAAAATCAAGGAATCGGATTCAATCAAAAGTTGCGCAGGGCGGCGAATATCAAAACTTTTCAGGAAATAAAAAATTTTTTATTCACTTGTTTTTTTTGTGTTCAATACAGTTTTGATATAGTACCAAAAGAATCATTTTTTTTCTACAAGAGGCTTGCCCAGCTTGACTAAAATCATTGCTTGCAAAAATGATCCGGCACCATTCGCAGGCCAATTCAACTTTCTAAAAACCCTTTGCTTCAGGACTTATTCACATCTCATGCGAGTTGGATACGGTTGCAAAGCAACCGCCTCCTCGAGGCATAGAACGACAATAGTAGTGGATCCAGGCGTAAAACAGCAGTTCACCCTGCCGATACGATTTAAACTTACTTTGTATGAAGAAGGAAGACGTGAGCTTCGATGTGAACGAACCTTTCTTCATATATGTAGAGTTTGTTGTGAGGTCATTGAAGATACTATTTTTTTG
>Ga0134126_10003573_pt1 | contig 19481 bp, 18 predicted proteins | sample KB31752_FD_96881 | JGI IMG/M metagenome (GOLD analysis project Ga0134126, IMG submission 96881) | Terrestrial soil microbial communities with excess Nitrogen fertilizer from Kellogg Biological Station, Michigan, USA - KB3-175-2 | ecosystem: Environmental > Terrestrial > Soil > Unclassified ...
CTGTCGCACATTCGGCTCTGTCGCACATTCGGGACGCCGTTGGTGATCTTCTGAGGTCGTTGCGACTTGGGAGTGCTGAATGCGTTCTAGCACACCGAGCGACGGCCGGTGACTGAGGACGTGCTGGACTGGACAGCGCCGATCTCGACCGATGTCGGTGGGAGACCCTGAGCTTTGGCTGTGACGGTGATTCGTCCGCTCTCCCCGGTGGCTCGGACGATCGCCAGGGCCCGCCCGTCGAACGAGGTGGTGCCGGCGTCAAGGAAGCTCTCCTCGGTCGATGGGGCTGCGCTGCCGAATCCCTGGAGTACTCCGGGACCGTCGACCTCGAGGGTGACCCTTGTGTCTCGGTTCGGGTTGACCACGCCCTCCTCGTCGATGAGAGAGATCTCGATATGGACCAACCGCTGAGGATCGGCGGGGACTTCGCTGCGGTCCGCGTCCAGCTTCAAGCACATGGGCTCGCCAGCGCTGCAGAGCCCCGAGCGTCCCGTCTCGACTCCGTCGCGGTATGCCACGACCTCCAGCACACCGGGCTTGTAGGGCACATCCGCTTCGGCAACGAAGTCCCGAGCGGTACCAACCGGCACGGTTGCGACGGTGACGCCGTTGAGCCGGAACTCGACCTCGTCCGCCGCTGCGTACGCCTCGACATGGAGCAGCGAGTCGAGGGGCAGGTCGAACGTCCAACTGGGTGAGACATCGGACCAGGTCCATGCTCTGGGCTTGATGGCGTAGCCATCCTGTCGGGGGCGGCGCACCGCGAGGTAGGGCGTGGTGGTGAGACCGAACACGATCTCGCGGTAGTACGAGATCGGTTGGCACTGTCCGATGATGTCGATGTCCCCGCACTCAGCTGTAAGCCAGGGATACGGTGCACGGTGCACTTGCTGGTCCTCGGGATAGACGTGTCGGCCGGTACCGACCTCGCCGAGGAAGTCCCATGCCGTCCAGGTGAAGTCGCCGATGACATGAGCGTTCTCGGTCACAAGCTTCCATAGCTGGTCGATCTTCGTTGGAAAGGTCTCCGAGCCCACGACCACGCGGTTAGGAAAGGCATCCTTGTCCAGAACGTACCGGCTCTCACCGTAGTTGAGGCCCACCACATCCAGGACGGAGGCGGGCTCTTCGAGCCGCTCACCGACGACTGGGGAGGCCATCAGGGCGTCGATCAGATGTGTCACTTGGCCCAGGTAGTCGTTCAGGCCTCGGATGGGAGTGGCATCCGGTTGCAGCTCGGCTTTCAGCGCGGGAATCTTGTCACGGGCGATGTACATGCCCTGGAGTGCGTGAGTGACCAGGCGGTGAGGGTCCTGTGCGCGTACCCGATCAGCCAGGCGCCGGCCCCAGCGGGCACCGTTTGTTGTTCCGGCTTCAATGATCTCGTTGCCGATCGAGTACATGACAACGCTGGGATGGTTGAAATCCTTCGCCACCATCGAATCGACGTCGCGTTCCCACCACTGTGGGAAACTGCGCGAATAGTCGTCACCCGATTTCGGGACTGTCCAGACGTCGAAGAGTTCGTCCATGACAAGCATGCCATGGCGATCGCAGGCCTCGAGCATGGCGACGCTCATCGGATTGTGTGCCGAGCGAAGGGCGTTGAAGCCTGCGGCTTTGAGCAGCCGCACCCGCCGGTCGGCGGCGTCGGCGAAGTCCGCCGCGCCGAGGACCCCGTTGTCGTGATGTACCGCCCCGCCGCGAAGTTTGACCGCCTCACCGTTGATCCGCAGGCCCCGCAACGGGTCGACGGTCACGGTGCGGATGCCGAAATGGGTGCAGGCTTCATCGGTCTGGCCGTCGGTATCGAGGAGGCGAACGGTCACGTGGTAGAGATGCGGTGAGTCGACACTCCACAGGGACGGTTGTCGCAGGTATACCCGCTGACGGGCAGCGATCGTCTCGCCGGGTACGAGCGTCACCGGGGAGTGGTCCGAGGCCACGACCTTCCCCGCAGCGTCAGCGATCTCAAGGCGTACCTCGACCGCACGGGTGCGGATGTCCTCGTTGGCGATCTCGGTGGATGCGACCACCGTGGCGAGGCCGTCGTCGATGTCCGGTGTCGTCAGCCTCACGCCGGTGGGAGTGATGTGGACGAGTCCTCCGACGAGCAGGCTGACGGGGCGGTAGATGCCGCCTCCCGAATACCAGCGGGAGTCTTGGCAAGCCGTCGCGTCCACCCGGACCGTATTGGTCTGGCCGTACTCCAAGCAATCGTCTGCTCTTACGTGGAAGCGAGAGTATCCGTTCGCCCACTGCCCGGCGAGGGCGCCGTTGATGTACACCATGGCATCGCGGTAAACCCCCTCGAACTCGAAGGCGATGCGCTTCTGTCTCCACGTCTCCGGAACGGGGAAACGCTTCTCGTAGGTCCACTTTCCATGGCGGAAGTAGGCTGTCGGAGGTCCGTCGGAGTCCTTGATGGAACGCCCGCCCATCAGCATGGCGTCATGGGGCAGGGAAACCTCTGTCGCCTCGGTGGTGGCAGGTGCGATCGCTTCGTGGACAGACACGAGAGGGCCGACGTGCCAGGCGTCGTTGAATGGAACGCGGATCATTGACAGTCCTTCCCGGAAGCCTGCGTCGGCTGCTTATTTCACGCTTCCCGCGGCAAGGCCGGCGCGCCAAAATCTCTGGAGGACCAGGAAGGCGATGATCAATGGAACGACCGACAAGAAGGCCCCAGTGATCGTGAGGTTGTATGGAATTCCCTGGTTGAACTCCTCCCGCCAGCTCGCCAAGCCGACCGTGACCGGCTGTAGCTTGTCGTTGTTGAGCATGAGCAGAGGCAGCAGGTAGTTGTTCCAGATGGTGACGAACTGGAAGAGGAAGACGGTGACGAGTGCGGGCGACATGATCGGGACGGCGATCCGCCAGAAGATGCGAGCCTCGCTCGCCCCATCGACGCGGCCTGCTTGGATCACGTCACCCGGGATCGAGGCAGCAGCGTAGATCCGCGACAGATAGACCCCGAAGGGGCTCACCACGCTGGGCAGGAGCACCGACCAGTAGGTGTTGACCAGGTGCACCTCGCTGAACAGCAGGTACAGGGGGAGGGCATACATGGTCGCCGGGATCAGCACGGCGCCGAGGATGATGTTGAATGCGAGGTCGCGGCCGCGGAACGAGTATTTCGCCAAGGCGTATCCGGCCATTGCAGACAGGACGGTACTCAGCGCTGCCCCGACGGCACTGTAGATGACGCTGTTCACGATCCAGTGCGCGAAGATGCCGTTCTGCTCGTTGAAGACTTCGCGGATGTTGGCCCACACGTCGACATGGGAAAACCAGAGTGAGCTCGTCGTGAACAGATTTCCCTCACTTTTAGTGGCGCTCACCAGCAGCCACCAGACCGGGACTAGGGTGTAGATGGCGAACAGCGCCATCACTACGAACACGCCTGTCCGACTTACCAGTGGAGCCCGAAGCGGTGACCGCGCAGCCCCGGCGCTCCTGCTCTCATTTGGTGCGGAGGACGTGACGGAACTCATTCGGAGTCTCCCTTCCGCTGAGCGAATTTCAGGAACCCGAAGGAGAGCACGAAGGTCAGCAGCGCAAGAATGACGGACTCGGTAGCGGCGTAGTTGTAGTCGTTAATATCCGCGGCCTGCTGCGCAGCCATGATCGGCGTGTAGGAGGGGGAGATCGTTGGAGCGACTTGTTGGAGGACCTGGGGTTCATTGAACAACTGCGCGGTACCGATGATGGAGAACACGGTCGTGAGGATGAGTGCCGGCCGTACAGCCGGAATCTTCATGTGCCACGCGACGCGCCAGGCACCACAGCCGTCCATCACCGCAGCCTCCGTGAGCTCGCCCGGGATCGCTTGGAGCGCAGAGTAGATGATCAGCATGTTGAAGCCGGTCCAGCCCCACGTGATCATGTTGCCGATCGACCCCAGCACCAAGTTTCCTGACAGGAAGTTCACGTTCAGCCCGAGATGCCGCAAGCCCGCGGTGAACGGGCTGACACTCGGTTCGTACAGGAAGGACCACATGATCGCCGCGATCACGCCCGGGAGCGCGTACGGCATGAAGTAAGTCAGGCGGAACGTCCTCTTGAACGCGGCGCTGCGCGAGTCCAGAAGCAGTGCGAGAGCCAGGGCCAGGCCCAACATCACCGGCACCTGTACGACGCCGAGCATGAAGACGCGCAGGAGCGAGGACATGAACGCACTGTCGCGCACCGCTGTCACGTAATTCCCGAGGCCGGCGAAGACCTTTGCGGCAGGCTGAAGTCCTAGTCCGCTTCGCTGGACCTTGAAGAAGCTCTGGTACAGCGCGTAGCCCATCGGCAAGAGCATCATCGTCGTGAACAGAAGCCCGAACGGCATGAGGAACATCACCGCGGAACGGTCGTGTCGCCGGCTCAGGGCGCGTCCTCCTCCTTCGCTCGCCCGAGGACGGGCGAAGGAGGAGCCGCCGGGGTTCGTCATCGTCATGCCTTGCCCTCTTCCGCGGTGTTGACGGCTGCCCGGTACGGGGTCAGCCACCCGAGACACTCAGCCCCTGGCTCTTCATCGCCGTGACAGTGTCCGCCTGAACGGCTGTCACCGCCTGCGGGATCGTGCCCTGACCGGTGCCCGCCAGCTTCAGTCCGTGCTTCATCTCCGACTGGACCTGAACCATGGTCGGCCCCCATCCCCAGCTCGGGCTGATGTTCGCAGCCGCCGTCTTGAACACCTGGTAGATGTTCTGCCCGCCGAAGTACGCTGACGGCTGGTTCACGGCCGGCAGGTCCTGTCCACTCGTGGCGGCTGGATAGATGCCCGTGTTCTTGATGAGGTTCGTGACGCTGTCGGAGTTCGTGCTGAGCCAGTCGGCGAACTCCGTTGCTTGCTGCGGATACTTGCATCCCGTCAGCACCACGGTCGCGGAGCCCCCGCGGCTGCCGGTTGCAGCCTGCCCCGGCGTCCATTGGGGCATCGGCGCCACAGCCCATTTGCCGGAGAGCCCCGGCAAACCCTGCGCGATCAGCGGAGCCGCCCAAACCGCGCTGACCAGCGACAGCACCTTTCCGTTCTGCACGTCCTTGAACCAGGCGGTATCCAGCGTCGACTCGCTCGTCGCCAGGTGCTTGCCCAGAAGCCCCTGCCAGTAGTCGGCGACTTGCCGGGTCGTCGGACTGTCGATGGTCACCTGCCACTGGTTGTCGCCGGTGCCGAACCACTTGCCTCCGGCCTGCCAGGTCAGCGCGCCCAGATCGTAAGCGTCCTGGGGCGTGGTCGTGAGGTACGCCGCAGGGTTGGCGGCGTGGACCTTTTCCGCGTCGGCGGCGAACTCGCTCCATGTCTTCGGTGGCGTGATTCCGTACTGTTCGAACAGGTCGGCACGGTAGAACAGAGCTTCCGGGCCCGCATCGACCGGGATGCCGAACACCTTGCCGCCGAACCCTGTCATCTGCCAGGTCCATGGCGTGAACTGGCTCTTGTCCGCGTTGGCGTACTGTGAGATGTCCTGGGCGGCTCCCGTGACGACGAAGTCGGGCAGGGTGTCGTAGCCCACCTGGCCCAGGCAGGGGGCGTTGCCGGCCTTGACGGCGTTTTGCATCTTGGCGTACCCACCGGCACTGCCGGCAGCGATCTGCGCATAATTGATCTTGATGTCGGAGTGGGTCTGGTTCCACCGCGCGACGCTCTTGTCGTAGCCGATCGCCGAGCCCCAGAAATCCAAGGTGACGGTCTTACCGGCCGAGTTCGGGGCGCCGGAACTGCTGCACGCGGTGACCGTGGCCACGGCGGCGGCAGTCAGTGTCACCAGCGCGGTCTTCACCCATCTTGAAGCCATCGGGGAGTCCTTCCGTTGGCTGCCGTCTCGCGACAGTCATCGTCGACTGGGGATTATCTGGGACTCGAGTCTCGATTTGAGTGCGCAATGTCCAGTGTCAAGCTTGCCAGCGCCGAGCAGAAGTAGCCGTACCAGTGCATTCACTCTTCTGACGGCTGGAGACTGACCGATGATCGCCGCATATAACTACGACTCGGGTCTCACTTGTGTTGAACCGACTATGCGGCTGCCGGAGCCGACTGTCAACCCACTCGGCGCCAGATAATCGCCGCGGCAGCCTGGCGGGGTCCTACGACGCGAGTCGGCGATACCGGGAGGCGCACGCCTGTTGGCCGTGAGGAGGCACGTCGGTTTCGGCCTGAGCTCAGCGGCACGGTGAGCCGTCGTCCGCTGCTCGCGGAGTGTGGGACTAACGCTTTCCCTTCTTGGCTTGCGCCCAGCCTTGGACGGCGCCGTAGTAGGCAGAGGTCAGGCCGGCGACAGCGTCTTCCTCGGTAAATCCGGTGTTGATGAGATCGAGGATCTCGCGTGGATCGAACATGATGTTGAACAGGAACAGCGCGTGGTCGAAGTGTTCGTCGGAAACATCCAGGTGTCGCAAGACCGTACGGATCGGGCGTTCCCAGGTGTCACGGACCGGGGTGATCACTTCGTCGTTGTGTCGCAGTCGGGTGAGGAACCCTGTGTGCGACCGGATCTGGATCATGCCGGGACCGTAGTGGCGCAGCAGGCGGGCCCACTCCCGGACGACGTCCTCGAACAGCGCCGGCCCTGTCTTGGGGCAGTCGTGGCTGAAATTACGCAGTTGGACGACGACCCCGAGCAGATAGGCGTTCAGCAGCTCGTCCAGCGACGGAAAGTAGCGGTACGCAGTCGCCACCGAGAGCCCGGCTCGTTCCGCGATCGCAGGCATGACCGCCGCCCCGGATCCCTCCCTGAGAAGCTCTCCGGTCGCGTCCAAGAGTTTGCGTCGATTGCGGATCGCGTCGCGGCGCATGCCGCGAGCGGATGGTTGCTCCTCGCTCTTGGCGGTCAGTGGAACCTCCCGTGGATGCCCGAGTTTAGAGAGAGTTCTCTCTCACTCGCGGACAACGATAGCCAGCGATCGCTTGTGTACTCAAGCCCTGCCCATGCCGCATCCTGGTACGAAAATCCGGGGAGCCCCTGCGTGCCGAGGGCTTGACACGAAGCCCTATCACTGCCGATTCTAGCTTGAACTAAGACTATCCTCTCAGTTAATCGGCCGCCAGCGAGGGAGCTCCCGTGTTCATCGAGGCCGCATCCGACAACTGCCACGTCCTGGTGAGCAACTGGCCGCGCCCCGCTCCCGATGTGGTCGCCGCGTTCGAGCAGTTCCCGGCCGCCACCGTCGGGGATGGGATGGACCGCTTCGGCCTGATGAACCCGGCGATCCGCGCGCAGTGGCGGGGTGCGCGGTGTGTCGGTCCCGCCTTCACGATCCTCACGCGGGAAGGCGACAACCTGGCGATCCATCGCGGTCTCGATGACGTCACGCCAGGCGACGTGCTGGTGATCAACGGCCTTGGCGCCGACACGCGAGCGGTCTTCGGCGACCTGCTCGCCGAGATCTGCGTGCAGCGGGGAGTCGTGGGCGTCGTCGTCGACGGTGCGGTGCGTGACGCCGAAGCCATCGCGGAACTCGGCCTGCCGCTTTGGGCGAAGACCATCACCCCAGCCGGCCCCACCAAGAGCGGCCCCGGGGCCATCGGCGGCACCATCGCGTGTGGTGGCCTTGTGGTCGCCCCGGGGGATCTCGTGGTCGCCGATGGCGACGGTGTGGCCGTGGTGCCACAAGCGCAAGTTTCGTCCGTACTGCAGCGTCTTGCTGAGATCCGGCACTTCGAGGAGCAGTTGCGCACCCGCATCCGCGAAGTGCCCGCCGCACGGCACTAGAGCCTGAGCGGTGGCCGACCTCGGCTAGGCACGGCCGCACCGTCAGATTGTTCCGCGAACATCTTCGGCACAAGGACTGATCATGAGCTCCTTCATCCCGTCCTCCGCAGTGGCACGGGTCGAACGCCACTCGCTGCGGCCCGCGCTGGGCCCAGCCCCGGCCGGCGTGGTGTCCCTCGCAATGGGGGAACCCGATTTCGACACTCCCGGACCGGTTGTCGCCGCGGCTGCGGCCGCGCTGCGATCCGGGGCCACCCACTATGTGGACCAGCACGGTGATCCTCAGCTGCGTTCCGCACTTGCTGACGCTGTCTCGGCGCTCGCCGGCCACCGCTATCAGAGCCAGCAGATCCTGGTCACACATGGCGCCACCGCAGCGCTCGCCTCAGCCATCATCGCTGCCGTCGACCCCGGCGACAAAGTCGTCATTCCGGAACCTTGCTACTCCTTGTACGGCGATCTCGTCCAGCTCGCGGGCGCAGTTCCCGTGTGGGTGCCACCTGCTCCTGATCTCCATTGGGATCTCGACGCGCTACGCGAGGCGGTTCCCGGTGCGAAGCTCGTCATCTTCTCCAACCCGTGCAATCCGACAGGCGTCGTCCACACCAGGACTGAGCTCCAGGCGCTAGCCGAAGCACTGCACCGCACTGACACTTTGGTTTTGTCGGACGAGGCATACAGCGCGATCGTTTTCCAAGACGATATCTTCCACTCCGCCGTTTCCCTCGACGAACTGCGACCCCGCACCATCTACTGTCAGACTTTCTCCAAGACTTACGCCATGACTGGCTGGCGCCTCGGCTGGCTCGCCGGACCGACAGACCTGATCGCTGCTGCAGGACGGGTGCACCGTACGTTCAACGGTTCCCTTAACGCCGCAGTCCAACGTGCCGCTCTCGTGGCTCTGGACCGGGGTTCGGTCCTGGCCGCACCGATGGTTGCCGCCTACCGCGAGCGGCGGGACATGCTCTTCGAGAGGCTGGCCGGGATTCCAGAGCTCACCGCCCAACTTCCCGAAGGCACGTTCTACGCCTTTGCCCGCTACAGCCTTCCCATCCAATCCACCGAACTCGCCGCGCAGTTGCGCAGCGCAGGAGTGCTGATTCGCCCCGGAGCGGAGTACGGGCCAAGCGGCGAGGGTCATCTGCGCTTCTCCTTCGCAGCGGATGTTCCCATGCTGCAGCAGGGCCTGCAGAGAGTCGCCGAATATTTCGCCGACCAGCGGTAGGCGCCCTAGCGTGCCACTCGCTCAAAACAAGCGTCCGGCGACAGTGCGAAGGTCGCGGGAATGTGAAAGCGCGGGGGATCTGACCGGCTGTGCCGGAATTTCGCCGGGATGATCCTCCGGCGTGCTACGTCAACTTTCGCTTGTCGCCGGACGGCCGGGACCAGGACCATCGTTCCTGCAGAGGTACGCAGTCAGGAGCGATGAGATATGCAAACCAACGGCGTGACGGCCAATGCGGCCGCGATTCACGGTGGCAATTCGCTGTCGAGCGACCAGGCGAATGTCGAGCTCATTCGCCGACTTAACGAAGTAGTGAACGAACGACGTTATGACGACATGGACGCACTGTTCGCGCCGTCCTTCGTCGACAACAATCCGGCCTGGAGCGTGCAGAATCTGGCGGAGTTGAAGGCGATCCTCGGCGCCGCGCACTCCGCGCTCGCCTTCACCTCCCACCACGACCTGATCTACCCCGCGGCGGACGGGAAGGTCGTCATCCACATCACGTTCACCGGGCGGCACGTCGAGCCGTTCCTGGGGCAGGAGCCGACCGGGCGCACCATCACCTGGACCAGCATCGAGGTCTACCGGATCGAGGACGGGCGCATCGTCGAGCGCTGGGTTCAGGCGGACACCGCCGGGCTGATGGCGCAGCTCGGCGTGCAGCTGCCCTGACGTGATGCCGGCGTCAGGCGCCGCAGCCGCCGGCGCGCCGACTGAGATCGGCGTTTTTCAGATTCAGCAAGACAAGGAGTCCCGCGATGCTCGCGTTCGCCCTGCACATCCGGATCAAGCCGGAGTACGAGCCGGAGGCGCTGCGCACCCTGTCGGACATCGAGCGCTCCTCGCGCGCGGATGCCGGCTGCCTCGGCTTCACCTGGTTCCGCGACCAGAACGAGCCGGACCGCTTCCTGCTGATCGAGCAGTGGGAGAGCCAGCAGCACCTTGACGCGCACCTGTCCAAGGTCCTGCCGGTGTGGGAGCCGTTCACCCCCGCGCTGGCCGAGGAGCCGCGCTCGGTGCCGCTTCGCCCCGTCGTCGAGAACTGAGAAGGAGACCGAGATGACCACAACCACGAGCACGGTCGACCGCGTCACCGACGGCCGCGTCCGCGCGCTGGTCAAGGAGTGGTACGAGGCCTTGGACCGGCACGACCCGCTGGAGTCGGTGCTGGAGTATCTCGCCCCGGAAGGGCTCGAGATGACCTTCCCCGAGGGGAAGCTGCGCGGCACCGCTGAGTTCGCCGACTGGTACCGGACGGTGACCCACCGGTTCTTCGACGAGGTGCACGAACTGGTCTCCGTCGACCCCGAACCGGCCGGCCCCGGACGCCACCGGGTGCGCGTCGTGGTCAACTGGCAGGCCCGGATCTGGGAGCCGCCCACGCCGAACAGCACGTGGCTCGGATTCGTCGCGACGCAGACCTGGACAGTCGTTGACAGCGTCGGTGGCGTCCGGATCGTCGAATACATCGTCGACGAGCTCGCGCCGATGCCCGGCTCCGGCTCGCTGTGACCCGCGGGAAATTCCGATGCTGACATGGTCGCACGCCGCGCTCAACTGCGCCGAGCCCGAGGCCACCGCCGCGTTCTACGAGCGCTGGTTCGGTTTCGAGCGCTCCCGCGAGTTCAAGCTCGGCGACACCCGCATCCTGTTCCTGCGCCTCGGCGGCGCCTACCTGGAGTTGTTCGGGCCGACCGCGGGGGAGCAGCGCGAGGCCGCCGCGGACGGCCCGGCCCAGCGCGGCGCCGTGCGGCACCTGGCTTTCCAGACCGACGACGTCGACGCCTTCCTGTCCCGTATGGACGGACAGGCGGACATCACCCTCGGGCCGCTGGACTTCTCCGAGCACATCCACGGATGGCGCAGCGTCTGGCTGCGCGATCCGGACGGGGTGGTGGTCGAGGTCAGCCAGGGCTACCGCGACCTTGCGGGCTAAGAGCCCTGAAACAAGCACCCTGAAACAAGCACCCTGAAACGCCCCTCGCGGGGAACTCGCCGGGCCGCGGCACGACCCCTCCCCCCGGCGCCGCGGCCCGGCGCCCGACGTCCCCGCGCCCACGTTCGAACTGCGAACCCTGATTCCTAAACCGTCCGTCCCGACTACAGCTCCGCTGAGCAATTACCCGGAGATCCCCGTGAGCAGCATTGTGAACTCGCCGTCGCCCGTGCATGAGCCGACGGCGCCGGACCGGCCGAACGCGCGTCGTTGGCTGGCCCTGCCCGTCGTCCTTGCGGGCACCTTCATGACGATCCTCGATTTCTTCATCGTCAACGTCGCGATCCCGTCGGCGCAGGCCGACCTGCACGCGAACGCGGCCGAGGTCCAGTTCGTGGTGGCCGGCTACGGCCTGGCCTACGCCGCGGGACTGATCACCGGCGGGCGGTTGGGCGATCTGTACGGCAGGCGCCGGTTGTTCGCCGTCGGATTGGTCGCCTTCACCCTGGCCTCGGCCGCCTGCGGTCTCGCGCCCACCGCCGTCGCGCTCGTCGTCTTCCGCGCGATCCAGGGTGCCTCGGCCGCGCTGATGTTCCCGCAGGTGCTCTCGATCCTCAACGTCGCCTACACCGGCGAGGACCGGCCGCGCGCGTTTATGGGCCTGGGCATGACCATCGGTCTCGCCTCGGTCAGCGGGCAGGTCGTCGGCGGGCTGCTGATCGGCGCGAACGTGTTCGGGCTCAGCTGGCGGTCCTGCTTCCTGATCAACGTCCCGGTCGGGATCGCCGCGCTCGCGGCGCTGCGTCCGCTGGTGCCGGAGTCCCGCTCGGACTCGGCCCGCAGGCTGGACCTCGCGGGCGTGGCGATCGTCACCCCCGGGCTGCTGCTTCTGCTCGTCCCGCTGGTCGTGGGCCGGCAGACCGGCTGGCCGGTCTGGTCCTGGGCCTGCCTGGCCGCGAGCGCTGTGGTGCTCGCGCTGTTCGCCCGGCACCAGGTGTGGCTCTCCGGGCGCGGCGGCACCCCGCTGGTGGCTCCGGTGCTGTTCACCGAGCGGGCCTTCGTGACGGGCCTCGCGACGGTGCTCGTGGTGTACGCCGGGATGGCCTCGTTCTTCCTCGTCTTCGCGCTCTACCTCCAGGAAGGGCTGCACTACGCGGCGCTGACCTCGGGACTGATCTTCATGCCCTGCGGAGTCAGCTTCTTCCTGGTGTCCATGGCCGCGCCCAAGCTGACCCGCCGGATCGGGCGGCGCACGCTCACCGCGGGCGCGATCGTGCTGGGGGCCGCGGAGATCGCAATGGCTTTGCTGGCCGACGGCACGCCGGGACGGCCGAACGTGGCGCTGCTCAGTGGCCTGATGTTCGTCGCCGGGGCCGGGATGGGCGCGATGGGCGCACCGCTGCTCTCCCAGGTGTTGCTCGGCGTCGACCCCTCGCACGCGGGCTCGGCCTCCGGGGTGCTGTCCACGACGCAGCAACTGGCGGGCGCGCTCGGCGTCGCCTTCATCGGGATCATCTTCTACGGCGTGCTCGGCGGCTCCGGCCGGTACGGCCATTCCTTTGCCGCCAGCCTCAGCTACACCATCGCGCTGGCGGCGCTCACCGCGCTGGTCACCGCGCCGAACCGGCTGTGGAAGAAGCCGGCGCTCCCGTCCGGCGCCTGACGACCGGGCTTGCGTCCCGAATGCACGAGGCCTGATCGCGCAAGGCCGAAGAACACGTCTGAGAGGTGCTTCACCATGGCTCAGTATACTGATATAGTCGTCGGTTCCGGCTCCACCGGGGCGGTCATCGCGGCGCGGCTGTCCGAAGACCCCGCCCGCCGCGTGCTGCTGATCGAAGCCGGCCCGGACTACCCGGACACCGAGACGCTGCCCGAGGATCTGCGCAACGGACTGTACCCCTCCCTCGTCGCGCATGACTGGGGTTACGAAGCCGAGGCGGTGGCCGGCCGCTCCATCCCGCTGCCGCGCGGCAAGGTGGTCGGCGGCACCTCCGCGGTCAACTCCTGCCTCGCGGTGCGGCCGGATCCCGCCGACTTCGACGAGTGGGTGGCGCTGGGCAACGAGGGCTGGTCGTGGGAGGAGGTGCTGCCCTACTTCGTGCGTCTGGAGGACGACAAGGACTTCGGCCTCCCGCTGCACGGCAAGGGCGGTCCGATCCCGGTCTGGCGGTGGCGCGACGAGCAGCTGATCCCGTTGCAGCGGGCGCTGCTGGACGCGTGCAAGGACCTCGGCTTCCCGGAGGTGGCCGACCACAACGCCCCCGGGTCCGGCGGGGTCGGACCGCTGGCCCAGAATCTGATCGGCAGCCAGCGCGTCTCCACCGCGGTCGCCTACCTCGCGCCCGCGCGCAAGAATGAGGGCCTCGAGATCCGGCCCGACACGGTGGTGGACCGGGTGCTGTTCGAGAACGGCCGCGCGGCCGGGGTGCGCGTCATCACCGGCGCAGTGGCCGAGGAGATCACCGCCGACCGGGTCACCATCAGCGCCGGGGCGATCGGCACCCCCGGCATCCTGCTGCGCTCCGGTATCGGCCCGGCCGCGCAGCTGGACCGGCTCGGCGTGCCCGTCGTCGCGGACCTGCCGGGCGTGGGCCGCAACCTGCTCGACCACCCCACCTGCCTGGTCACCCTCGCCCCGCGCCCCGGCGTGTACGACGAGTCCCTGCCCGGAACCCAGATCGTGCTCCAGTACACCGCACCGGGCTCGGCCGAGGAGAACGATATGCAGGTCTACCTCTTCAGCCATGTGGACCTGAATGCGTACGCGAAGAACCTCAAGGACCAGATCGGCACCGACAAGGTGTTCATGATTTCGGCCGGGATCGAGCGGCCGTTCTCGGTCGGCGACGTCACCGTGGAATCGCTCGATCCCGAGGCGCCGCCGCGCATCCGGTTCAACTACCTCGACCACGAGGAGGACCGGCGCCGGCTGCGTGAAGGCATGCGCCTGGCTTACCGCATCGCGCAGACTCCGCAAATGCGCCTGTTCACCACCGGCCGCGTGGTGCCAAGCCCGGAAGTCATCGCCGACGACGACGCGCTCGACGCCTTCATGCTGTCCACCGTCGGCACCCACTTCCACCCGGTCGGCACCGCGAAGATGGGGCCCGCCGACGACCCGCAGGCCGTGGTGGACTCGCGCTGCCGCGTGCACGGCGTGCCCGGGCTGCGCGTGGCCGACGGCTCGGTAATGCCGAAGATCGTGCGCGCCAACACCAACCTGACCTGCATCATGATCGGCGAGCGCGTCGCCGACTGGATGCTGACCGACGCCGCCTGAGCGGCGCCTTCTCCTCCCTCGCGCAGACAAGGACTCACCTCATGCAGGACGAATCCCCCCTGCCCGAAAGCCCGAGGCCGGCCGGCGCCGGGACCGTAGCGTCCCGGCTGCCGTCGCTGACCGGGATGCGGATCATCGCGGCAGGCATGGTGTTCTTCTTCCACGCCGGCTACGAGGCGGTCTTCGCCGACCACACCACACAGAACGTCTACACCTGGATCTTCGGCCAGGGCGGCTGGACCGGCGTCGGCTTCTTCTTCATCCTCAGCGGCTTCGTGCTGACCTGGTCGGCCCGTCCGGCCGACACCGCGCGCCGGTTCTGGCGGCGCCGGTTCTTCAAGATCTATCCCAACCACTTCGTGACCTTCCTCGCCGCGCTGCTCCTGCTGACCCTGGCGGCGCAGCCGATCGGCACCGGCCGCGCCTTCCTCAATCTGTTCCTGTTGCAGGCCTGGTCGCCGAACCTGTCGGTGGAAGTCAGCGTCAACCCGGTGGCCTGGTCACTGTCCTGCGAAGCCCTGTTCTACCTGTCGTTCCCGCTGCTGCTGAGCCTGATCGGCCGCATCCGCGTCGACCGGCTGTGGTACTGGGCCGGCGGCATCACCGCGGTCGTCTGGTGCATACCGCTGATCTCGATGCTGCTTCCGTCCAGCGGCGCCAAGGTGCCGTTCGGGCCGATCACCCAGTGGCAGTTCTGGCTGGTCTACGTGGCGCCCCCGGTACGGCTGCTGGACTTCACCCTCGGCATCGTGCTGGCCCGCCTGGTCAAGGAGGGGCGCTGGATCAGGCTCGGCCTCGCCCCGGCCTTCGTCCTGCTGGCGGGCGGCTATTTCCTGCCGCACCTGCTGCCCTGGTCCTTCCGGCTCGTGGCCGCGCCATTCATCCCACTGGGCCTGGTCATCTGCGCCGGCGCCACGGCGGACGTTCGGGGCACCCGCTCGCCGCTGCGCAGCAAGGTGATGGTCTGGCTGGGCGACGTATCGTTCGCGCTCTACCTGTGGCACCGGCTGATCCTGCGCTACGGGCACCGGCTCTTCGGCGGCGCCACGAAGCAATGGGCTATCCCAGGAGCGATCGGGATGCTGCTCTTCGCGCTCGCCGTCACGCTGCTGCTGTCCTGGCTGCTGCACTCCCGCGTGGAGATGCCGATCATGCGCCGGTGGAGCAAGCCGCGCTCCAGGACGGCCCCGCTGCCGGTGACGGTTCCGTTGCCGCACCAGACGGTCCAGGCTGAACCCGCCGCCGCTACCGCCGTGGCAGTACCGGCGCCGGAGACCTGAGATGGATGAGCTGTCCGCGGTGATCGTCACCGCCGACGCGCAGCGCTCCCGCGCGGTCGCCGACCTCGCGGGAGCGCTGCGTGCCGACGGGATCCAATTCCGGCATGTGAGCGAGCACTCCGCCCTCGACCCGCTCACCGGGCCCGAGGCGCCCGACCTCGCGCTGCTGCCGGCCTCGCTCGGCGCCCAGCGGGTGCGGCGGCTGTGCGCTCTCGCCGCCCGAGCCTCGCGCCCGCCCGCGATCATGGTCTATCTGGACGGGACGCTCGCCGCGCTGGAGGAGTGCGTCGGCGCAGGGCTGCACTATCTCGTGCCGCCGTTCCGCGGTCCGCTGATCCGCGCGCAGCTGGTGTGTACGGCGGAGCGCCGGGCTATGGCGGCCACACTGGTGCGGATGGAGCACGACGCACAGTTGCGCGAGCTCGAACGGGAGCTGAGCATCGCCCGGGAGATCCAGGCCGGATTCCTGCCCGCGTCCCTGCCTGCGGCCGCGGGCTGGGATCTGGCGGTCAGGTTCCGTCCCGCTCGGCACGTGGCCGGCGATTTCTACGACGCCTTCTCCGCCGACCAGGGCCGCCGGGTCTTCCTGGCGATCGCAGACGTCTGCGACAAGGGCGTCGGTGCGGCGCTGTTCACCGCGCTGGTAAGAACCCTGTTACGGCACGTCTCACAGCCCGGGCTGCTCTGCGCGGTACCGGAGGATTCATCGACGATGGAGACGGTAAGCGATCCGGTGACGCACGCCATCGCGAGCACGAACGCTTACATGGCGCGTCACCACCGGCACCAGGGCTATTTCGCCACGGTGTTCTTCGGCATGCTCGAACTGGAGAGCGGAGAGCTGACGTACGTCAACGGCGGGCACAACCCACCGGTGCTGCGCCGTCGGGGGGGAGCGCTTGAGCACCTCAGCCTGACCGGCCCGGCGGTCGGGCTCGACCCGGACGGCAGCTACCGGCCGGCCACGGTCCGCCTGGAGCGCGGCGACTCGCTGCTGCTTTTCACCGACGGGGTCACCGAGGCGCGCGACGCGGCCGGACGCTTCTTCGGTGAGCGACGGCTGCTGGCACAACTGCTTCCACCGGTCACGGACAGCGCGGCGCTGCTCGACCGGATCGAGGCGCGCGTGCAAAAGCACACCGGCGTGGCCGACCAGTCCGACGACATAACCCTCTTTGCGGTGCGGCGAGAGGATTAGGACTTGGCTTCGAGCCCTTCGACCACCAGGGGCACATGTGAGCGGACCGGATCATTGCTCCGGTCCGCTCACGCGTGACAAGCACACGCCAGGGAGGTTTTCTGGCCGGCTATGCCGCCGGCAGGTACGGCTCGCCCGCCGCCCTTCGCGCCTCCAAGCGTTCGAGGCAGTGGAATCCGTACGCTGCCGAGACCAGCGTCACGTGGTGATGCCAGCCGCGGAACGAGCGGCCCTCGAAATCGGTCAGCCCGAACTCCTCGCGCATCCGGTTCAGGTCGTACTGTGGCCGCCAGCGCATTTTCGCCAGGCCGATCAGTTCGGGCAGCACCCGCCCGGACAGGTTCGTCAGCCAGCAGGCGCGCGGCCGCGGCCGGCCGGCCGGCCACTGCATGATCAGGCGGCGCGGCGCCGAGCTGAGGCGCCGGGCTGGATCATGCGCCGCGGGAAGCTGCACCACCAGGAACTGCGAGGACTGCAACCGGCCCTCGATGCCTTCCCGCCAGGCCATTGTCGCCCGACCCGTTTCTGTTCCCGCGCCGCGGACGGCCTCGGCCACCGTCAACCGGTGTAGCGGCACCGCGTCGGCCGGCCCGCCGGCCGATTGCCGAATCAGTTCACGCATACCGGCCGGTGCGGTCGGCCTCGGTGGCGCGGATGTCCCCGCGAAACCCGCGCCGACCAGAACCCCGCGATGCGCGCTGTGAGGTAGCGCGGACGGCGCGGCCGGCCGGAAGCGTGCCGCCACGGGCAGCTGGCTGTCCTCGCCGACCTCCACCAGATAGCCGAGACCGCGCTCCTCGAGGCCGCGGATCAGTGCCGGAAGGTCCCGCTCGTACCGGGCGTCCAGCAGCACCGGCGCCGGGCGCAGCCTCCAGTCGGTCACGAGTCCGTCGAGCGTGTCGAGCGTGAGCTGGACTTTCGACCGGTGCCGTTGCTCCGCGGGCAAGTGTGCACCGGCCCGCAGGGACGCGTCGTCATCCCACTGCCGTGGCAGCACCAGCCGCCAGTCCACCGGCACGCTCGCCGTGCCGTCGGTCAGGCTCACCGACAGGCCGAGCTGGCAGCTCTCCACCCGTCCTGTGGACGGCACGAACTGCCGCGCGACGCCGGCCGAGTAGCGGCCGTGCTTCGGGAAGACCACCTCCTCGACGGCCCAGGCCCGCGGCGCCATCCGCGCTGAGACCAGCCGGGCCAGCGCCTGGCGCACCCCGTCGTCCTCCCACGGGCTCTGGTTGACGAACTGCTGGAGCGACTGCACCGCGCTGTGCCCGAGTACGTGTTCTGAAATGCGTCGCAGACTCTTGCGGCCCGCAAGCCCGAGCAGGCCTCTCAGGTAAACCGTCGCCCAGCGGCGCTGGTCGGACCGGGCGAGCGTGGCGAAAAGCTCGTCGCAGTAAGCGTTGACCGGGTCCGACCTCGCCGAGGCCGGCTCCGGATACCACTCGTGCATGGCACTCCCCTCTAGCGGACGGCGCCCGCCCCCGCGAGCGGCGCGGCGTGCGAGTACTGGCTGGTCGGCGCGATCGGCTTCTCGGAGCGCAGCTGTACCGCGAGCGCGGTCAGGTGCGGCCCGTAGCCCAGGCGCCACTGCTGGAAATCCCGGTAGACCGCGGCCAGGTCGGAGCGCACCGGCAGCCCGGAGCCGCGGATGATGGACACGGTCTGGTCGAAGGTGCGGCCCTCGCGGCCGTGCAGGCTGGCATCGACCGGCCGCACCGGTACGCCGAGGGTGCGCACGAGCGACTGCGCCGTCTCGCATCCGGCGCGCAGGATCGCGCGGGTGCGCGGCGGAGCCGTCGCGGGCAGCGCCGCGTCCAGCAGCGCGGCGACGTCCAACGCGATCGCCAGGGCCCGTATCCAGCACGGCGTGCGGCGGGAGATCGGCATGATCAGCAGCACCGGGTGGGTGGCGTGAGAGCGCATCAGGTCGGTCATCGCGCCGCCCCAGTCATCCAGCATCGGACCCAGCGAACCCGCGCCACCGGACCTGCCGTGCAGCGCGATCACCTCTTCGGCGTCCATGTCGCCGCGTGCCAGCGTGCCGACCCGGGCCGCCAGCCGCTCGCGGGAGCGGTGCGCGTCGGCTACCTGTGCCACCAGCGCCACCCACAGCGCGGCGGTGATTCCGTCCGCCAGCCAGGTCAGCGAGATCACCGTCCGCGCTGAGCCCACGGCCCCGTTGCCGGTGGCCAGTGCACGCAGCGGACCGTCGAGATCCGAAAGCCCGGCCGCCGCCTCGGCGACCAGCAGCCCGCCGGTGGAGAACGCGATCAGCCAGCACGTTAGCAACGCAGCGAGCACCGTCGGGCCCGCACCCCTGGACAGCCACACCGTGGGACGGCGGCCGAGCCGGGTCTCCGCCGCGCTGAGCGACCACACGGCCGCCCGCACCAGGCCCAGCTCCATGCGCCCGGGCCGCTCGTCTGACGACACCAGGCTTCGCAGTACACTCATACCTGTGGCCAGAACGAGGACGAGCCCCGTGAGCAGGGCCGCGAGCGCGGCGGTGACGTGCATGGCACTCTCCACTGGGTTAGTCGGCCGACTTCGCTTCGGCGACCGGCTCTTGGCGGGTCGCGTCCCATTCTTCGGCGGCCGCGCCGGGGTATACAGAGCGGATTTATGGTGGTAGCGGCAGTAACCGGTTCCGGATAACACCAGCCGGAGCACGCGGAACGGGGGAGTGTGATGGCGGTGACGGCCCTGGTGACCGGGGCGAACCGGGGCATCGGCCTGGAGGTGTGCGCACAGCTGGCGCGCGCCGGCCTCGACGTCGTGCTGACGGCGCGCGACCCTGAGCGCGCGGCGGCGGCGGTCGAGAGGCTGCGTGACGCCGGGCTGTCGGTGCGC
>Ga0134126_10003574_pt1 | contig 19478 bp, 17 predicted proteins | sample KB31752_FD_96881 | JGI IMG/M metagenome (GOLD analysis project Ga0134126, IMG submission 96881) | Terrestrial soil microbial communities with excess Nitrogen fertilizer from Kellogg Biological Station, Michigan, USA - KB3-175-2 | ecosystem: Environmental > Terrestrial > Soil > Unclassified ...
AAAGATGTTTAACGATATTGAAGAAGCAGCGCGCGCCATGAAGGAGCAGGACAGCCGCAAGGAATCAATTTTCCGGCAGTCCGTAGAAGCGCAAAAACATGCTTCCGGACTACTTGAGAAGAAATTCCAGGAGGCGTTGAAGAAGGCGAAAGAATCTCCCGATACGGGAAAGCCCATTCGCGATTTTGATCTGGATTAAGCTCCAGAAAATAATTTCTGGGGTATGGTTGATGCTTCCGGTTTATTTCGCTTACCGGAATTAGTATTGCCATCCCGATTTAACATGCAACCACACATTCTCCTCTTGGGGCATCGCGGCGTAAGCGGACAACGGGTGATCGCGGAAAATACATTTGCTGCTTTCGATCGCGCGTTGGCTTGCGGCTGCGATGGATTTGAATTTGACGTGCGGCTCACGGCCTGCGGCCGCGCGGTGGTTTGTCATCCTGTCAAAGTAAACGGAGTTACAGTCTCTCGCGCTAATCGCACGCAGTTGTTAGAGCTTCCGCAGTTGGAGGATGTGTTCCTGCGCTATGGGCGCACAAGTTTTCTAAATGCCGAGCTGAAAGTCCGGGGCCTGGAATCGCGTGTACTCGCGGTGCTTAGAAATCGTTTGCCCGAATGCGGATACGTGATCTCTTCGTTCATTCCTGACGTTCTACTGGAAATCAAAGCCCGCCGCAGCGGAGTCCCCGTGGGGATCATCTGTGCGAAAGCAAGCCAATTGGTACGCTGGCGCAGATTGCCGGTCGAGTATGTGATAGTGCACAAGTCATTGGTCACCAGAATGCTGGTCGAGCGGATCCATCAAGCGAAGCGCAAGATTGTGGTGTGGACCGTGAATCACGCGCGGGCCATGCAGCGTCTATCGACGTGGGGCGTGGATGGCATTATCTCTGACGACGTGGCCCTATTGGCGCGTACTTTAAATGGAAGGCCTCGCAAGGAATCAAGCTTGCGCCTGAACTAAACGATTAGTCCGCAGCGGTCTGCAAGGCCATTGCGCGTGCCGGACGAGGCTTTAGCAATAGGCCGCTGCGTTCCATTTCAAAAGCTTCCAGCTCGGCAGCCGCTTGCTGCTCCGTCCATCCCATCACGGCGCGAATGCGGGTCACGGCCTCACGTCCGCAAGCCTGCGACCAGCACGCTCCAAGAGCCACTGGAACGCGTCGCAGCAAAACATCCCCGAGAGTAACGGCAAATTCATTGCGGTAGGCGTTGGCGGCTTCGGCCACAATGTGTTCGCTGTGTGAGCACAGCGGTGCCCGCATTCTGGCGTCGCTCTCCGCCAGTTGAACGATGGCCGCGCTGCGTTCTCCGTGCCATTCAGCGATGGCAGCGGCAGACTCCTCATTGATGCGAGCGGCGTCGCGGATCTCCATAATCCAATTATCCAGCGTTGCATCCGAGGCAGGAGCGATTTCTGCGTGAGATTGACTGCCGCCGAGCTTCGAAATTGTTTCGCGAGCAATTCTCAGGGCCGACGTCAGCGTTCCGCCAACAATTGAAAACAGATTGGACGCTCCATGCAGGGCATGATCATGGATCGCATATTTCTGCGCGTCCTCGTCGCCTGCCGGTTTTGCAAACAGGCCCGTAAACGCAAAGCGGACGTCCTGGCGCGAAACCTGTAATGCGGGCAGAAAGCGCTGCAAGGCGTCGAGCAGTACGTCCACGTCCTGCGATGACGCTACGATTTTCGATGGATCGCCGCGGTCCGCGGTCTCCGCAGGTCCCACGAGAAGCTGACCATTCCAGGGCAACAAAAATAATGCCTTATTATTGGGGCCTTCGAAGGAAATGGCTGAATCCGGCGCGCCGGAAATCGCCGGAATGGCGATGTAGGTAGAACGAACCGTCGAGAGGATCGGCACTCGCGGTTGAACTCGCGAACGCTGGCAGAGCCGCTCCGCCCATGGGCCCGTGGCATTGATGACCCAGGTGGCTCCAATGCGCTCTTCACGTCCGCTTAATTGGTCGCGCAAAAGCACGCCCTGGGCGCGTCCATGGCGAACATCCACCGCAAGGACTTGGCTGTAGTTGCGTACGACCGCGCCGGCATCCACTGCTTCCGCCAGCCAGGTGGCCACCAATCTTTCGGGAAATGCGCACAGCGCGTCTTCATAGCTGTAGACGGACCAACGTTTGCCGCCGGGCAAAATTTTCTGAAGAACGCCGGCATTTGTTCGCGCCGACGCTGGCAGGTGACTGGTCTGCATTTGGCGATAAAGCCAGAGCGCGCTTTTTACCTTCAAATTGCTCCGACGGCTATCAGGGGCAAGCGCCAGCAGAAATTCCATCGTTTGCACGTGGTTGCGCGCGCCTTGCAGCAACGTGTCCTGATCGCGCAATAACTCTCGGGCTGTACCCAGATTCTTTTGCTCCACATGGTGAAGACCGCCGGGAACCATGCGGCTGGTTCGCGAGGTGCTGCCGGAAGCGAAATCGTTCTGTTCCAACAAAAGGGTGCGCCGCCCGGAGCGGGCACATTCGCGAGCGATGGCTACGCCGTTCGCGCCGCCGCCAATCACGATTACCTGAAAGCGTTCATTTTCCAGCGGCCCGCGATTTGGAGACAGGGGAGTCATAGTTGGGCAGCATTTGGGTCTGGCCTGATTTAGTAGATTTTCTGCCCAATTTAGTTTGCCTTCCGAAATGGGCATGGGAAAGGTCACGGAAGGTCAGTCCATAAGTTTCTGTCTAATAAAATCAATGAGTTATAAGTGCCTCTGTTTTTCAAGCGGAGAATTTCGGCGGGATTACTGCGAGTTTGCTGCCTTCCCGTTAAGTCATTTAAAGTCTTGCCATGCCAACAACAGGAGAACGTTTTGAGCGTGCCGTGGCCATTATGGCCCGTTTGCGGGCCCCCGGAGGCTGTCCGTGGGACCGCGAACAGACCTTTGATTCCATTAAGCCATACACGCTGGAAGAGACCTATGAGGTCTTCGAAGCCATCGATAACCGGGATTGGAAAGAGCTGCCCGGAGAATTAGGAGACCTGCTGCTGCAGGTCTTGTTCTATGCGGAGATGGCCAAAGAGGACGGAAGTTTTTCTATTGATGATGTGCTGGACAAGCTCTCCGACAAATTGATTGGCCGGCATCCGCACGTTTTTGGCGACGTGCAGGCGGAAACCTCTCAGGAGGTATTGCGGAATTGGGAAGCTCTCAAGGCCGAGGAAAAGCAAGCCAAGAAAAAACAGGAAAAGAAGGAATCGCTGAGCACGAAAGAAAATGCCGAAGGAGAAGAGTTCAAATCCTTGCTTGCCGATGTGTCCAGCAAAATGCCGGGCCTTCTTGAAGCCCGCAAGCTGAGTTCGCGCGCCGCGCGCGAGGGCTTTGACTGGCCGGACGTCGAAAGCGTGGTTGGCAAGCTGCATGAAGAAATTGATGAACTGCGCCAGGAACTAGCGAAGCTCCCGCCAGCGGTATTGCAGCGCGCTGAAAAGGGAATTGCAGGCTCGGGTAAGCCAGAGATCCCGAGCGGCGTGCACGAACACCTGGAAGAGGAAATTGGCGACATGATGTTCGCGCTGGTAAACATTGCGCGGTTTCTGGACGTGGACACGGAAGGTGCGCTGAAAAAGACCAATCGCAAATTCCGCCGCCGTTTCGGCCACATCGAGCAGGAGTTGGCGAAATCAGGCCGCCAGCCGCGAGACGCGGGCATGGAGGAGCTGGAATCACTTTGGCAGGAAGGAAAGCAATGGGAGCGGGCAAGAAACTAGCATCATCCGCCTTCGTCGTCCGGAATTGCCGCGGACTCGAGGAGTTGCGCGCCTGCGTTGCATTGCAGAAACAGGTGTGGAAGTTCAGCGACGCGGACCTGGTTCCATTGCGCATGTTCGTGGTCGCTGAGAAAATTGGCGGGCAGGTCATCGGCGCATTCATCCGAAATCAACTGGCGGGCTTTTCGCTCTCGCTTCCGGCCATGCGCAACGGCAAGCCGTATTTGCACTCGCACATGCTGGCAGTCGGCGAAAAATATCGCAATACCGGGTTGGGACGGAAGCTGAAATTGTTCCAGCGCAAAGACGCTATGCGCCGCGGATATGACCTGATCGAATGGACATTTGATCCGCTCGAAATCAAGAATGCGTATTTCAACATTGAACGCCTCGGGGCCATCGCCAGGCGCTATATTGTGGACCAGTATGGCGCGAGCTCCTCTCCGTTGCAGGGAGGGCTGCCGACAGATCGACTGATCGCGGAGTGGTGGCTAGCCTCAGACAGAGCGAAGCGGAGAGTCCGCGGTGGTGCGGAAAAACGCACCGTCACGAAAAAGATTCTTGTTCCCGCGGAAATCTACCGCTGGAAGGCCTCGCCCGATAATCACAAGTGTGCCGCAGGGTTACAGAAAAAGAACCGCAAGGAATTTATACGGGCGTTTAACTCCGGCCTGGTGGTGGTGGGTTATGAACTCGATGAAAACGGCAATGGCGCGTTTCGATTGGGGCGCTGGCATGTCAAAGGTTAAGCGGGGGCGGCATAATCATGAAGATTGAATCCATCACGCTGCGTGAAATCCAAATGCCGCTCGTCCATTTTTTTGAAACCAGCTTCGGACGGACCACGCACCGCCGCATTATTCTCGTCGAAGCCGTGTGCGAGGGCATCGTAGGCTGGGCCGAATGCGTTGCCGGGGAAGGTCCGTTCTTCAGCGAAGAGTGGACTGACGAAGCCTGGGCCACATTGAAAACCTATTTGTGCCCCATGCTTGTGGGGAGCATTATCAATTCCGCCGAGCAGAGTGCCGAGCGCATGGGAAAGATACGCGGCCATCGCATGGCCAAAGCATCGCTTGAGAACGCTTTGTGGGACGCAGAGGCAAAGCAAAAGCAACTCCCGCTCTGGAAATCGCTGGGCGGAACGCGGCAGGAAATTGCTTGCGGAGTTTCCATCGGCATCCAGGATTCCGTCGAACAGCTATTGGGGAAAATAGAAACCGAGTTGGCCGCGGGTTATCAGCGAATCAAAGTTAAGGTAAAGCCGGGATGGGACCTGGATGTCTTACAGCGGATCCGTTCGCGATGGCCAAACATTCTGCTCAGCTGCGATGCAAATTCGGCTTACACGCTGGATGATGTCGTGCATCTTCGCGAATTTGACGCCTTTAATCTGCTGATGATCGAGCAGCCACTTTGGAGCGACGATATCTACCAACATTCCCGCCTGCAAAGCCATCTGCGAACGGCGATCTGCCTGGATGAATCCATTCACTCTGCGCGCGATGCAGCCGTGGCCGCTGAGTTGAAGGCCTGCCGCATCATAAACATTAAGGTCGGACGCGTAGGCGGCCTTTCTGAGGCACAGCGTATTCACGATGTCTGCCAACAGCATGGCATTCCGGTGTGGTGCGGAGGAATGCTCGAGTCGGGAATTGGCAGGGCGCACAACATCGCCCTCTCATCACTCGCGAATTTTACCTTGCCCGGCGATGTCTCCGCCTCAAAACGCTATTGGGCCCACGACATTATTTCTCCTGAAGTCGAGGTCTCATCTCAAGGCACAATCGCGATGCGCAATGAATCCGGTATCGGATATCAGGTGGATGAAGAATGGATTGAAAAACTTACTGTCCGGAAAGAAACCATCAGAACTCAGAATTGATACGCTATTTGCGGGCCTGTTGCGGAGCATCATTGGTTTGCATTTGCGATGCCCGCTGTTCGAGAAGCTGGACGCCCTGGGCGAAGGTCAAGTTGAGTGGAACCCGCTGGAAGTCGCTCTCAGTCTCCTCGGACTTGATGGCTAGACTTTTGAACAAAAGAATTTTTCCCGTGAAGCTGAGTTCCATGCAAGTCAAATCCCAATGGCCGTTGTCCACATCGGCCTGGCGGACGACGAAACGCCCACCTTTATCGAGATGGCCAAAAATTCCCCAGCCAAAGCTCACCTCCTGAATCAGCGTCCCATCAATCTCAGCCAGGCGGAATTGCAGCGGATCAATCAAAAGAGTTCCGGCCATCCCGGTGAGCACCTGCTCCACGCGCGAGGGCGGATCATAGTTCGGGTTAGGTTTGAATTTCAGACGCACCAGCGGACGTCCCGCCTCACCCAATTCGGCGGTTCCCATCGCTGTCCCGTCGTATTCGTATAGGAAAGCGTCGGGGAAAGCTTTGAGGATGCGGTTCGTTCGCTCCTCGTTCTCAGCTTCTTGTTTTTGTTTCTTCTTAAGCTCTTGCGGATTGTCAATAAACCGGTGAACGCGCGCCTGCTCGGAAGTCTTCTGCTCAGGGGTAAGCGCATGGCCGTCAATGCGGACGACCAGGCCTGCCATGCCTTCCCGTGTTTTCACCATCAACTTGGTTTGCCCGCCGTGTGATTTGCGGACTTCGTCGCGAAAAAAATAATTATCAGGACCGCGTGAGGCGGAAACTTCATTGTTAATCGTCTGCCGCACAAGCTGGCCCGGGGAAACAGAAGTAGATGATAGTTGCTGGCCAAGGCACAACTGGAACAATAAAAAGATCGTGGCTATCGCACTATAGACGAACCGGCGGGGCCGTGGCATTCGGTGCATGTGTGTGGTTAGACGAGACTCAGCCCGCAGGCCGTTGTCCATAATACTTGGCAATGCACAATTGCGGAAGCTCATCCGACAGGAATCCACGGTTGCCCCAAAGAGCTTGCTGCACTATAGTTTTGGCAGGGACAATCGCCACAATCGTTTGCGCCGTGCTTCATGAGTCTTCCGCCAGCCTGAAGTCGCAGGATAGTTTAGTATTCAGAATCTACGCGGTTTGCCGGAACAAAGGCAGAGAGGTCGCATTTATGAATTCGCCGAAGACAGGGGAATTTGCGCTGATTGGGAAATCAGTTGTCATCAAAGGGGAGCTTTCTGGCAGCGAAGACTTGTACATTGATGGTCAAGTCGAGGGCTCTATCGAGCTGCACGGAAATAACCTGACAATTGGTGCGAACGGCCAGGTCAAGGCCAACGTGAATGCGAAAGGCGTGGTGGTACAGGGCAAGCTGGAGGGCAACATCCGGGCGAGCGACCGGGCGGAATTAAGAAAGTCCGCGATCGCGGTTGGCGATATTGCCACGCAGCGCCTGGCCATTGAAGACGGTGCATACTTTAAGGGGCGAGTGGACATTCAGGGTGAACGGGCCAAGCAGGAAGCGAGTGGCGGAAAGTAGGCCGTTTGCTCCTCCCGCTGGCTGAATGTCAGAAGTTGTTCCGATAATTCATGAAGCTATTCCGCAGCTCATCTGGGGATTCTGTCCCCACTCAAAACGCACAGCCGGCCCGCTCAACGCGCCGCTCCAATGGATTGGGTGAAATCGCAAAGGTGCTCGCCCAGCAGGAGCAGCTTTGCATTCTCGATCTTGGCTCGACCTCAGCGAACAATATCCGCTACTTCACTGAACGCGGACACAAAATTTACAGCGAAGACCTTCTCGAAGCCTCTACCGATCCCGCGCTTGCGACAACCGACGAGCAGGGGAAACCGGCGCTCGACAGCAAGCGATTTTTGGCCGAGAACCTCATGTATCCGTCAGCCCAGTTCGATATTGTGCTGTGCTGGAATTTCCCCGATTATCTTGATGAGAGCCTGGTCAAGCCGGTGGTGGAAAAATTATGGTCGGTCTTGAAGCCCGGTGGATTGCTACTGGCGTTCTTCCACACGCGCGAGGCCGGCCCGGATGCAGTTTGCTATCGCTACCATGTAATGGGCGGAGACAATCTGGAGATGCAGCCTATTGAACTAAAAAAGCATGGGCGGGGCGGAAGCGTTATCCGGTTGCAGCGTGTCTTCAATAACCGTCACATCGAAAATTTATTTCGCGACTTTTCTTCCATTAAATTCTTTCTTAGCCGCGACAATATTCGCGAAGTTCTTGTGGTTCGCTAGTCCTAGCGCGTTTTCCGCACAAGGTACCGGGTAATCGCCGGGTTCTTCTCCAATAAAAAAACAAATGGCTTCCGGATGCGGCGCGGGACTTTCAGCATGCTCCGGATTTTGGACGAAGCTTGATAGACACGCGCTAGGTTCTTTCGATACTCGCGTTGATAGCTCTCGCAGGCTTGCTCAAGGGAAACCAGTTTTTGAAAGTATGGTTGCAAAGCACGCGCTGCAGTTGCGCCGCCGCGCAGGGCCAGCGAAATACCGTCACCGATAAATGGATCAACAAAAGCGGCAGCATCCCCGGCGAGCAGAATGTTTCCTCGCAGGGGCGCTGGGTCGCGGAAGATGAGCGGCGAAGTGCTGACGGCATCCATGAGCGGATGCCAGTTACGGCTGCGTTCGCGCAAAGCCGCATTTAGTTCAAAGACTTCGGCAAGGTTGCTGGCGACATCCGCTCGCACCATGGCGCAGGCGTTAATTCGCCCCTTGGAACGGTTCCCGGCGAGTTCCACCGGCTGTACCCCGCAGTAACCGCCGTCAAAAAAATATAAATCCACCGAAGCAGGTGGCGAATTTTCCGAAAAATGGCCCTTCACCCCCAGCCATTTTTCTCGCGGAGTTCCTGCGGGCTTGGCCGTTAAGTTTGACCATCGCCCCGAAGCGTCAATTACTGCAAGGGATTCCAACTCGCCTCGTGTGGTTTGAACCTTAAAGCTTTCTGCGTAGGAAACATTCTGGACGGTGGTTTGCTCGAAGGCTTCCACTCCGACGTACGCAGCGGAGTTCCATAGAATCAAGTCCAGATCGAAGCGCGCGATGCTCGACGCCGCAGGCGTGATCTCTGCTTGTAAAACTCGTCCATCGAGAAATATGCGCGACTGCGGAATGCAAATCGCCTCGGTCAACAAATACGAATACTGAGGAGCCAACAGAGTGGAAAGCAAACCTAACGATTCCGCGGATACAAACTCGCCGCAGACCTTGTGGCGGGGAAAGCGGCTTTTTTCAAGCAGCAAAACTCTTGCCCCCGCCTGCGCGGCGGTTATGGCGGCGGAAGAGCCCGCCGGGCCGGCCCCGATCACAATCAAGTCATGCATGAAGTTTCCAAAGCGCGAGGTTCATTCGAAAAAGATAATGGTGCGAAATGTTCAGCGAAGCGTTCGGAATGGCACGCAGCATGTCGCGCATTTCCCCTACGGTATAGGCCTGCCGCACTGAAGCGGGCGCGTCGTGCCAGGTAAGGCGGCTGCGGAAGAGCGGCAGGCCGGCGTACACCATCGCAAGGTGCAATGGATTCCTGACAACGTCATTGATCAAGAATGCCGCCCGCGAAACCCGCACCCCCTCTCGTGCAAATTGCAAAAGTTGCGGTGCCGAGAGATGGTGCGCGAACAAATTGCAGCTGACCACATCAAAGCTGTCGTCGCGGAAGGGAAGTGCGACGGCATCGCCGGCCACCCTCGAAAAGTGATTGCCCAGATGCGAAGGGGCACGGTCCATCAGCGTAATATCCAACGTGATGGCGTTTTTGGCAAGGCGCTTGGCTACCAGTTGCGATACTTCCCCCGAACCCGACGCCACTTCCAGAACCGAGATCCGCGAGCGTTTGAGTTTGGCGGCAACTTTTTCCAGCATCGCCGCACCCGAAGAAATCCCTCCAAACCAGCGATTGATGTTCACCAGATCGTGGATAGATGCCGCGACTTCTTCCGGCGAGCCGGAGTCGGTATCCAATAGCTCGTCAATGGCCACGCGCTTCATGATGGGTTGGATGCCGGCAGGACAGGTGGAAAATCAAACTTCAGCCAGTTCTTCTTCGAGCAGTTGCTTATTGTACAGGTCGGTATAGTAACCGTTCAGCGCCAGCAGTTCCTCGTGCGTCCCCTGTTCCACAATGCGGCCGCCGTGCAGCACGGCAATCATGTCAGCGTTGCGGACGGTGGAAACGCGGTGCGAAATGAAGATAGTGGTGCGTCCGTGCATCACTTCGCGCAGATGGTTCAGGATTTTGTCTTCGGTCTGCGTGTCCACGCTGGAAAGCGCATCATCAAGAATCAGGATTCGCGGATTGCGAATGAGCGCGCGAGCAATGGCGGTCCGTTGCTTTTGTCCGCCAGAGAGTGTAATGCCGCGCTCTCCTACCATGGTCTGATATTTCTCCGGAAAGCCTTCAATATCTCCCGCGATGTTTGCCGCCTCTGCCGCGGAGCGTATCTGCTCCTCGTCGGTATTTTCAACGCCGAAGGCAATATTTTCGCCCACGGTTTCGCTGAACAGAAAAGTCTCCTGCGGCACGAAGCCAATATTTTTTCGCAGCGTTTCCAGCGGATACTCGCGTAACGGCACGCCGTCAATCAGCACACTGCCCGGCGTCGCATCGTAAATACGCGGGACCAGGTTCATCAGCGTGGTCTTGCCTGAGCCTGTTGGGCCGACAATGGCCAGGCTGCTGCCCGCCGGGATGTGCAAATTCACATCGCGCAGAATGGGCACGCCGTTATAGGCGAAATTCAAATTGCGGAATTCAATGTCACCGCGGATCTCAATCGTAGCCGGCTTTCGAACCAGCGCCGGATCATCCTCAACTTCCGGCTTCTCGTGCAAAATTTCGTTGATGCGTCCCATGGAAGCCGTGCCGCGCTGAAAAAGATTGATGACCCAACCCAGCGCGATCACAGGCCAGGTGAGCTGCACCATGTACAGATTGAAGGCAGTGAAGCCGCCGACATCCATTCGTCCGTTAATGACTTCACGCCCGCCGAGCCAGACCACCAGCACAATTGCCAGCCCAATCATCAACTCGAGCGTCGGCCACAACATTCCCGTAAGGCGGATGAGAAAAAGGCTGCGGTCAATGTATTCCTTGTTCGATTTCTCAAAGCCTGCGATCTCGGCCTCTTCCTGCACATAAGCGCGAATCACACGAACGCCGGAAAAGTTTTCCTGCACGCGGGCCGAAATCTCCGAAAACTGCGCCTGGATCTTCTCAAAGCGGTCGTGAATCTGCCTTCCAAAATACTGGATCACAATGCTGACCAGAGGCAAAGGAAGGAAAGCGTAGAGCGTGAGCTTGGGGCTGATGCTGATCATGAATCCCAGCGCCGCGGCCGTGGAAACAACCGTGTTCGCGGAATACATGATCGCGGGGCCCAGCAGCATCCGCACCGCGTTCAGGTCGTTGGTGGCCCGGGCCATAATGTCGCCCGTGCGGTTTCGTTGGTAATAGGAATGGGAAAGAGTTTCAAGGTGCTGGAACAGATCGTTGCGAAGGTCGAACTCGATTTCCCGTGAAATGCCAATCATGATCCAGCGGGTCAGGTACTGGAATACGCCTTTGACCCCGGCAATCGCCAGAAGAAGCGATGCATACACCAATAGTTTGTGCTGGGTTACGCCGTGCCACAGGTCGCCGATGGCCTTACCTACGATAAACGGCAGAAGGACGGCGGTGCCGTTGTTCAGGAACACGCAAAGCACGCTCCACGCGTACTGCACGCGGTATTTCTTGAGATAAGGGGTGAGTGGGCGCAGACTTTTCGGGAGCATCAGTTTCTAGTAGATGCGATTCTACCAGTCCCAGGTGCAATTTTGCCGCGCCCACTCAGGCGACGGGGAGAGAGCCCGTCACACTCGGTCATGCCGGAACGCATCCGCGCAAGCCAGCACGAGCAATATCGTCCAGCCGGTCAAAAATACCCAGCCACAACTCACTACGTATGAATACAGAACATCAATATTCATGAGCACTACTTTCAAATAATTTTCTGCCCTCGAGACTCGAGGTGGTCCTTGCCGGTCGATTGTTTATAGTGTTGAACCACTTCATGGATCGCATTCATACGGCCCAGAGTGGTGAGCCGCGTATCTTCGAAAATCTGTTCAATCTGCGCCATCCAGCATTCCACTGCCTTGTCCACGCCAGCGGCCATCTCGTTCACGATGGCGTTCAGCAATACATCCCGGTTAATCGTCGCGGTGGCCATGATCGCCTCGATTCCTGGTAAACGGGGAGGAAAGTTTTTCCTCCCCTGCTTGTTATTGGTTTGCCGGTTGCTGTTGCTGGTCCGGCTGCTGTCCTTGCTGATGTTGCTGGAATCGCTCTGCGCGCTTGTCCAGGATCGCGTTCAGTTTGGTTTTCTGGTCTGGAGTCAGAATCTGGTAAAGCTGCGACTCCATGCGCATCTTTTCCACCGACAACTGAGCCATAGTCTGGGCCTGCTGCGCCGCAAATGCCTGCGCTTGCGCCTGATCAAAATTGGCTGCCTCTACAAGCTGCCGTTCCTGCGCGCGATTCTGCCGCATCTGCTGCATGAGCGGCTGGAATGCTGCTTTCTCATTGCTCATGATCTGTTTGGCTCGGGCTTTTTGCGCATCAGTCAGGTCCAGGCGATGGACTATAAACCCGAAGCCCGGGCCACCAAACATTCCGTTGTGTCCGCCCCATCGCCCGTGCCGCCCTGCGGTTTCTGAAACGGCCGTGATGGCCACCAGCAGCGTGATCACTAGCGCCGCGCCGATAAATTTTAAGTGATTGGATTTCATTGCTACTTCACCTCCGACCCCCTAGGAGTTCTTCTGGAAGGCCGTCAAATTTGCTTGCACTCATATGAACACCATTGCAAACGGAAAGCGGTAAAGAGTCAGTCAACTGGAGTAAAGTTTTGTAAAGCGGCAAATCGCTGGACATTGACACTTCTTTACTCGAAAATGGCTGCCGCTGCCGCGAGAAGCTGAAAGAATAGGAGCCAGAGTGGATCGCATCCTGGTCATTGACGACGACGTTGAACTTTGCGGGCTGGTTTCGGAATATCTTGCCCCTGAAGGCTTTCAGGTGGAAGCGGTCCACGACGGAAGAATGGGGCTGGAGCGCGCGCTCAACGGGAATTACTTGTTGGTAGTGCTGGACGTCATGCTTCCCGGAATGAACGGGTTTGACGTGCTGCGAAACATGCGGGACAAATCGCGCATTCCAGTTTTACTGCTCACCGCGCGTGGTGAAGATGTAGACCGCATTGTGGGGCTGGAAATTGGGGCGGATGATTATTTGCCCAAGCCCTTCAATCCCCGCGAACTTGTGGCGAGGATTCGCGCCGTATTGCGTCGTACTACCGCGGGGAACAATGGCGATGGCGTCCCGGAAGCGGTAAAGGTGGGCGACGTCGAACTCGATCCGGCAACCAGGACCGTCCGCCAAAATGGCACGGCCCTCGATTTGACCTCTGTGGAATTCAATCTGTTAGAGGTCTTGCTGCGCGAAGCGGGGCGCGTGGTTACGCGGGAGAGGCTTGTGGATTCGGTGTTGAGCCGCAAATTTTCTCCCTTTGACCGCAGTATTGATATGCATGTAAGCAAGCTGCGAAAAAAGCTTGGCGACAGCGATGCGGGAGACGATCACATAAAGACGGTGCGAGGCGTCGGATACATTTTTGCGCGCCCTCGTTAGTCTGCGGCTGAAACGCACAAAATGAAAATCTTTACCAAAATTTTTATTTCTTTCTGGATTGCCCAGGCTTTGTTCTTTGTCCTGGTAGTCCTGGTGACGTGGGTCATCCGCCAGCAGGCCGAAGCCGGCACTGAAGCCGCGCAATCAAAAATGTTTAATGAGGCGGTACTGGCGTACGAACAGGGCGGTGCCGACGCACTGCATAAATATTTTGAAAGCGTCAGACAGTCTCAGCATATTCGCGGCATCCTTTTGGATGAGCAGGGAAACGACGTCAACGGCCGGCAGACCCCGGAGTGGATACGCAGGGGGGATCGCCAGCCGCCTGGGGTGCCTGGAGATTTCTGGGGTGCGATTCCCCGCTTCATTGTTCTTCGTCAATCCATGACCTCGACTAGCGGTCATCGCTATACCTTAGTGACCATCCAGCCGCCTTCCGGTCCCTTTGGACCGCGGGCAATGACGTGGCGAGGAATACTAATTGGGATCGTTTCCTCGGGGTTGGTGTGCTATCTGCTCGCTGGTTACCTGACCGCGCCCGTGGTGCGGCTGCGCACGGCCACGCAAAAACTTGCCGCCGGCGATCTTTCTGCCCGCGCCGGTGGACACAGTCCCCGCCAAGGGGATGAGATCGCCCAACTGGTACGCGATTTTGACACCATGGCCGAACGCCTGGAAAAACTTGTAAAGGCGCAAGCCCGCCTGCTCAATGACATTTCCCACGAACTTCGCTCTCCGCTGGCCAGAATCAACGTGGCTTTGGCCCTTGCGCGGCAGCGCTCCGGGCCGGAAGCTGAAGCATTTCTTGATCGCATGGATTTGGAGTCGAACCGGTTGAATGAACTGGTGGAGCGGCTGCTGACGATTGCGCGTCTGGATGCGAGCGTTGACGGTGCACAGAAACGGACGGTAGATCTGGCGGATCTGATCACGGAGATCGCTGAAGATGCCGACTTTGAGGCCCAGGGCAGTGGCTGCCATGTCGTGGCCGTGATCCAATATCCCTGCATGGTAAACGGAAATCCCGCCTTGTTGTACAGCGCGATCGAAAATGTGGTTCGCAATGCCGTGCGCTATACGGCGGAAGGTTCCGATGTGGAAGTGCGCCTTGAACAGCAGGACCGGCCATTTCAGCCGGAAGCGGTGGTCCGCGTCACCGACTCCGGACCGGGAGTTCCGCAGGATTCGCTGGAGAAAATATTTCTGCCGTTCTACCGCATAGACGACGCGAGGGGCCGCCAGACCGGAGGAGTAGGGCTGGGTCTGGCCATTACCGAGCGGGCGGTAGAATTGCATGGCGGCACGGTTCGCGCCTCCAACCGTAAAGAAGGTGGGTTGATCGTTGAAATTCGCCTTCCCCTTGCCGGGCCGCATGCAACGGCGGTCAAGCCTCCGGAAGCGCTCAATGTGGCAAGCCGCTAAGTTCAACCAGCGCCGCATTACAGACAACTTTGTTTCTGGTTCGTGTTTCCAACTCTGTGGGGGTTTGCTCTTCCCACGCATTCCTGATACACAATTGAGTACTCAGAAACCACATATAGGGCGGGTCAGCCACTAAAGCGGTGCCGATCCCAAGCCAATGACAGGGAGATTTATAAGGATGAAGTGCCGTTTTCTCGCGGGTCTGCTGGTGGTGATTTCATTCTGTTTCCTGACAAGTTGCACTTCGAATTTCTCATCCACTTCGGATGGCCTGCTTTTTGTCGCCACCCAGGGAGACTCATCGGTCTATTCATTCGCCATTGATCTCTCCAATGGAGCGCTTTCCGCAATCAACAAACCTGTAGGCGTTCAGGGCACCCCGCGAGCCATGGTGCTCAGTCCCGACGGAACCGCATTGTTCGGAGTCAACGCAGAGGGCAGCGTTTGGAGCGCTCCCGTAAACAGCGATGGGAGCCTGGGAGCGGTGACCACGGTTGCCTTTTCCGGCGTCAGCGCACAAGACCTGTCTCCTCAAGACATTATCGTGGATTCCTCCGGCAAATTTTTGTTCGTGGCGAATCAAGGAAATGCCGGCGACCCGGCATCCGGAAGCGTTCTAGTTTTTGCGGTATCTGGCACCGGAATTACGCAGGTAGGAGCGCCGGTTTCCGTCGCTCCTCATGGAACGATAAATCCCGGGCCCTCGGCGTTGGCAGTCACTTCCGACACGAAATTTTTGTATGTGGCTGACACTTTCGATAGCTCCGTCGCGGCGTTTTCCATTGATGCCAGCGGAAATCTCACTCCCTTTACTACTGTAACGTCCGCTACCAATTCCGTGGTCTCGTCTCCCTCGGGTCTCACAATTTCACCGAACGGCGCCTTCCTTTATGTCACAACTTTCGGCACAAATCAGATTTCCGGCTTCATCATCTGTGACCAGGCGCATCCCAATACTTGCGTGAACGTAAACACTCCGGACGGAAGTCTGACCGCTATTGCCAGTGGATTTCCTGTCTCGGCAGGTACAGGCCCTACCCGCATGGCAACCGACCCATCAGGTCCGTTTCTGTTTGTCGTGGGGCAACAGTCGAACCAGATTTTGCCCTATAAGATTAGCGCCGGCAGCGGCGCTCTTACCGCAGCTTCTCCGGCCAATCTTTCGGTTGGAATATCCCCGGCTTCAGTCGCTACCCGACCCGGCACCTCCCGGGATTCGGTGGGGAACGGCATTAACTATGTCTTTGTTGCGAATGCCGGAAGCGCGTCTATTTCTTCGTTTAGCTACGATTCCACCACCGGATCGCTTACGCAGGGTCCCGTGACGGCGACGGCATCAGGGCAGCCGGTGGCGCTCGCGGTTAAGTAGCAGCGCGTTCCAAACCATCGCACGCGGTTTGGTCAGGAAGCTCAAGTCGGAACTTTCAGGAGCAGGTAGCCTCCCAGAAATGCGAAGATCAAATCCGGCGACCATGCCGCCAGAAGGGGCGGCAATTGGCTGATGTTGCCCATCGCTTCGAACAGGCTGGAGACCACCATATAAGCCGCCGCCACACCCACCGCCGCCGATATGCCAGCCACCGTTCCACGCTTTCCCACCGAAAGAGCAAAAGGAATTGCCAGGATCGCCATAATGAGGGTGATGAAGGGGAAGGCGATTTTCTTCGCCAGTTGTACCTGGAGCCGCACCACCTCAAAGCCGCTTTGCCGCAAATCATGGATATAGCGGCTTAGCTCCTCATAATTCATCTCAGACGACTGCTTCACTTCCTTTTTGAAATAAGTTGGCGGCTCGTTGATGGTTGCGAAAGTGGCCACGTCAAAGGTCCGGTATTTGTCGATGGCCGAGCCGCGCAGGTCGCGCTCCCAGCCCTGAGTGCAGACCCAGCGCGAAAGTCCGGTGTCCCAGTGAGCGCGGTCCGCATACATGCGCCGGGTCAATTGAAACGTTTGCGGATCAAACTCAAACACGTTTAAATTTCCGAACTGGTCGCGTTCCGAATCGAAGAACTGATAGTAGTAAATGTCCGAATGTTGACCGAAAATCCATTTGCGATCGGGATTTAAATACGTCTGCGCGGGTTTGCCTTTGATCATGCTGCGCAGCGCATCCTGCCTTTTATTCGTGGAGGGCAAATACAATTGATCGAAGAAGAACAATCCCGCAGCCATTAGCAATGCGACCACCAGGATGGGAATCGTAATTCGGTAAATACTCATTCCCGTGGCCTTGATCGCCGTAATTTCGTTGGAGCGCTGCATCAACCCGAGCGTGATGAGCACTGACAGCAGCATAGAGATGGGAGCGCCCACGTTGTAAAAGAAATACGGCGTTACATTCAGCAGATACTCCGCAACGATTAGCGGCGAGGTGTGTGTCCGCAGGATGTCCCCGAGCAGTTCAAACAGAGTGAAGACCAGCAACAGCACCAGGAACGTGGAGAGCACCATGACGAAGTACAGCGCGAAATCACGCAGAATGTAGTCGTCCAGAATCATGGGAAAGCGGGCGCGGAAAAACCGCTTGCGTCCGATGGCTTTTTCGAAGGCATTCCCGTTGGAAGAGGCCGCAAGGCGGAACGGCCGCGGGCGCCAGGTAAATTTCTTGGTGAGCTTGCCGCCGAACCAGCTCCATGAACTGATCTCCAACGGCCGCTTTTCCACGCGCCAAAGCAAAAACGCTCCAGTCAGCAAAAATACCGCGTCGGCCATCCACACTCCTGCCGCGGGCGAGACTTTTCCCTGGCGCGCCAGTGACACGCCGATCAGCGAGAGCAGGTAGTACGCGAACACCAGCAGGATGGTCACCACAAAGCCGAACGACTTTCCGCCTTTTTTCGACGATAGTCCAAGCGGAATGCCGACCAGCGCCAGAACCAGGCACGCCGTGGGCAAAGCAAAGCGGCGATGGAACTCTACGCGATACCACCATGCGCCATATTTGTTCAGGGTTTGAGCCATGGGCCGCAACTGCGAGGTCGGAATCTGTCCGAGCGGTGGCGGTTCATCGTCCTGTTTCTTGTCGCTGTGCGGAACCGCAATCGGAATGTCAGTTTCGTTAAACGTGGATATCTTGTAGTCGTCTGCGATCTTGGGATCGGTCTCGTGCATGGAACCATCCACCAGATGAAGGTGCAACTGGTTTGGTCCTTCGCTCACCAGAATCCCCTGCCGGGCCAATGTAATGCGCGGCGCCGAGGGATTTGCCGTATCCGCGATGAATATCCCTTTCCAGATCGCGGCCCCCCGCGCGGCTTTGATGTCCTGGATATAAAGCACGAGGTGGGAAAAATTTTCGTAGAACACCCGGGGCTGGATCTCGAAGGAAATCTGCGAGGCCTTTAGTTTGTCCTGAAGGCGCGCCAGCGCCGCCTGCGATTTTGGCGCCACATACACGCTATTGCCAAGCGCCAGCAGCCATGCGGCAACTACAAAGATGGAAATAATACGGAGGAAACTCCACACCCCCAGTCCGCTGGCACGCATTGCCGTTATTTCGCTGTCCGCGGACAAACGGCTGAGGCCGATAAGGATTCCCACCAGCACGCCCATGGGAATGGTGTAAGTGAGGGCGACCGGTACCGTTAGAAAGAAGATTTCCGCAACGCTGGGCACTGGGGCGCTGTTGCGCACCACCAGTTCCAGAATTCGCGCCAGATCCCGCGTAAACAGAATGAAAGTGAACAGCGCGCATCCAATAAATGCGTGCGAGGCGACTTCGCGCACAATGTATCGGGTAAGAATCCGCATGGGAGACTGAAGTGCAGAATAGCATTGCCTGCACTCCAGACTCTATGCGGGCTTCAAAAATAATGCTCCGAGTGGTGGAAGAGTAAGTTTCAGCGAATAGGGGCGGCCGTGTGCCGGAGAATCTTCCGCCTGGACCCCGCCAAAGTTCCCCACGCCGCTGCCCGCATATTCGTGCGCGTCGCTGTTCAATATTTCGTTCCAGCGGCCCGGCAGGGGAACTCCCAAATGATATTGCATGCGGATCACGGGCGTTAGATTCAGGACTACCAGCACCACATCTTTCGGCGACTTCCCCCTGCGCAGGAAAGAGAGCACACTTGTACTGCTGTCATTGGCGTCTACCCATTCAAAGCCGCCTGCATCTGTGTCCAGTTCGTGCAAAGCTGGTAATTCGCGATAAGCGCGATTCAATTCGGCAACCCACTTCTGCATTCCCGCGTGCACGGGATAACGCAACACGTGCCATTCCAGGCTGGCATCGTGGTTCCACTCGCGTACCTGGCCGAATTCTCCGCCCATGAACAGGAGTTTTTTTCCAGCCTGTCCAAACATATATCCAAAAAGCAATCGCAGATTTGCGAACTTCTGCCATTCATCACCCGGCATTTTTCCGATCAACGATCCTTTGCCGTGCACTACTTCATCGTGCGAAAGCGGAAGAACAAAGTTTTCCGTGAATCCGTACAACGACCGGAAAGTAAGTTGGTTGTGGTGATAGCGGCGGTGAATCGGATCGTGGCTGAAGTATTTAAGCGTGTCGTGCATCCATCCCATGTCCCACTTCAACCCGAATCCCAGCCCACCCAAATAAATAGGCCGCGAAACACCGGGCCACGCCGTGGACTCTTCCGCGATGGTCTGAATGTCGCCGTGCTCTTTGTAAGCCTCAAGGTTCATGCGATGCAGAAAATCAATGGCCTCAAGATTTTCGCGACCGCCAAACTGGTTCGGGATCCACTCGCCTTCTTTGCGCGAGTAGTCGAGATACAGCATGGAAGCCACCGCATCCAC